>Ga0307512_10003665_pt1 | contig 17544 bp, 21 predicted proteins | sample 14_EM_MG_FD_200267 | JGI IMG/M metagenome (GOLD analysis project Ga0307512, IMG submission 200267) | Populus trichocarpa ectomycorrhiza microbial communities from riparian zone in the Pacific Northwest, United States - 14_EM | ecosystem: Host-associated > Plants > Roots > Unclassified | place...
ATTGCCCGTCCCCTCATGCGGTTTCGCGCTACAGTCCAGAATGTGCTCACCTTTTATCGTCGGTCATCCTATTTACCTCCAATAAAAATACTTGACTCGTATCAGGTTTAGTCCAAACAGTTGAGAGACTGCAGAAGAAATGTATCATCAAGTTCAGCGAGACTGCTATGCGCATCATTTGCAACCAGGAGCAAGGTGGTGTTCAAATCTGGTCGTGCGTCGCTCTTTTTTACTCCCCCCCTCCTCTCCTTCATGACTTTTTACAAAAATCTAGGAAAATCCGTGTAGACGCTCTGTTCACAGACTATCGCATTCTGTCTCACTCCAATAACGAGATCACCCTCAACTTGCCGACAGATGCATTGTCCACTGCTCTGCGCTCCGCATCTGCGGAGCACACTGGGGCTGACGAAGTCGTTATGAAACTCGCGAAGAAGAACAACCTTCCCGTCCTGAGCTTCGAAATCTTTGGTACAACCCACATGGGACGTAAGGTCAAGGTGGCTCATGACGTGCGCATCGAAGTGATGAAACCCGCGGATGTGGCACTGCTCACTGAATCGCGATGCCCGGAACCCGACGTGCGTGTTTTATCGAGTATCGAGCAAAGAAAATCGCTCCAATGTAATCCTCAAATTTATAGGTCCAGATCATGCTCCCGCCTCTCGCCAAGATGCGTACCGTCGTCGAGCGCATGCGTAACCTTTCGGACGTGATAGCGGTGCGGGCCAACTCCTCTGGTTGCCTGCAGCTTTCCGCGAGCACCGAAGTCGTCAAAGCAGACATCACATGGAACGGTTGCACACACCCTCGGATAGGTAAGGCGCCATCACATGGCCCTTATCGTCCTCGCTTCCCGGATTTCTTTCTGATCCTGTAGCTGCGGATGGTGCGTCACAAATCGGCGACGAGGACGAGGCAGAGGGACGCGAACGGCCGGACCCTAAGCAACTCTTCAGCGTTCTCGTTCACACTCGAAGCTTCTTGAAGTTCTTGAATGCGCATGCTGTATCTAAAACAACCATCGCATGTACGAATGGGACATTCTTTCACCCATTCCGTAATGACAACTTTGGCCCTGTAGGTATATGCCAAGGACACTGCCTGATCTTATTCGTGTATATCGGGGATTCGGCAGACGTGGGCGGCGTCCTCACGTTCTACATCCCTTCCGTCCTGGACAACTGAGATGGTGCAGGATGCGGCCATATTTCATCTGCATATTTTGCGCTATTTTCCCCCGACTTTGCTCCGATTTTTGCCTCGATAACGCAGAATAGCAGATGAACACAAGCACTATCCTCACAGTACGTCACTTGAGTGTGCTGTTGACCCTCTGAAATGCGGTTTTTGTCAAGCATAGAGGTATCCGCAAGACTCGGTAGATAGTGCAGCCGCAACGATAAAGGAGAGTGTGGGGTGGGTTTGAGAGATCAAGCTATCAGGATATATCAGGCTTCGATCAAGGAACATCTCCAGAGATAGATACTGGGTCCTCTCTATTACATCTCATGTCCATCCAACTGCGACTCTCACTCTCGCCCAATTGGGCCTTCGTTGGCTCCTTTGTTTCATTAGTCCGCTTGAGGCTCCACATTCTTTTTGTTCTGGGGTACTGGCACTACTGCCCTCCAACCTTGACTATACTCAGACCCCACTCTCCTGGAATGGACTGTTTGATTGTGGAGCTAATCCTCGGCTAGAAAAGACCAGTCAATCAAGATCCTTCAGCCAGGAACGCGGACAAGAGTCACTGCGTGAAGGGTTGAGGATGTTGAGACGTCAAGCGGCCACCATAATGTGGAGAATGGCACGGTGCCTGCGAGTTTGGCCCCACATCATCGAACCCACCGGCAAAGCCAATCCGTGTGCCTTCACACATCTGATTTTCCAAAGTCACGGCTAGCCCAAGCATTCACGCGACGGCAACTACACGTCTGGAAACGCCAATTTCCGCACTGCCATTTTGTCTAGCCTAGTAAGAATGATGGTGGATGATGATCAGGTGACGATGATATGACTAGGTAATTCTCAGAGTAGACAGTAGACAGTTGCGCCGTCGTCCAAGACGGGACTAAACACCACCTGCGTGCGCGTCGTTTCAGCCTACCAAAGTGTAGAGGACATCGTTCTCATGACAGAAACCAACATCCTACTTTGTTCAACGCGATGTTTAATCGTCCTTCTTCTCCGCGTCCCTCACAGTTGGTAACGCCGCAAATCCGCTCAACGGAGAACGCGGGGTGGGCGGGAAGTGGCCGTATGCGTGTGCGCCTTGACCAGGGACCGGCGAGCCAACTGTAGCCGGTGGGCGGGTGGTACCTGGTGGACTGGGGCTAAATAAGCTAGGGGACAGGCCAAGTCCCGAAGAGCCTGGAACGGCGAAGCCAGAAGTTGGCGGCGTGCGACCTGAGAGGGGCGGTGGCGCGACGGGAGAATAAGGGGAGTAGGGTGGAATAGGGGAACCGACAGGGGAGCCAGCGTAACTGGACCCGCTATAAGTCGAGCTGTACGGTGATCCGCCACCGCCCTCTACCCAGGTTCCGGGCTGCAACGAGGTGTTGCTTGGGCGTGCTCGGAGGGACGCGCCAGTCCATTTACTCCGTATCCCCCCGCTACGCACGGAATCCGGCATAGGCGCGATACTGTCATTGTCATCTGGTCCCGCAACGGCGGTAACCACGCGATCTGTCGCACGTAGAGCCCAGGATGCGCAGACGAATACGCCGCCGACAACCCCAACCCATCTGTTTGTGTATGAATCAGGGTTTGAGGTGCCAAGAACGGGACAAATTTTTACCGAATAAAGAATTGACCGAGGGTGGTTGTACGTTGAATGATAGTGAGACGGACGGGTTCAATATCAAACTTGAAGAAGATTCCGGGGACGCCCACGTTGTGGCTGACTTTCCGTTCATAGTGCGTCACACTGTACTGGTTCGTGTGTAAGGGTTCAGAACGTGGTGCGATGTACGTTGTTGGAACGACTCGAAGGTAGTATTGATATGCAACGAAATCTGAAAATTGTCACACGCGTCAAGCTGAATAAATAAACGGCATACCATCGTGTGTAACCTCGAAAGAGTTGTCAAGGGGTTGGGTAATCTCTGGGAAATGTTTGCCAAAAGAAAATTCAGTGATGACATGGGAAAGGTTCATGACTATGAAAGCACGTTAGAACGTGGAAAAAGCGGCGGACAAATGACACATACGGCTGTGGTCGACATGAACGTTGCTGCTGTAGCCATGGCCGAGGGTAGTAATGTGAAGGTTTGCTAATGGGAGCTCGTGCATCAATGACGAGTGGGTATGAACAAACCGGGGGAACGGACCTGTAACTCTTTTGACAGTGAGCGAGCCATATATGCGGCATGCACTGCCGTCTGGTACATAATTATAGGTAGGTTTGTACAAGTCTTGCGAGCGACGGAAGAGGCCTGAGAGAAGCCCGCGCGACTTGCGGGACTCGGCAACAGCTTGCCGCGCAGTGAGCGCCTCCGCGTGTTCTCTAGAACGGAATCGATGAGAGGGGCTCACCGGGAGTGGAATGGAGAGAGGGTGTCATAACTAACTCACTGTAGCGCGGTAGCTTGACCAATGTCAAACAAGGTCTACACCAAGGTCAGGCAACTGCGCAACAAGAGAGTAGGGTACTCACGCCGTCCCTATGGAACCCCTTACTGAGGTATAATCTGTCTCCAACGGCATCACGCAAATCGACAGTCAGGTCTAAGGCAGGGCGGTCAGTAATTCCCTCGGGGAGGGGGGGGGAAGAGATCGGTATTCGTACATCTGCATGGCATGTTGACTATCAAGTCGACGTTGACGTCCATAAAGCTGGCAGGAGTATGGTCTACGCCAAACTCAAAGTCTGGCCAGCCCCAAATGAACTCTCCGATATCATTCGCTACGAGAAGAAAGGCAATGAATGCAATAAAGAGGGTAAGGAAACCCCGCTCGCTTGAGCGGGTGCGATAGGTTGCAGGAAGTTTTGGGAAAGCGTCAAAGCTCTTGAGGGGTGTGGGAGCGACCGCATCTATTTTGTCAAGGAGGGAGAGTTCTTCCTGCGAGTCCATTCTTTTCCTCTGGCGAGCTACCGCGAGTTGCTACGGTACAGTAAGTACTGGATAGAGTTCAAGTGCTAATTCAGCACAAGGTAATGACGTGTTTGGACCCCGGAACCAGTCTCGAGTTGTGTCACAGGAGTGTCACAAGCTGTCACAGGTGATTGGAAGTAGGCCTTCTGACACCCTCACCTCCTCGATGGGTAAACTTAACATCGCACATCACAAATCGTATCATCCCTATCGACTCGATAACATCGAACGTGTCCGTCGTGATGAAGCCGCAGCGAAGAGAAAACAGACAGAGGATACAGATCGCGCTCTCGTCGCTGTACGTCTCCTCTCTCCACTCGCCTTGCGCGACGACAACTCTTTTATAGGATGCAGAATCCCGTCTGAGCACGCTTCGGGCTCGTGCAGGTATCACTCCACCCACATCTCCTCCACGCGATGTGGATGGAGGTGTCGCGGCACCTATCGCCTCGGGATCTGACATAAGTTTGAGTAATGGACACATCAACCTCTTTGCCGATCTTGAGGAGCACGCCGCAGCTCTCGCCGCACGCGCCTCCAAGTCTAAGCCTGCAATGACCGATTCGGATCACGGTGTGCCCCTCGCGCCGACGAAAGAAGATCTTCACCCTTGGTACTCGGCCACCCGTAACAGCGGAAAGGATGACAAAACAGCTGAGGCGAGAAGGTGAGCCCCCATCCCACTACGCCCCGCAGCTCGTGGCCCTAATCTCCATACTCTACGCCGTCAGACAGCGAGACCTAGCACGCCAACTCAAGGCTGATCCGATCTCCTCTATTCCCTCGCATCTCAAGAGGCCCTCGCGTGCGATGCCTCCACCTCAATCACACCCACTCTCCCTACCGCAACAATCGCAGCAAGCATGCCCATCTTCGGCCTCGCGTGAAGGCCGCCTCGCCCGCGAGTCGGTCGAACGGGCACGCGCGTTGGCACTCTTGCGGCGGAAACAACGGGAACGTGAGCACGCGGAGAGTGCCACGGCGACGCCAAGCACTGTCCACGGTGGCAACGACGGACCGGGCTATGCAGACGTTTTCAATCGACGTGAAGTGGAGGATGCACATCGTGGGCGCGACCGCTCGTGGCGTCACCGCCGCTGGGAGGACGATGGCGATGACCGCCATCGTCGACGGCGCTGAGTTGTTGTCGACATTCATTGTTATATTACTATTACTCGGACATATGCCAGCAACCTTCTTGCTCGCAATTGCCTTCTTGTTCACCTGCCGAGATGAATGAAGATGAAACAGAAAGACTCCGGCGATCTGACTTCACAAGGGAGCGGATTATCCTGCACGTCTTCGTTGTTGTACTTCCACCCTCGATCCAAGTCCGTGGGTCTGTGGGCATTATGAAGGCCAACTTCACGTACAAGCGCAGAACTATATTACTGCGGAGCTGTACATTTAATTTATCACCTCACAGCTTTCCCTGTGCAGGGGGTTCGCGCACGCGGACAACTGCCTTACCCCACGTCCTGCGATGCTCAAGGTCATCTAGGCCCTTGGCGAGCGTGTCGAGCGTATACTCCCCCGTGAACAAAATCGGCCTGAGCTTTCCCGAGGCAAGCAGCGCCAGCAACTCCTGCCACACCTCCGCAAAGCGCTTTGGGCTTTTCGCTGAGTAAAAAGGTGAGTGTTCTCTCAGAGTCCATTCAAACGACCAACGTACAAGTGTACGATCCCCAGAAGATGCCGACAACGGAGACGTTCTTGAGAAGGACGAGGTTGAGCGGGAGCTGATGACGACACGTCATGAAGTCGGAGATGTAGGCTCGGATAATCAGGCCACTTCTATACCCTCTACAACAGGAAAGTGTGCGTACCTGCTCGATCGCACCACCCGCAAAGCCGACAACAAGCGCCCGTCCGCCCCAGGCAATACACTTGAGCGCATCTACAGAACTCATCAACATTCGGGATGTGTTCGCATCATTTCGTATTCTGTTTGGGGGCACGAACCTTTAATCTTCCCGACCGGATCATATACTACGTCGACGCCGCGCCCGCCAGTGATGTGCATGACATGCTTCTGCCAACCGTCCTTTGTATAGTCGACTACAACGTCTGCACCGCCCGCCACGCGAGCAACCTCAAGCTTGCTTGGAGATGCTGCGGCAATAACACGGGCGCCAATCGCTTTACGATTTTTAGGGAGAAAAGGAATTAAGTTTGTTAGTGAGGGGTGAATGGACGACAGTGTGAACCTACCTTTCGCGATTTGGATTGCAGCAATGCCGACGCCCCCGGCAGCGGCTAACACGAGGACCCATTCGTCTACATAGCCCTGTTCAGCATGCAAAAAAAAAACTCCTCGGAGAGAAAAGGGTAGGGTCGGGGGGATTGTGGCGGGGTCTTCAATGTGGGATCACGCCGATGTTGAAAAATCCGATAAGCACTAACCTGGCTGTAGCTTTGCGCGTCGCACGAGGGCTTCGTAACTCGTCGGATATGTTACATAGAGCCCTGTACAACACATTGCTTATCCGCGAGTAGTTTATAACGGAGAAGAATGCGGAACGTACCAGCACCTTGGTCAAATGACAGGGTGTCTGGCAGCGGAAGTACCAACTCTGGCTTCGCAACTACACGTTCTGCCAAAGAGCCTTGCGCACTCCCGAACACGCGGTCCCCTCGCTTGAATGGGCTCCCGGCTGGTGCAGCCGCTACTGTCCCTGCGAACTCAGTGCCGAGAATGAATGGGCGTGGGGGCTGGGTTTGGTAGCGGCCTTGAGCTTGGAGGATCTGGAGGTGGTTCGTAGTAGATGTAGCGAACGGGGAAGGGGATGACACATACGTCAAAAAAGTTTAGCCCAGCACTGTACACGTCTATGAGCAAGCCATCCGAATCCCTCTCGAGGACAGGGTCCGGTGCGTCGAGCGCGAGCGGGATCTTGGAGTGGTGGGCATACTCGGAAATCACGAATGCCTTCATGCCAACTGACTTTGCAGGTTGTCCGGGGACAGAGGGTTGAGAGTCCAGCGGGGGTTAATATTTACCCTTCAGCACATTCACATGGTCATGGGTGTGGAAGGTACTCTCGGAGTTCTATGTCCAGGGGGAAACCAGGAAATGGGGATAACGAGGGGGGATCCGCATCGCCGGTTGTGCGTGTTCACTTCAGGCAAGATATCTGGAGAATAAAATAACGGAATAACATTCAATTTATCTCTCTTTCTGTAAGAGTCACAAAGGACGATTAAAAGCTAAATGAAAAACAAACGAGTCGTGCATCAACGACCCGAAGCGCAGGAAAAGAAGGGAATGGGATTTCGTCCATGTATAGAGTACAGCACACCAGGAGGACGTGGGTCACCTCCATACTACATATACCGTCCTTCAGAAAGCGATTCACATATTGTATTAGGACACTATGCCCATACGTTCAACGGTAACTGGGTGGCGGTGAGAACGTACGCGTTGGTACCGACTCGAATCCAGTCATCGGGGATGGGTGAGGGTTGTAGTGTGACTGCGCCGCGTCCAATCCTGGCGCCACTTTGCTCGACGTGGTGCTTGCAGCAAAGTGCTCCGGCTGATAAGTCACATATTGCGCCGTCGTACTCAACGGTGGAGACTTGTAGCCAGAATGGGGTGACTGTTGCGGTAACGGGATGGATGAAGTGGGTGGCGCGCTGGTGTGTGCGAACTCCGTTGGGGGAGAAGACTCCGGAGGAGGGATGTGCGCTGACGCGAGCGCGAGCACGGGAATGGTGCCGATATCCGGTGGCCATGACGTCTTGGGCGTGTGAGCGTCAGTCCATTCGTCATCAGAATCTCTGGATGACGTTACAGCCGTTGCGGCGTCAGGCGATGCATATAGCGCTGACGGCTTAAATGATGGAGGTCGTGGCCGTGGGGCATGGAGGCGTGGGTCGGGTGCATAGCCAACTGCTTGTCCTCTCTCATCCCATCGTTGATGGACAGACTCCTCAGAGCCAGGGTCCCGCTCTGGATCATACGGGCGTAGAGGAATATCCGTTTCAGACGAGTTTGGGTTGAACGTCGACACACTTGATACGTCATGGCGGTAGTATGGCCTTGTGAGTTCCATCTTCGCCTGCCTAGATAGCACATGATGTTAAGTCTCAGAATGGATGGCGGACAAAAGCGGACTGGATGCACCGGGCTTTACGACGATCATATATCACGGCGGGCTTGACACGATTGAGTTCCCGGTAAATATACCATGCAGCGAGGACAGTGACAATTGTGGAGACCGCGATTAACGAGTAACTCGCTATACGCTGGGGGGTCGTCTCCTCTGCAGGATACTAAGCTCAGCAAGTACCAAATGGAGGCCTACGACGTACTCTTTCCCGCGCCTTCGATGATGACGCCGATGTACACCGTGGCGAATTGCTTTGGTAAAGATAAAAACGCAGCAAGGGAAAACGTCCACACGTCCATGCCACACGAAGCGAAGACAGCAGTGGTAACTTATGAATGAGATGTAATTATGCCATTCTCGAGCGAGAAACGAGAAGAGAAGGACGCACAGTGGCCTGGAATGGCACTAAAACGCGCGATGAGAGCTATTTTGAAGCCGCCTTCGCGGACGACCCGCGCAAGGCAGCTATACTGCATATTTGTCCTTTCAAGCTTCTCTCCACGTGCACGACAACAGTACTTGAAGGCACTTCATATAGGCACACATTGGATATTCTATGATCAGTTACGCATTTCGAAGGACGTGGATGACGCACTAAAAATTGCCCAACTCTCCGAGAAATGTGCCAGCTGCAACGATTGCGAATCCTATCCAAAGACCCCAAACGACGCCACATAAAATGGCGATGATTTCGTGACCGAAGAGCTGCGGAATTTGATTGTCAACGAATGGTAGAACCGAGCAAATTGGGGGTTGTAACACACCGGAGGAAAAGATATAATGAAAAGGATTGCTATTGGGATCGACCAACCTCCCGGAAGACTAGTAGATGAGAAGATCGTGATCAGTAGGAATGGTAGAGAAGAAGCAGGAGATGTCCAACGGGAGTTCAATCGAGGGATAAGATGCATGAGAGAACCGACCTTTTGATCCAGTGGGCCGCAGGGGTGAGCTTCTCAACGATTTGGTGATGGAATATGGTGACGAGTGCGGTTATCACAGCGAGGAGAATAGCGATCACATAATACCCTAATAGGTGATTAGCCATGAGTGGGACATGAACGACGAGACTCTACGCACATAACCACTCCCGACGTAGCCAAAACCGCCAGCTGGAAAGTGTCTTCCAATCGAACACACTCTCTCGTGCGAGCTCTGCTGCCTCGCTAGGGGTGGGGCTAGGTGTGCGGGAAATAGGGTCTGGGTTAAACTCATGCTTCCCAGGGAGGGTGGTTGAAGAATTAGTAAGAGAATATTGTGATGAATTGTTGTTCGGTGGATACATGTAAGGACTTTCGCTAACTTGGAGCCGAGGGTTGCCATATACCGGATATGGGGTGGACATGGTTGGCTATCTGGTGGAAGAGAAAGAGAAAAATAAAGGAAATATGAGAGAGGGGGGAGGGGATCGATAGAGGGAAGGGAAAGGGCGAAGGAGGCAGACGGTAGATGCCCCTTCAGTTGGGGCCGCGGGTAGGAAAGGAAGAATAGGGTCAGACCAAAGCTTATTCGCTACGCTACTTGAATCCATCATGCATCATCGATCATGCATCAGGTTTCATAAATCTCCCCGGTCTCGGAGCCAACCTAGCAACGCACAGTTGGTTCACCCTTCAACCTGGGTCTTTCAACAACAAATCACGATCCTGTGCTCTCTATTTTCATATGCAATTGAGGAATCAATGAAACCTGATGGGATGTGGAGGACATGGCTTCAAGACCTCACTTAAGCCAGTACTGATTACTGTTGTGACCCCAGAAGTAAATCAGACCTAGAGCCCAGTGAAAACTGGAACCGAGAAAAACTGAGTGAATATGAGTTCATCGGCACTAAGCGGAGCCCTCACTGCGGAAGTGACTTTATTTTCAGTAGTAATTCTGATAGGAAAATATGATATAATGACATGATAAGCTGACTTGTCAGAAAAACCAAGTGTAATCACAGTGTAATCCGACTTTGAGACAAGCTGACATAACTTGCACTGAATGCCATGCTTTTTCCAACACAAAACCAATGTTGTCTTTATATCCTTGACATATAATCACAGTCTTTTCCCCCCTCTTGTTTTCCTCTTGTGCTCTTCCATAATTGCACCATAATCTGTGTCACTGCCACAAAGTGAGGGCAACACTTCGACTCAGTATTGGGATGGGAAGTTGAATGACAAGTTGGTTTAGCTGTTAACTTGGTGACTTGTCATAGTTGATGTGATAGAGGAAGTGGTTCCCACCTTAGAGTACATCCTAAGGCCCACTTATAAGAGATGTGAAGAGGAAATGAAGCCTGTATTGACAGGAGATTCAACTTGCTGTCTTAGGGACAGCAGTGAGCCTCTTTTATACTAAAGGTACAAGGACACGACTAAGCTACTTAGTAAGTCAGATACAAGCTATGACTAAGGTACTAAGACACTTGCTAAGCTATCAGTAAGCTACTTACTAACCAGTTAGTAAGCCTATCACAGATGCTGACTGATACTACTAATACTATTACAAACCATGATGAAGCACTATGACTGTTGAGGATAGAGTCCACAACATCACACATTCAAAGAATCCCAAGTCCAAGTTCTCCCAAAGCCGCCCCTAAGCTAAAGTATAGTCACATGGTAGGATCCACTCCCTGACCACATGACCCTGGGAAACTATCACCTGACCTGTCACGTGTTCAATCATGTGACATCTTGACAACTTTGAGATCATGTGATATACAAGCATGTGACCCTGGGAAAGTATTATATGACCTACCAAGGGATTGGTCATCAACGCGATCACAAGTTGCTACACAATCACCTGATCAAGCATGCTCCAGGCACGCACCTAGTCTGTTGATCGGCACGTGGAAGACCGTGGGAACGATCAACAAATCAATGAATCAACAAACAAGTCACAAGACCCTGGAGCGCAGTAAAGTCACTCACCCGCTACCTGTATTTGTACCTGCTCTAAAGTATGGGCCGCCCGTTTGAGTATGTATGCCTGCCCTAAACATGTATGCACAGACCACCCTGTATTAGTATATAAGACCTGCGAAATTGAGCAAACAGTCCTCAGACTGTTCTCTTGTCTACCCCTACCATTGAGCACCCAAGTCTTTACCTTGCACTCCTCTTGACCAACATCTCTTTGATTATTCTTTGGATCAGTTACCTTCACCTCAAATACCAAGTCATCGCCTACTGCTTGCCATAAACAGTAGTAGGTCTCGACATTAGAACAGTCTCTTAAGTGGAGCTAACTGTATAAGTGAAGTGTCCTTCACTACCTCTGAGTCCACTGTTGTCGCCTCCCCCGCCCTCTTCCACATCTCTGTTGCCTCTTGGTCAGCCCTTGATAATGTATACCAGCAGAACATCGCCGATGCTGCTGCCACCATCCTTGAAGTCCTCCAATCTAACCACAATACTTGGAATTTCCCAAGTTCCGATCTTGACGCCTACAGATCCCCAGCACCCACTCCTTTTGTCCCACGTTCCCCAACCCCCAAGCTCACCTGGCCTGTCCTTGACAACCCGGAGGATTACCCCTTCCTCAACGTCCCTGACAGTCCCACCTATATCATCACCAGCACCCCTGTCTCCCCCGCCCCAGTTGTTAGTCTTGATGTCCTTGCCCACATCGCCGCCCATGAACCCCAGTACTGTAAGGATGAAAAAGAGAATCTCCTTCCCGCACCCACCCAAGACTCTTTTGTCTATCACTACCTTGGATACGATCTTGGAGAGCACATTACCTCTGAGGACATCCCAGCCGCCCCCTTACCACTGCCTGTCATTAAAGTGCCTATTGCCACCGTCCCGTCTCCTGCCCCTGGACCACATTCACCCACTAGTGGATTACTACCTCTTCTACTTGAGCAGCCTGTAGCTGACCTCTTCTCCCATCTCTTCAATGCCCCTGCCTGTACTCTTGCTGTCGATTATCATCCGCACCAGTACACTGTTGTCTATGACTGTGGAGAGAAATATTGGGTCCCACAAGAAGAATATGTTGAAAGAGACTTCCTTCGCCTTCTCCCATGCATTCCCGACCTTGAAACTTACCCTGTCTCCTTCATTACCCCTTTCTGTACAGACATCTACCATAATGTTCACATCCATGCTCTTAGTCATTTGCCTTCTATTTACATTTGCGCTAAAGTTGGTAGACACCCCCACTCTGCCTCTTTCCCCTTCAGGTATCTCAAATCCTCTTTTATTGATTCCATCATATTCATCTTCTTCCAATTTCCCCCCACTTGGCTCGAATACTTTGAAGGCACCCTTGTACCTTTAGTTGCATACGACTTTCTTGACGGACAAGTTGCCCTTCTCTGCAGACATTTACATTTTACAGTTGACGGAATCTTTGTAGTCAACTGCAATACCCGCACCAAGGACCTTTTACATACACAACCTGGGCTTGCCGCGTTTGTTTGCACCCCTTGTATCCCCGTTAACCCCTTTTCCTGTATTACACCTCCTCCTTTAGAAACCCCTTTGTAATTGTTACAAGTAAGTTACAAAGGAATTACAAAGTAAACCAAAAGGGTTATCAATCTTTTTAGTGGCAGACAAAATTTGTGAAGAATTTATTAGAGAACTTGCCCTTAACCTCGTTGACTTAAGAAACCAAGTACAACTCATGTATTGGAGTGAACAACACTTCATTACCCAAGAATTACTCAACCTAATTCCCTTTGGAGAAATATTAAGCGACATCCGCTTTTACTCCTATATTGATTATTCCTTGGATGAATTAGTCAGCAAAGCAAATTCAACTTTACTTTATTGGAGACTATCAGGCATTACTCAATATGACAGAACTCCCCTTAACCAATTAAGCCTTTTTTACGATGAAACCTTCCTTTGGCATTATAGCGCGCCATCATACCGGGAAGAAATCCGTTCGCAAATTCAATCAGGGCATAGAGTTAGATTTCTATCCTGATTTCTCCTGTCGCAAACCGAAATTGAAGTGGAGTTCAACGAAATTCAACTCCAGACAAACTTTAACGACAACTTCCAATTTGTCTATACCAACAGTAACACCTACCAATACAAATTCGCCAACCTTAGGTGGCAACCCATCCGCACCATCCTCTCGTTCCCTCTTATCAACCCACCCACCTTTTCACTCCCAATTACGGTACCTAACGCCCTTGGAAGAGAGACTGAGTACCAGGCCTATCTTAACCAGGTTCAGGGCCTTCCCAACAACATCCACATCTAGGACCACTACTGGGACAGCATTGACTCTACCCTGGCCAATACCCTTGGACCCACCCATGCTAATATCCCAAGTACCAGTTCAGATACTGATTACTGGGCTCCCACCAACTTCCAGTTCGCATCCCCAACCCTGGAATCCAGATCCATCAACTCTGCCTGTCTGTGCATTTGTGGCACTGACATTTGTTATTGTGATACTCGATAGCCCAGAATATCCCCAATGCCCACCAGTATTTCTCTCTGGAACCCAAAGTACAGTAATCAACCTATAAACGGCTTGCATTACAATTGGACCCTGCAAACTGGCGCCCTGTCAGCGATCAGCCCCAGCCCAAGACTGCCAGAGATCCAATTCTTCCTGAGATACATCCCAGTTCGTACCTTCTAACGAGAGAACTACCCAAAGAGGAAATCCCAATGAAAGAGGATGATCCTTAAGGAGAACTACTCCTTTTATAGCCCGACCCATTCCGGAATGAAGACAAACTCCCCGACCAGCTACTCCTACTCCTAACCCCACTCCACCTGTTTATCCGACTGTAATTCCCCTATCCCACATAGAACCTACCCCAGTTACTGTCAAGGACGGAGTCCGCAACATCATGCATTCAAAGAATCCCAAGTCCAAGTTCTCCCAAAGCCGCCCCTAAGCTAAAGTATAGTTATGTGGTAGGATCCACTCCTCGACCACGTGACCCTGGGAAACTATCACCTGACTGGTCACGTGTTCGATCACATGACATCTTGACAACTTTGAGATCATGTGATATACAAGCATGTGACCCTGGAAAAGTATCACATGACCTACCAAGGGATTGGTCATCAATGCGATCACAAGTTGCTATATGATCACCTGATCAAGCACGCTTCAGATGCGTACCTAGTCCGTTGATCAGCACGTGGAAGACCATGGGAACGATCAACGAATCAATGAATCAACAAACAAGTCACAAGACCCTGGAGTGCAGTAAAGTCGCTCACCCACTACCTGTATTTGTACCTGCCCTAAAGTATGGGCCGCCCGTTTGAGTATGTATGCCTGCCCTAAACATGTATGCACAGACCACCCTGTATTAGTATATAAGACCTGCGAAATTGAGCAAACAGTCCTCAGACTGTTCTCTTGTCTACCCCCCAATCATTGAGCACCTTAGCCTCTATCTCACCGTCCTCCTTTTGAATATCTCTTTGCTTATCCTTTGGATCAATTACCTCCACCTCAAATACCAAGTCGTTGCCCACTGCTTGCCTTAAACAGTAGTAGGTCTTGACATTAGAACAGTCTCTATAGTAGAGCTAATTGAGTATTAAGTGTCGTTCACTTCTTCTGAGCCCACCGTCGTCGCCTCCCCCGCCCTCTCCCATATCTCCATCACTTCCTGGTCCACCCTTGACAACGTCTATCAGCAGAACGTTGCAGACGCCACTGCCGCCATCCTTGAGGTCCTTCAAAGCCCTCACAACACTTGGAATTACCCAAGTCCTCTTGACGTCACCACCCATGTCTTTCAGCCCATCACCTCTCAGTCCCCCGAACTCCAGTATTCCCCATCCCCCACTCCTGACTGGTCTACCCTTGACAACGTCAAGGACTTCCCATTCCTTAACGTCTCTGACAGTCCCACCTATATCGTCACCAGCGCCCCCGTCTCCCCTGCCCCAGTTGTTAGTCTTGACATCCTCGCCCACGTCGCCGCCCATGAACCCCAGTACCGTGAGGACGAAAAAGAGAATCTCCTCCCCGCGCCCACCCAAGACTCTTTTGTCCATCACCACCTTGGATATGATCTTGGAGAGCACGTTATTCTTGAGGACATCCCGGCCACCCCCCTACCATTGCCCATCATTGAAGCGCCCATCGCCACCATCCCGTCTCCCGCCCCCGGATCGCCAGAACCTGCTTTTGGACTTCCTCTTTCAGAAGTTTCACTACCAGAGGTTCCATTAGTCGACCTATTCCCTAATCTCTTTGCCGCTCCTGCCTGTACTTATGCCGTCAACCGCCACCCTCACCAATACCAAGTTGTCTACGACCGCAGTGAGAAATTCTGGGTACCTTCGGAAGAATTTACAGTCTGTGATTTCCTTCATCTCCTCCCTCGTGTCACCAACCTTGACAACCACCCAGTCTCCTTTGCCACTCCCTTTCGGGCCAACATTTTTCACAACATTTGGGTCAGTTCTAATGGCCCTCTTCCTTCTATTAACCTTTGTGCCAAGGTTGGTAGACACCCCCATTCCGCTTCATTCCCCTTCGGCTATCTTGAGTCTTCCTTTGTCGACTTGATCAAATTTATTTTTGGACAGTTCCCTTCCAATTGGCTTACACACTTCGAAGGCGCTCTTGTACCCCTTGTAGCATACAATTTTTTGGATGGTCGTATCACTACTCTTTGTGGTCACTTACATTTCACTACTGACGGAATCTTTGTCATCGAAAGAAACACACATACGGAAGACCTCTTACATACTCAACCAGGACTCGCTGCATTTATCTGTACCCCCCAAGTTCCTACTAACCCTTTCGCTTGTATTATGCCTCCTCCAGTAGAAACTCCTTTGTAATTTTCACAAGTAAGTTACAAAGGAATCATGAAAAAATTTAAATAAAGGGTTATCAATATCTCTCCAGTATCAGAAGCATTAGAAATCCAAGAGATCCAAGACGAATTTCTTAGAGAAGCCGGTTTCGACTTAACCGATCTAAGAAACCAAATTCAACTCACGTATTGGAGTGAGCAACACTTCATCACCCAAGGCCTCATCAAATTATTACCTTTTGGAGAAATCTTAAGCGACATTTGCTTCTATTCATATGTCGACTACTCCCTTGATGAACTTATTAGTAAAGCAAACCAAACTTTACTTTATTGGAGACTCTCAGGGATCACCCAATATGACGGAACCCCAGTAACCCAACTAAGTCTATTCTATGACGAAACCTTCCTTTGGCACTATAGCGCGCCATTGTACCAGGAAGAAATCTGTTCGCAAATTCAATCGGGGCATAGAGTTAGATTTCTATCCCGATTTCTCCTGTCACAAACCGAAATTGAAGTGGAGTTCAATGAAATTTGACTCCAGACAAACTTTGACAACAACTTCAAATTCGTCTACACCGACAGTAACACCTATCAATATAAATTTGCCAACCTTAGGTGGCAACCCATCCACACCATCCTCTTGTTCCCTCTTATCAACCCACCCATCTTTTCACTCCCAATTATGGTACCTAATGCCCTTGGAAGAGAGACCAAATACCAGGCCTATCTTAACCAGGTTCAGGGCCTTCCCAACAATATCCACATCCAGGACCACTACTGGGACAGTGTCGACTCTACCCCAGCCAATACCCTCGGACCTACCTGTGTTAACACCCCAAGTACCAGTTCAGATACTGATTACTGGGCTCCCACCAATTTCCAATTCGCATCCCCAACCCTGGAATCTGGATCCATCAGCTCTGCCCGTCTGTGCGTTTGTGGCACTGACATTTGTTATTGTGATACCCAGCAACCAGGAACACCTCCAACGCCTGCCAGTATTTCTCTCTGGAACCCAAAGTACAGTAATCAACCTATAAACGGCTTGCATTACAATCAGACCCTGCAAACTGGTGCCCCGTCAGCAATCAGCCCCAGCCTGAGACCGCCAGAGATCCAATTCTTCCCGAGATACATCCTAGTTCATACCTTCTAACAAGAGAACTACCCAAAGAGGAAATCCCAATGAAAGAGGATGATCCTTAAGGAGAACTACTCCTTTTATAGCCCAACCCATTCTGGAACAAAGACAAACTCTGTTAAGGTCCAAGGGCCTTAAGGTGCGACGTGCACGGGTTGTCTTGCAACGCAAGTGGTCACAAGGGACTGACACCCTTAATGACGTCGGTAGTGCTCTGGAGAACTTACCTAAGACAAACGTCTTAGAGTAAGGGAAGATAAGGGGAGAGTCTCAAGGGATTTGAGACGACCCAAAGAGAGATGAGATAGAGAGAGAGGAGAAGGGCACACAGGAAAGGTTTGAGGAGCAACAACACTTGGATTGGAAAACCAAGTCAGGCTTAAGGCCTCTCTCTACGATACAAGCGAGCTTATATACTACTGAGGCAGCTACCTGACTAAG
>Ga0307512_10003666_pt1 | contig 17540 bp, 22 predicted proteins | sample 14_EM_MG_FD_200267 | JGI IMG/M metagenome (GOLD analysis project Ga0307512, IMG submission 200267) | Populus trichocarpa ectomycorrhiza microbial communities from riparian zone in the Pacific Northwest, United States - 14_EM | ecosystem: Host-associated > Plants > Roots > Unclassified | place...
CGCTGCGGCAGCCCAGGAGAAGCCAGGGATGCATGCAGTGATGTGACACCACTTTGATGGGTGGACACAGCAGCTGCGCACGCTCGTCGATACACCGGATGGTCCAAACAACACGGGCTTCGTCGTGCGCCAGTTGTGGATGTTGCCGTCTGGGGGACAGAACACCAGACGAGTGTGTGATACTGCTCAGCGATACCACGCATCTGATGGTGCCATTTGTGGGTGCTATCGCGAAACGCACCAATGCAGACGGTGTAGATCTCAACTCTGCCCAGTTCTCGCAAAAGTAACAATGCCCGATGAGCTTGCGAGGTAAGTGCGTTTTTATGTTTGCATCAGATGGTGAAGGTGAAATGAGCGTATCACAGTGTATCACTGGGCCACCAGCAACCGGAACGTCAAACACCGTAAAGCTCATGGTAACTAACTTATATTGTCGCATGGAGCATGTCCGAGTACGGGGACAGAAATTTAGCCAAAACCGATAACAGCTCGCATACTCCCAGTTGAGTGAGTGATGTTGACGAAGGAGGACGGTGCCCGAAATGATGAAAATTTTACTGAAATATAGTTAAGTGCGCAACAGCGGGCGCGTAGACGATGAGGGTGAAGGATGCGCGGCGACGTTCGATGGTAAAAACCTAAAGTAAAAAGGGGAATTTGTGGTGTGGAGAGCGGATGGTCTAATACGAAAACGAAAACAAGGAGACGTACGAAACGAGCTTGATTGATCCTATGTATGGCAAGAGTCCTTCCCAATAGTGACATGATCCAGGCCTACGAGGGGCCGTGCACGACGTGTGCGACGTGGACCGACGGGATTTTCGAAGTGGCGCGCGTTTGTAGTGTGGGTTGACGGTCTTGGGCGATCCGCGTGTCTTCGACCGTAGAACTTGGGGTCACCACGAGAGGGGAAAACGTGGCCGTTAGGGGAAAGGTATCGATCACATGGCAACAAGGGTGGATGAGAAAGGGTTGGAGGCGAGGGCGAGGTGTGCAAGACGTGGTGAGGACGTCACGTGGTCGAAGGTGCTCAATTCCAAAGCTACCGTCACCTTGTGATGTGGATTTGGCAGTGATTCGGCGATTCAGCTTTCTCCAAACCTGTTTATGAAACGCTCGTTTCAACCATTTTCCGCATTCGGGGCCCTACCGCCGAGGCACGGGCCAGCTAACGGTAAGAGCATGGGACTCAACGATCCATGGCACGCGCATTCGATTCTCACTGCCTCGTTGACCGCTGTGTGTAACCTGTCAGCTCCCAACTTGAACTTCAACTGCGAGAACTCAAACCAATCACTTCTCCCTCAAGTTCCGACACCGAATCATTTCCATCCTCACCCATGAGTCCCCAACAGTGGGTTTCCAAAAGCCTTACCCGGCCCCGTTTCCCAGGTGACTGATCAAGCCTCACATGGCTATTCCAGGAAGCGTGCCCGCCATCCAGCCTCCTCAGAAAACAATAGCTTCTCCGAGGATGGCACTCATAGTACTTCAAAGCTGCTGGCTCTGGTAGATGGCCCAGAGAGGGTAAATCCTGATGACGAGAAGAATTCAGATGAAGAACTATGTCGTCGTATGTCCTTAATCTTGTATTCGTGACGTTTACTGACAGGTGCCGCGTAGGTTGTTCTGCAATCCACGTGCTTTCGGACGACGTCCTCATACATATATTCAATCTCTATCGACAAGACTTGGAGTTCTATGCTCACAACAAATCATGGTCGTGGCATCAATGGCGTGCGTTGGCACATGTTTGCCAACGATGGCGACATATCATTTTTGCATGGCACAACTATCTCGATGTACGGATTGACTGCGGATCCAGATCAACTGCAGTGAAAGCACTGGATGTTTGGCCAACCTTGCCTATCACCATCGAGGCAATGTGCAATTACAAGGATGGGGATGGCATCATTGGCGTCCTCGAACACCGTGATCGCATAATCGGGATCGATTTGTCGGGCCTATCGGTATCTGGACTCAAAACATGTACCGCATTGATGCAGGAACCATTTATGATTCTACGAACGCTTTCTCTCAGTTGCAACACAAATATGCCTCCGGTCATTTCTGAAATGTTCCTGGGAGGGTCTGCCCCTCGCCTCCAGAGGATCAAATTATGGCACGTCCCATTTCCAACATTGCCCAAATTTCTTTTGTCTACTCGTGGCCTTGTCGAACTCCATATTAAGGATATCCCAAGCACCGGATACATTTCACCTGACGTGATGGCCACATCCCTGGCTATGTTGCCAAGGCTCCGATCCATTAGCATCAGGTTCCGATCCAGCAGGTCGTTTCCCACAAATCTAACAACCCAATCTCCTCCCCCACCGACACGTACCGTCCTTCCAGCCCTCACCGCATTCATGTTTGGTGGTGTCAGCGAATACTTGGAGGACCTCATGGCTCGAATCGATGCCCCTCTACTCGATAACCTCGACCTTCAGTTCTTCTATCAGCCCACCTCCGGCGTTCCACAGCTACCCCAGATTATTTATCGGATCGAACAATTCAAGACACCCCATAAGGCCGATATCCACTTTCACCATAGCGGTGCTGATATCTCTCTTACATCCGGGTGCCTATTCGGTGGCGATCTCCACCTGGAATTCGACTGTGATGGGTTAGGCAGACAGCTTTCATTGTTGGGACAAGTCTTCTCCCAGTGTTGTCCCCTCCTCTCTCATGTTGATGCTCTCGAACTCTTCGGTCACAATATGGGACCCCACCAAGACTCCACGCTTTGGCTGCCGTTTCTTCGGCCATTTATCGCCGTGCGGTCTCTGCTTTTCTATGACCAGGAATCGATATCTCAAATTGCACATGTACTTGGAGGTCTCACTGAGGAAAGAGCCGCAGAAGTGTTGCCCATGTTGCGCACCATTGTATGGTACGGCTCATGTGATTGGGATGAGGTTGAACCGTGGGTGATCCCCTTATTGCAACCATTCATCGATACTCGCGAGCTATCGGGTCACCCTGTGGAAGTGCCACATTTGTCCCTGAATTGTTTTTGAGAAAGTTGTGAATTCCCCAGCCCCGCTAGCTACTATAGTAATACCAATTTCCCTCTCGTACTTCTCTAGCCTCTGCCTTTTCATATAGATTATTTGAAACCAGCGAGTTCTTCGTGATCTTGCACTGTAAATTGCAGCCCGTCGTTAACAACATACACAGGTAACTCGCTTTCCACTGTTCGGCGATTGCGGGCGATGTATTGTGAATCAGGGAAGTTGTAGTTCGAGGGTCGAGGGGTGTTGGAGACCGTCCAAAGGCCGACACGGCTGAAAAAATGGGCAGGAAAAAGCGACATGCGTAAATGGGTTGAGAGGGGAAAGACGGTGAACATTCGCGTAGGGCTTGAGCAGAGCTATGGCTATCCAGGAAACGATGGTCCAGAATGAGCTGAGCTGCCTGGTCCCACTGGCTAGGGAGCTGAATCGTCAGTTTTAAGGGAACGACTGTGAGATGGCCGTCCTCTTAATATGGCATCTGCGTCTGCACTATAACCGTACCAGTTTCGGTACGTCCGTCTCCTTGATAGTTACCGTAGCTCAGCTGTTTTTACAGTGAGGTCGGAGACCTCGGACGCGTAGTCCGGGGTATGCCAGTAATAGCCCGCCCAGCGTGCGCGCCCATCAGACGGCACGACAATTTGAAGGACGATCTGTTCCAACATACGGATAATATTCGCGTATGAAATAACACACAAGACCGTACCACAAACAAAGCTCAGCCAAATGCCCCTCCACTACATCAAACATACCCCGCATATCCGTAAAATGTCATAATTGACGCGTTCAGAAGAAATCGAAAGAAGCAAACAGAACTGATGAGTGGTGAATCCCGCGCCAAAGCCATCCACGTCATCAGAACAGTAACCCACCCTCGAGTTGGGAAGATTTCCATCTGCAAAATGCCAAATACCAAATACTATTCGCTTGCATTTTGGGTTCGATCTAATCACTGGCTTGTCCAAATTTGTCCGTACCACCAAGCGCGTTCCAGGTTTAGTATTTAGTGGCGGGCAGAGTGTGAGTGTTCGTTCTACGGTTGTGAGTCGAAGTAGAGTTACGGGGGATGCCATTCCCGGCCAACTTGCAGTTTAGAGCCACCACCGATGGAAACACCGTGCTGCGGAGGTATCTACGCGATTGATTGGGCAGAATTGTCGTCCAGAGGCGTAAGGCAGAGTGAAGTAGTGCCGTTGAAATCATCACTTACACCAAGAGCCTCTTTCGTCTAAAAACCTCTTGCCTTTAAGTGCTGACAAGCTAACCGAATGATATCTTGGACATTTAGCGATGCCCATGGGATAAAGAAAGAAGGCAAAACAAAAGTACTTTCAGGCTGATGTAGAACTTGAGACAACGGAGGAGTCCATACAATAAGACCTAACCTTACCCTCGCTCTAGCCAAAACCAAACCCCAACGGCAGTTAACCGTGACACCCGTGGCGTGGATCAAGCGGCGGCTGGTCAAAGTTGCACAAACCTATTGGCCATACGTCCGCAATCTGGGATCTGTATGTACTCTATGATCTACGATGTGTATACATACGCCTGATATATGTTCTCTGTAACGGTCTGTGAGGGTTTGCAACCCGGATTTTCCCTTTTCCGAGCCTATGATCGCCGTGCAACAGTCAAATTCGTAAAGTCATATTTGCAGTGGGAATCCCGGAGACCCAGAACAGATCTAGTGACACACATGCAAACAACACAAGGATCCCGTAACTGAACATCCTCACCTGTAATCGATTGTCTTTCTGAATTAATGAATGCATTGACATCAGAGCTTTGTCGCGCCATTTATAGAGGTGAAGGTTAACTTGTCTCGTTCTGACTCTCGCGAGCACAGAGATAACTTACTCCTTTCAAGGCTCCGACAATCCCATACTCAGTATGACCCACTTTACAGGAAGTGGTCATTGCTCTCTAAGTGGCGGCTGATGGGGCAGAGGGTTTCGAAATATATCCTCTCCAACGTTACATGGGATTGTGTGACGACCACCCTAGACATAAGTAACGCTAGAGAGACGAGTTTTCCTCGAAGGATGAGAGACGACATCGCACCCCATCTAATAGCAGAGCTTCCGAGCGACCAAGTATGCCTTCACCAGCGTGGGTGTGCACATTCTCCCTCGCTGCCACAGTAATTATAGACGAAGTGAGTATGCGAATGCCATTGACCGCACGGAAAGGAGTATCCTCTCGATTCGCCGTTTGTTGTCGCTTCGGCTTGAGTGTGTTAACGACGTTGTAATTGGTGAGCCTGAATTGTTTCTCGTACTTGAGTAGTGATGCGCCAACGTGGGTCTAACAGAGTGATGATGGTGAAAAACGGCGCAATACATTCCAGGAAAAGGGACGCTCACCGCCCAACTTGCCAAGACCATCAAGAACCCACCTTGTCAAAACGTCCTCTACCTGATCGACGTCAGATTCGTGTACTAATTGGCTGGCCCAAGTCGAGGCTCAGAGCTGGGGAGGCGACCGCACCATAGGTTTGGAAACCATATCTTTGCTAATTCGCCTTCCCTTCTTTGGCGACACGGGGCCGGCGGACAAGCTGACAGATGTCAGGGCCAATTTGATGGGAGCGACTTGGTTGGAATCAGGTAAATCTTCGTATCTTGGTCCAGCTACCACATCCAGAGGGGGGACCAGCAGGCGGGCCCCAGAGGAATCGAAAGGTGATGACGTCGGGATCTGCGCTAGTAAATCGTATAAACCCTCGGGTAATAGGGTCCCTCCACGTAATGTAGCAGCCGGGCGTTCGTCTTCAACAGGAAGGGATGTATATGGTGGACGGGAAAGGGGATTGGTATCAGGAGTGGGGATGGAGTAGACGTTATCATGATGCGGTCCACCAAGGGGCTTTACGGGACCGGGGGTGGAGGAGGCGGGCAAGGGCAAGGGCCTGGACGGGAAGGAGGGACTGGATGAGGAGAAGGGACTGACCGCGGCGCGCCCAGAGGACTCACAGAGCGCGGCAACCACACGTGACGCCACGGATGGAAAGGCAACCAGATTCGCCCGCCAGTTTATTACAGTACAGTAGCCATCCATCATGATCGTGATTGGAGATGACGTCCCTTTTGCAGACAATCAACGCTTCGCTTGCTTGGTGAGAACCTGGTCCCTCCTTCGGCCAAGTACCCCTGGGCGCTTTTCGATGGTCTTGGTTGTGTCACGGGAGGGAAGGTCCGTGACCCTCAAAAGCTCAAACACTCCCTAGGTGCCTTCCCATGCAATTCCCATGCAATACCACCTGCAACTCGCGACCCTGCATGACATCTTGGCGGCCATCAGATAACTGCATGGTCGTTGCCGCGCCAGCCACGCAATCTGGCCCGCATCCCATCGTTCTGGCCTCCTCGTCATCTTCCCTGTTCCATTATGACACGAGCGTCAGGGACTGTTCTTTGCGGCAATCCCCCTTGCATCGCGTGTTTCATTCATAACATGATGGTGTCGGCAAGCGGCATGAATCCTTCCTCAGGCTGTTTCCCCTCTGTGTTATTCTGCTAGGGGCACGCATTTGTAATCTGCCACTTGGCTCCAACGGCGGGGCTTTAAACCAACCATCTCTCATTCCGGGACTCAATCACTCAATCGTTGCCAACTCCCACCTATGAGTTCTTCCCCGTCAGTTCCTTCAGCTCATTCACGGCCCTATTCTCGGGTCACTGACCAGGCCCACGCCTCCGTACTAGGAAACAGCCAGCCCACAATCCGGCCTCAGGCTCTTTGGAAATCACCAAAGGTAGCTTTCCTGGCACATCCGTCGGGCCGTCGGTTTTTGTAGAGGTCGACATCCCAGAGATAGGAACGTGTAGTGACAAGAGGAATTCAGCCGAGGAACGAGATCTACGTATGTTCCTGATCCTGATATAGTAACCACGACGATGACCGGCTGATGCAGCGTAGGTCGTTTGACAATTGACGTTCTTCCAGATGATGTCCTCCTATATATATTCGACTTCAATCGACGAGAATTGGAGCGATACGACGGAATATGGCCATGGCATGCATTGTCGCACGTATGCCAAAGATGGCGACATATCCTCTTTACATGGCCCAACCATCTCAATCTGCGACTTGACTGCAGATCTGGAACTGCTGCGTCAAAGGCACTGGATGTCTGGCCAACCTTACCGGTCAGCCTCCGGTCAATTTGCAACCGCAATGGTCCAGGTGGGGATGACATCATTTCCACATTCGAACATCGTGATCGCATAGCAGGGATCCACTTAATGGGCCTGACCAAACGTCAACTCAAGAGATGTGCCGCATTGATGCAGGAACCTTTTCAATCTCTGAGAACTCTCTACCTTAGTTGCTGTGCAGAGGTCCGAGATGTGTCGGTGATAACTGACACGTTCTTGGGTGGGTCTGCCCCTCGTCTCCAGGTGATCGAACTTTGTCACATCCCGTTTCCGACACTGCCAAAGCTCCTCTCATCCGCTAATGACCTTGTCCGCCTCAGCCTTGAGGACATCACAAGGGCAGGGTACATTTCCCCCGACGTGATGGCCACATGCTTGGATATGTTGACGAGGCTCAACTCCTTTAATATTAGCTTTCGATCCCGGAGATCGTTCCCCAATCGAACGACTCGACACACTCCTCTGACACGCGCCGTCCTCCCGGTCCTCACTGGATTCATCTTCGAAGGTGTCAGCGAGTACTCGGAGGAACTCCTGGCCCGGATCGACGCCCCTTCACTCGATTGCCTGCATCTCAAGTTCTTCTATCAGCCGGTCTTTGACATCCCACAAGTACCCCAGTTCATACATCGCATCGAAAAGTTCAAGTCACCCATTGAGGCCTATGTATTCTTCTCCTGCGATGCTGTTGGCGTCTTCCTTTTCGTGTCGCGTGGTACTTCTTTCCTCTTGCAACCTCAGTGCAAGGGGATAGACAGGCAACTTTCGTCGTTGGAACGGATCTACACACAGTGTTCGTCTATCTTCTCTCGTGCAGTCAAACTTCATCTCTACTGGGGGGGCGGTGCACAAGTATATCAGTCTATGTCATGGCTGGGATGTCTCCGCCCATTTAACGCCGTGCAGATTCTCCATGTCAGTGATGGCGACGAGGGATTATCGATTCATATCGCCCGTGTACTGGGGGAACTCGACGACGAAGGAGGTGCAGAAGTGTTGCCCATGCTGCACACTCTCACCTTTAGTCGTTTTCACTTCATAGGTAGAGAGGTGATCGCCTTGTTGAAGCCATTCGTCGATGCGCGCCAGCAGTCGGGTCATCCCGTGGCAGTGGGGTGGTGAAGGACTCCAGGAGGTAGTGGCTCTTTTCGAATAATCGATGGCTCCTGATCGGCCTGCTAGTAGCTACTGGTTTTACTATGTGCTTTCTGGCAATTAGCCTTCGTAGATTGTTTTAGTTCTCCGTGACCTTGTTATCGTAGTAACACTCTGCCCACCGCTTAGCGAATTTCCAGTGGGATTGAGCTTATTATGCCTCCTCCAGAAATCAAGTAGACTTCTCTGTAGTCTGTAGGAGTGCGAAGGTTCAGGATAGACATGCTGAATTGCAACCCATCCTCACCCTTGTGCGCGCCAAGACTCCCCGCCAGTGCTGCCACCTGGCGGTGTCCCGTGAAGCTGTCCTATTCTGGAATATGCCTGCCCCACCCAGTTTCCAGGCAGTTTAGGAGGTCGGTGATACGGTGTGAGTTGGACCAGGTGTCACTTGGGAATCGGTGTGTGATGGAGACCAGCAGGCTAAAGTCAGGCTAAAGTCGAGACGACTGAAGAGTTAACGAGAGGTATTGAATCTTGGTTACTAGTATTGAATTTGAATCCCACGACAGGCACATAACCCCCGCGCCATATACGGCTTGACATAAGGAAGCGTCTCAGGGCTTGCAATGCCTTGGAGAACTTCAGGTCCATCATATCGAATTCTTGGGTGGAGGATATGGGCCCCTTGGATGGCGCGGAACCGAGTGAGAGGATAACAATTGGCCGAAGACGATGACACGGACAATCTTGTGCCACCCCGGCAGGCCTGTTCGGATCCATAGATGACAAGAATAACGATTCGCTCATTCAAGTGACACTCTTCCATCAGGAAAAGGACACAGTAAGGGCATAGGCCGCCGTAGATATTAGCTGAACAATGACCAAAGACCGAAGGCAACTCTTGATCATGGCGCGGGCCTCGTTGGAAATCATAGTTCGAAAGTACGGGCTCAAATCGTAAGTTCTGAAAATTGAGGTTGGGAGAGCAGCCTCGCATGGAATGAACCTAGCCTACAGTACCACCCCTTGGCACTCTCGGCGCTGCGGCAGCCCAGGAGAAGCCAGGGACGCAGGCAGCGATGTACCACCACTTTGATGGGTGGACACAGCGGCTGCGCGCGCTCGTCGATACACCAGACGGTACGGACAACACAGGCTTCGTCGTGCGCCGGTTGTGGATGCCGCGGTCTGGGCACAAATGGGACAGAACACCAGCTGAGTGTGTGATGCTGCTCGGCGACACCACACATCTGATGGTGCCATTTGCGGGGGCTGTCGCGAAACGCACCTATGCAGACGGGGTAGATCTCAATTCCTGCCTAGTGCGCACAAAAGTAACAACACCTGATGAGCTTGCAAAGTAAGTGCGTTTTTATGTTTGCATCAGATGGCGAAGGTAAAATGAGCGTATCACAGTTGTATCATTGGGCCACCAGCAACCGGAACGTCAAACGCTGTAAAGCTCATGGTAACTAACTTTATTGTCGCATGCAGCATGTCCGAGTACGGTGACAGAAATTTAGCCAAAATCGATAACAGCTCGCGTACTCCCAGTTGAGTGAGTGACGTTGACGAAGGAGAACGGTGTCCGAAATGATGAAAATCCTAAAGTAAAAGGGGAAATTGTAGTATGGGGGGCGGATGGTCTAATAGGAAAACGAAAACAAGGAGACGTACGAAATGAGTTTGATTGATCCTATGCAGGGCAAGAGCCCTTCCCAATAGTGACATGGTCCAGGCCTCCGAGGGACCGTGCACGACGTGTGCGACGTGAACCAATGGGATTTTCGAAGTGGGCGCGCGTCTGTCGGGTCGGCCGACAGTTCTTGGGCGATCTGCGTGTCTTCGGCCGTAGAACTTGGGTCGCGACGAGAGGGGAAAACTTGGCCGTTAGAAGAAAGGGTAAAAGGTATACCGTGTGGCAACGAGGGTAGATGAGGAAGAGTTGGAGGCAAAGTGTGCAAGACGAGGGACAGAGTGGCACGGAGGACGTCACGTGGTCGAACTGATTCGGCGATTCAGCTTTCTCCGGACGACGCCCGTTTCAACTATTTTACGCATTCGGAGCCCTACCACAGAGGTGCGGGCCAGCTAACGGTAAGAGCATGGGACCCAACGATCCATATCACGCGCGTTCGATTCTCACTGTCTCGTCATCCGTTGTGTGTAATCTGTCAGCTCCCAACTTGAACTTGAACTGCGAGAACTCAAACCAATCGCCTCTCCCTCAAGTTCCGACACCGAATCATTGCTATCCTCACCCATGAGTCCCGGCCAGTGCGTTTTCGAAAGTCTTTCCTGGCCTTGTTTCTCAGGTGACTGATCAAGCCTCACATAGCTATCCCAGGAAGCAGCCTGCCAGCCCCTTCACAAAACAATGGCTCCACCGAGGGTGGCACTCCTGGCGCTTCAAAGCTGCTGGAGACGGTAGATGGGCCAGAGAGAGTAAATCCTGGTGACAAGAAGAATTCAAACGAAGAACTTTGTCGTCGTATGTCCTTGATCTTGTATCCGTGACGTTTACTGACAGGTGCTGCGTAGGTTGCCCGGCAATCGACGTGCTCTCGGACGATGTCCTCGTATATGTATTCAATCTCTATCGACGAGACTTGGAGTTCCGCTTCCGTAACGACCCCGAGTCATGGTCATGGTCATGGCATCAATGGCGTGCGTTGGCACATGTTTGCCAACGATGGCGGCATATCATTTTTGCATGGCCCAACCATCTTGATATACGAGTTAAATGCAGATCAAGAACAGCTGCAGCGAAAGCACTGGATGTTTGGCCAGCGTTACCTATCAGCATTCGTTCAAAACTCAAAGGTGATGATCCGGATGGGGATGACATCATTGCCGCACTCGAACACCGTGAACGCATAACCGAGGTTGATTTGTCGGGCCTATCAGGACCTCAACTTGAGAGCTGTGTCGCATTGATGCAGGAACCATTTCCCATATTGCGAACCCTTTCCCTCGAATGCGACCCAGAGACCACCACGCTGGTGATTCCTGATACGTTTTTGGGAGGGTGTGCCCCTCGACTCCGGAGTGTCAATCTGTGCCACGTCTCGTTTCCAACACTGCCAAAGCTCCTCTTGTCCGCCAGTCACCTCGTCGAGCTCTATCTTGAAGAGATCCCGACCACTGGATATATTTCTCCTGACGCAATGGCCACATGCCTGGCTGTGTTGACAAGGCTCCAATCCGTTATCATTAAGTCCTCATTTTGGAGATCGTTTCCCCAAAATCAAACAAACCAACATCCTCCTCCGATGACACGTGCTGTCCTTCCCTCCGTCACCATGTTCGCATTCGGTGGTGTCAGCGGCGAGTACCTGGACGACCTCATGGCTCGGATCCATCTCCCGCAACTCACTGACCTCTACCTCCAATTCTTCCCTCTGCCCGCCTTTGGCGTCCCAAAACTACCCCAGATTGTGCATCGCTTCGAGACCTTCAAGCCACCCCTCGAGGCCCTTGTAGGCTTTTACGATAACCGAACTCACATCGACTTTATTTCGACAGGCCGCGCCAGCCTCGGCTTCGAATTTCAGCGCACCGAGTCAGACAACCAGCTTTTATGGTTGACAAGAATCTACCCCCAGTTTTTGCCCCACCTCTCTCAAATTGCCTACCTCGAACTTTTCGATCATGACGTGCAAGATGACCAAGACTCTACGTTATGGCTGGCGTTTCTTCGGCCATTTAGCGCTGTGAAGACCCTGTGTTTCCGGGACCAAAATTCACTGAGGCAAATTGCACGTGTACTGGGAGAGCTCACAGACGAAAGAGCTGCAGACGTGTTGCCCATGTTGGACACCATTGTGTGGTCCGACAAGACTTACTGGGATCCGCTCTGGGACCAGGTCAAATCTTGGTTGTTTCCCTTAGTGCAGCCATTCCTCGATGCGCGCCAGCTATTGGGTCACCCTGTGGTAGTGAAGTCAAGATAGAGGCCCAGCTTGTTTCTGAGCAATTGTTTACTCCTCATCCCCACTAGCTACTAATTTCCTTACGTACTTTCCCTACGATTCCCTTTCCTACATTGTTCAATACCAACGAGTCTTTCGTGGCGTTGTTATTATAATGGCAGTTGGCCCACCCCTCAGTGAGTTTCTGGTGTGATTATAAAAGTAGTTGTAGGTGTATGGAGCCTTTCGAAAGAGGTACACTAAGCTGTAAGAGGGACCTAGGATAGAGATAAAACGCAACTTAATGAGGATTCGCTCATCCAAGTGACACTCTTCCGTCAGGAAACAGTAAGGGCATAGGCCGCCGTAGATATTAGTTGAACAATGACCAAGAAGACCGAATGCAGCTCTCGATCATGGCGCGTGCCTCGTTGGAAAGAGTGCGAAGGCACGGGCTCAACCTGACAAATCGCAAGTTCTGAAAATAGAGGTTGGGAGGCCCACGAGCAGCCCCGCATGGAACAAACCTAACCTACAGTACAGTACCACCCCTTGGCACTCTTGGCGCTGCGGACCTGCGGGCAGCCCAGGAGAAGCCAGGGACGCATGCGGCGATGTGACACCACTTTGATGAGTGGGGACAGCGGATCTGCGCCGCGTGCGCTCGTCGATACACCGGACGGACCGGACAACACAGGCTTCGTCGTGCGCCGGTTGTGGATGTTGCTATCTGGGCACAAATGGGACAGAACACCAGACGAATGTGTGGTACGGCTCGGCGACACCACGGATCTGATTCTGATAGTACCATTTGTGGGGGCTGTCGCGAAATGCACCTATTCAGACGGCGTAAACCTCAATTCTGGCCCAGTTCTCGCAAGGGTAACAACGCCTAATGAGCTTGCAAGGTGAGTGCGTTTTTATGCTTGCATCAGAAGGCGAAAGTGAAATGAGCGTATCACTGGGCCACCATCAACTGGAACGTCAAACGCCGTAAAGCTCACGGTAACAAACGAACCCAAACTTTATTATCGCATGCGGCATGTCCGAGTACGGTGACAAAAATTTGGCCAAAGCCGAGAACAGCTCGCGTTACTCCCAGTTGAGTGTGCGACGTTGACGAAGGAGAACGGTGTCCGAAATGACGAAAAATTCACTGAAATGTAGTCAAGTGCGCGACAGCGTAGACGTTCGATCATAAAGACGTAAAAGAAAAAAGGGAAATTGTGAATGGAATGGAGAGCGGATGGTCTAATACGAAAAAGGAAAGGAGACGTACGGTAAGAGTCCTTCTGTTGGCAGAGACATGTTCCGGGCCCGCGACCCCGCACGACGTGACGGGATTTTCGATTTAGCGCGCGTTTGTGGCATTTGCCGATGGTTCTTGGGCGTCGGGCGATTCGCGTGTCTTCGGCCGTAGGACTTGGGTCACGGTAAGAGGGGGAAACTTGGCCGTTAGGGGAAAGGTGTCGTTCCGTCACGGTGTGGATGAGGAAGGGTTGGAGGTGAGGCGTGCAAGACGAGAGAGGAACAAAGTGAGAGCCTGTGGCAAGCTATGGACGGAGGACGTCACCCAGTTTACGAAACGCTCGTTTCAACTCTACCACTGCCCTGCTGACGGTAAGAGCATGGGACTCAACAATGCCGTAAACAACTTCTGTGGGTTTGGTGTTTGTCCGCCGATCCATGGTACGGGCGTTCGATTCTCACCGTCTCGTCGTCAACAACCGTGTGTGACCTGACAGCTCCCAACTTCAACTTCAACTGCGAGAGCTCAAACCAATCGCCTCTCCCTCAACTTCTGACACCGAATCCCTGCCATCCTCACCCATGAGTCCCCACCAGTGCGTTTTCGAAAATCTTTCCCGGCCCTGTTTCCCCTGTGACTGATCAAGCCTCACATAGTTATCCCAGGAAGCGGCCTGCATGCCGTACACCATCCTCAAAAAACAATGGCTTCACAGAGGGTGGCACTCTTAGCACTTCAAAGTTGCTGGCGACGGTAGATGACCCAGAGAGGGTAAATCCTGGTGACAAGGAGAATTCAGATGAAGAACTATGTCGTCGTATGTCCTTGATCTTGTATCCGTGACGTTTACTGACAGGTGCCGCGTAGGTTGTCTGGCAATCGACGTGCTCTCGGACGATGTCCTCATATATATTCAATCTCTATCGGCAAGACTTGGAGTTCCGCTCCCGTAACGACTCCGAGTCACGGTCATGGTCATGGTCATGGCATCAATGGCGCGCGTTGGCACATGTTTGCCAACGATGGCGACATATCATTTTTGCATGGCCCAACTATCTCGATGTACAAATTCACTGCGGATCAAGAACAGCTGCAGCAAAAGCACTGGATGTTTGGCCAGCCTTGCCCATCACCATCGAGGGAATGTCCATTCACAAGGATGGGGATGGCATCATTGACGTCCTCGAACACCGACATAGTCGGGATCAATTTGTCGGACCTAACGGAACCTCAACTCAAAAGATGTGCCACATTGATGCAGGAACCATTTTCAATTCTACGAACGCTTTCTCTCTGTTGCAACGCAGAGATGCCTCCGGTCATTTCTGATATGTTCCTGGGAGGGTCTGCCCCTCGACTCCAGAGGATCAAATTATGGGAAGTCCCATTTCCAACATTGCCCAAATTTCTTTTGTCTACTCGTAGCCTTGTCGAACTCCATCTTAAGGATATCCCAAGCACCGGGTACATTCCACCTGACGTGATGGCCACATCCCTGGTCATGTTGACAAGGCTCCGATCTGTTTGGATCGGTTTCCTATCTGGGGGTTCGTTTCCCAAAAAGCTAACAACCCAATGTCCTCCACCATCGACACGTACCGTCCTTCCAGCCCTCACCGCATTCACGTTTGGTGGTGTCAGCGAATACTTGGAGGACCTCATGACTCGAATCGATGCTCCTCTACTCGATAACCTCGACCTCCAGTTCTTTGATCAGCCCACCTCTGGCGTTCCACAGCTACCCCAGATTATTCATCGGATCGAAAAGTTCAGGACACGCCACAAGGCCGATATAGACTTTTATTATTACGGTGCTAAGATCTCTCTTACATCCGGATGCCTAATCGGTGGCGGCCGTCTCCGCTTGGAATTCGAGTGTGATGGGTTAGGCAGGCAGCTTTCATTGTTGGAACAAGTCTTCTCCCAGTGTTTTCCCCTCCTCTCTCATGTTGATGCTCTCGAACTCTTCGATGTCGATATGCAAGCCTACCAAGACTCCACACTTTGGTTGCCATTTCTTCGGCCATTTATCGCCGTGCGGTCTCTGCTTTTCCGTGACCCGGGTTCAATGGATCAAATTGCAGATGTACTTGGAGATCTCACTGAGGAAAGAGCCTCAGAAGTGTTGCCCATGTTGCGTACCATACAATGGGTCCCCGATTTTGACTGGGATGAGGTCGAACCGTGGCTGATCCCCATATTGCAACCATTCATCGATGCGCGCGAGATATCATGTCACCCTGTGGAAGTGCCGTGAAGGGTTTCATTTGTCCCTGGACTGTTTTTGAAACAGTCGTTAATTCCCCAGCTCTGCTAGCTACTAATACTAATTTTCGTTACGTACTTCCCTAGCCTCTTTCTTTTCATATAGATTATTTGAAACCAGCGAGTTCTTCGTGATCTTGCACTGAAAATTGCAGCCCGTCGTTAACAGCGTACACAAGTAGCTCGCTCTCCACTATTCGGTGATTGCGGGCGACGTATTGTGAGTCAGGGAAGTTGTAGTTCGAGAGTTGAGGTGTGCTGGAGACAGTCCAAGGGCCGACACGGCTGAAAAAATGGACGGGAAAAAGCGACATGCGTAAGTGGGTTGAGAGGGGAAAGACGGTGAATATTCGCGTAGGGCTTGAGCAGAGCTGCCTGGTCCCACTGGCTAGGGCGCCGAATCGTCAGTTTTAAGGGAACAACTGTGAGATGGCCGTTCTCTCAACACGGCATCTGCGTCTGCCCTGTAACCGTACCAGTTTTGGTACGTCCGTCTCCTTGATAGTTACCGTAGCTCAGCTGTTTTTACAGTGAGGTCTGAGAACTCGGCGCTTAGTTCAGGGTCTGCCAGTAATAGCCCGACCAGGGTGTCCGCCCCATCAGACGGCACGACAATTTGAAGGACGATCTGTTCCACCATGCGGATAATCTTCGCGTTAATCACGGACGCATCAAATCGCCACGTCGCGAAAAGTTTTATTCACGGCTGTTTAGACGCCGGGAAACAAACGGAGTACGCACGGGAAATAGAACCCTTATAATGTAGTAACAAGGGGCTCGGAGACGCTAACACCCCTCTTCAACTTCCAACAAATCGATTGGTGCCACCCCTTCTTACCAGTTTCTTACCACTACACCTCCGTTCCCGCTTCCCGACCCTTGTCAACCCAATCAACGCGTCGACGAATCATTGTGTGAAGTCAGACCCCAGAAGACAATCGATCGAGTTGATCCGGCTGGGTTGTGGACGTGGTCGTACTCGTGCGCGGCTCAAGATCGCCGCGTGACCGTGTCGCAACGTATGGGGCGTACATGTGTAAGGCTCGTGGTGTCCCATGTGGAAAGGTGAAAGGGTGAAAAGGCCGATCTTCGGCGTTGCGGTATTGACATGCTCACGTTGCGGCCGCGTGGCAAGGAAATATCAGCCAGCGGTTACGGAACCCTGACTTTACCCACTTGTAATCCTAATCAGATCGATTGATTGTCCCTATGTCTTTTCCCCTCGTCTTGTTTTTTTCCTCCCCAATTGCAACTTCCATGGCTCACATTCGTGGTTTGGGTCACAGTTGAGGAAAGTCTATCTGGTGGATGGGGATACACGGTGCGTAATCGGGACAATAGTTCAAGAGCCATGTCAGATCAGGATAACTTCTAGTACATATATAACAAAGCGAAGCCAAACTAGCAAAGAGACAACATCAAGAGCAAAGTAGCTGTGAAGAATCGTTCGTGGCACCATACGCGAGTCCTACAACGAAGAAGAAAAAAAGACAAAAACTTATCGTATGTACAGACCAAGACCTAGGTTTCGAGGCGATTTTGCTGCCTGCTACCTCGCTTCGACGATTCCGGGAACATGTCCATGATTATCTGCGAAAATGGGTCCCCGATATCCTCCCCGGTCTTCAAGCAACGACTCAACCTCTCCTGGAAGTCGCGGTGAGCTTTTTCCGTTGCCCTGCGTTTGTCCAGGGCCACTTCCGGCGAAACGCTAAGGCACTCGGCAGGCCGATCCTTGCGGTGCCGCTTTAACGAGTCAATGCGCGCGAAGAAATCGCCGCAGAAGTCGCAGAACAAGAGCTTGGAAGGGTGCGCCTCCGATTGGCCGCAATGGCGCTTG
>Ga0307512_10003667_pt1 | contig 17537 bp, 14 predicted proteins | sample 14_EM_MG_FD_200267 | JGI IMG/M metagenome (GOLD analysis project Ga0307512, IMG submission 200267) | Populus trichocarpa ectomycorrhiza microbial communities from riparian zone in the Pacific Northwest, United States - 14_EM | ecosystem: Host-associated > Plants > Roots > Unclassified | place...
CAAGAACAAGGCAAAGCTGGAGAGCGAGCGGACCGTTGCTTCCAAGATGGCCATGACATAATGGATCCCTCCCCCCGTCCCGCCTCCCTTGCTCTCTCCACCGTTCCCCTTCCCTCCCAGGACCCCTCTCGTTACCCTTCGCACCTCCCGTTTAATGATTATTTACGCACGCTACTATCACTTTCCCCTTTACGCTCAAGAACAAGTAGATTCTCCCCTTAATACACTGTATTCACACTTCCCCCCTTCTCCCACCAGTTGCCTACGCAGCCCCCATCTCCTTGTCTCATCCCATCTACGTCGCAATCCGATTGTAGTTTCCTGGTATTTCACGGTTTTTTGACTCACGGGTGTTGCGTGCCCTCCCTCGCGTGCCTTTCCTCGCTCCAATGTTTTTCGGATTATCGTACCGAGCCATCCTCCATATGGTGCCCTAACGGACATCAGTGGCTGTGCCGGCGCCTTTCTCTCGTTCACACACTCGTATCGAATGACGCCGGTAGATGACGGTCCGTCATTATCAGCTGTCTCCGTTGGTCGGATACGACTCGTGACCGGTATTGCTACGGCCCAGACCCGCCCGGTACGGAATTAAAATTTAGAGATTCTCGTACTTACCTCAGTGCCTCACGCACAACCAAAACTACCAGTGCAATCACCTCTGAGGTGGCTGACGCGTTGGCTTGAATTGTTTATCGCGTCTCCATTCTCATATTTGACCCTTCAGCCCGTTTCATCTCGCCATCGCAGACCGCACGATAAACGTATGGCCGGGGCTGCCCGTGCCGTGATATAACCCATCTCCCCGACAGTAATGACAGACCCCAAGATTCCTCAGAGTACCTAACCCTCAGCCTATACCGTTTCGTTCATACCCGAATGATCCTCAATTTTATCCCATCGGATGAGTTTCTTGACCACCTGTCGGGAATGCGGGGTCCCGTACGCCGCGAGAACTGATCACGATGTCTGCGAGAAGATCATTCCCCAACCACAAGACCCCCAATAACTTGACTTACAGATGCACCTGTCTACAGAGTCACGGGGTGGTACATCGGTTACTCACGGCAGGTGTGGGTCAACCCGAAGTCCGAAGGACCCACAACCGAATTGAGGATGGTTGTTATGTACTGTTTGATCCAAGCATAGTAGGCCCCGTTTATGCATGCATGCTCTCAAGTGTGTATCTGTACGCAAATCGAATAAATTAATCCACTAGTATACGTACGAACGGGTGCGCCAACTCAGGCCACCTCCATTCTACAGCACTTTTCACCTCGTCAAGATCGTTCGAGTAGATTGCATAGACAAGCAACATGATTCTCTAGGGCGGCGTTCAGTCGAACGAACGGTTCCGCGAAACTTGCAATCTGCGCAGAAGACCTTCAGGAATACGATCTTTGGTGATTCAAACTTAGTACACCCATGGTGCAGGCGCACTGCTTCGTATCGCTGCATACGCGTACAGGTCCAGAACCCGTCGGAACAGGAAGTTTCTGGTGGGCTCACTTGCTAGAAACTCCTACTATTGGGTGGGGTTAAACCCGCCGCGGGGCCAGGCACAGGACGTGCGTCATTCGATAGTCCGGCCTCCAGCGTTCGCGAGGCCTACAGAGGAAAAACCAATGATGCGCTAACCACACCGTACCTCCTCGAAGCACAAGATTAACGTTAACTACGACCTGATCGGTACCCACCAAAAGCTAACGAGGGTGCCTGGATCGCCGACCATCGACTCGACTGTCAGGAATTCCCGGAGACAGCGGCGGAAATGAAGGCATACATATCACAAAGAGAAGCGTCTCGATCTATTTCGGAAGGAGGACGTGGGGTTCAATGGGGATGGAGTGTTCTACTCACCTTAGGGCTGGCCCCTTCCAGGTGACAGAAGAATCCACTTGATGATCCTGGCTTGAAACGCCCCCTTGGGTATGGAGACATCAGGTCTTTAAGCTTTATGGTCTGGTAGTGCAGACCGGGTTTGGCGGGATACAATTGTGGCGGACGAGGGCCAACCAAAGACCACCCAGGATCACGACAAATCTACCGACCACCCAAATGGCCTTGGCAGTGCCTCTCCGATAACATCCTCTGAAGAAATGTGAAACGACTTCGATTTTACGAGCACGTCATCATTCCAACATGATGATCATTCGGGAAGGGTTGTTGGTCTTAATCGCAGCAAGTGGCAAGCAGCGCGGTACAGGCAAGTTAGAGCTCAGTGCAAGGCCGAGTCTACGCAAGGTATTCACGAGATGTGGGGAATCTAGATGCAGGCGCGTGAAGAGGCACGCGGCGTTTATCGACATGGGAAATCCGGTACATCACCAGTCTTCCAGTTCCTGGTCTTTTTCATTTACACAACATCGAGGGGGAGTGAGAGAAGAAAAAAGAAAGAAAGAAAGAAAGAAAAGAAAGGGAACGAACTAAAGACAGGCTCGCTGACTAATGGACGAAGAAATCATCAAGTCTCGGCTACGGATAAACGAGATAAGTATAACGGTCTCAGCTAGGAGAACGATGAAGGCAATGAGCGCTGAATAAACGACAAGGTGTATGGTAGTGGTGTACGAATGAAAACCTCCGAAGCGCAAACCATGTAAGTGTCGTGTTGATACAAGCAGAATAGAAGACCGTGCTCCCTCCGCAAAAAATCCCAAAAAGACAGTAAGAACTGACAGAGCGATCAACGGCGAGCATGATGAGACGTATTGCTGATACCATCGAGATTCAGCGGTGGAGGGGGTTGTCTGCGGACGGAGCTACTCCTCTGCGGTCCCCGTGTGGGCGACGCAAGCCTATAAGGAGAAGCGGGTGATGATACATTGGTCGTTCCGGACAACCCCGATCGTTGGTCGGGGGAGATAGAAGTGAGCGACGGACCAACCCTGGTGTTGATCCGGGGGAACGGCGGTGGGGGTTGTCGCGTACCATATCCGTTAGTCGCGCCGGTCTTCCGAGAATTTCTGGGCCAATCCCCAATGGGGGATGGCTCTCGGCTTTCCAGCTGTCTCGTTTGCATGTACAAGTTGTTGCGGGCTTCCGTCGACATCTGTACCTGCATATGTTCAGGGTACAAGGATAGAGCACTGGCAGGTGGTCTGGGTGCCTCTCGTGGTCGCGTAAATACAGGATCAATGATGGGAGGGGGATCCTGCATCGTAGCAAAATGAAGACCTTCGTAGGACCTCTGCGCGGGCTGATATGACGGTTCAGGGATCTTGTCAAAGGTGGGCACGGGTGGAAGGGGATCATCGAATGGCGACGGTTCCCTAGTGAGCCCCGAGGGATCGAAAGCAGCCCTTGGGCGCGGATGCTTGAGGGAAGGTGTCCCCCGTCCCTTCTCCACCGTTGGCGAGGGGGGAGAGGAAGGCAGTGTCGAGCGGGCTGCGAACCAAGGGTACTCCCTGACGGTCTCGTTCAAGACATTTGGATCCGTCACATGATGCACGATGGTGCACACTCCGAGCGTGATCAAGTACGCGAACACTAGGTCGAACGTTGGTGTGAATCGCGCCGAATCACGACGATACTTCGGGTCGACTTACGAATCAATGTGATAGCCCACGCGAAACCGAGCAAGACTTTCCCTGAAACGCACGTGTTCACTGCAGTGCTGCCTGCAACAAGCGCCAAAAATGACATTTCAGCGTTCCGTGTGAAGGGCAACAGGTTCCGTGACATACCTCGGTGTCGTCGACAATGGTTGTTAGGCACGATCGCGGACAGAGCTGCAGCACCAGCTGTCAGAAGAAAAGGACGTGGTTAGAAAGCATGCCAACAGAAATGAACACGAGGATACGCGTCATGAAAGGGGAGGAGGCGTGACGCACAAAGTTCCATGATCCAAAAAATCGTAACCCAGGCGAACTCAACCCAAATGCGACTGGCGTAAGCGTTGCGTCGAACCAAGTCGAGGAAGATTCTACAGTAGGTCGAGTGACAAGGCGGTGTGTTAGAAGTGTCCGGCTCGAACGCGTAGCCGTATACCGGTACGGACTCACATGGGGAAGATAAAAAGAAGGCTAAACGCTCCCAAAAAAATCATGTAGGCAGTAATTTGTGCTGTACATGGCGTGCGTTGAGGTGGACAACCGATAGTGTGGAGGTCGCATGATAATCAACCGTAAGAGGCCGTACAATAGACTCGAGTAGAGCGGAAAGGGACGAACCATTGTAGAAGGTTCTGCTTTGGACGAGCGACAAGTTCCAAACTCCTACGCTGCAAAGGACAGTGTTGCAAATGATAAAAAGGCCTGGAGGGGTGGGTGTCGGTTAGGTTCTGTTGATGACAGAGAGGACGTACCAAAAACAAAATAACGAAGGTTGATGAGGGCACTAGCCATCTTTGTCGAGACCTCTCGTCTTGAGGGACGGGGAGAAAGGTCAGCGATAGGGAGCAGAGGAACCAGCCGGGGGATGAAGAGGAAGGAACGACCACTCCAACACAGCGCTGCTGTATACGAAGCACGAGGACAGGGAGAACAAGCAGCTGTCGCCTGTCACCCGTTTATCAAAAGTTCCCAGCGGGTATAGGCGCCAAATCATGACCACCCCACCCCTCGCAACCCCCGTTGAAACAGCCTGGGAACCGACAACGACCATCACGGGTGTCCTCAAAGCGGGACAATGGGATTACTCGGATACATAGCGTATGTACATGATCATAAACATACAAATCATCAGAGATGAAAGAGATAACTTTTATGCACACATCAGGAGGTTGAATGAAATGTAAGTAAAATGGAAGAGAAGGTGAGAGGAATAATATGAACTGAATGCTCGAAATCAATAATAAGGGAAGAAAGGCAGTAAAAAAGAATGTTCATCGTGAAACTCGGCCGTTCTTTGTCCGTGGTGAAGGTCCTGGCCGTCCAACAACTCCGTCCTTGGTCTTGGACGTCGCCGCCTTTGTTTCATGATCATGACCGTTCTTCAATGTGCTCAGAGAAGATTTCGGTGAAGGCGCAAAATCCGTATGGTTACTCCCGTCCCAATTTGAAGTTGGCTTCAATCCTATTGGCGGGACCTCGGCCTTGATCGAAGCAGCGGCAGAGGGTGGTGGAGGCCGGGAAAACGTATCCCGTGCGGATGTCGTCGCGGAGTCGGATCTAGATTCGTGCATGCCATTTGGGGTGGGTGTCGAAGATTGCGATTGCGGTATAGCGGCGACGAATGTCCGCGCATCTTTGGATTCATCCCGGCTCAGAATGCTGATGGCGGACAGTATCCATCGGGGTTTCTCAGTTGGGTAGTATTTATCTGCATCACCGCGGGCTGTCAGACAATGCAAAACGGCTAAAACTGGGGAGAATGGGTGCTTACCACAGACCAGCTTGATCAACCGCGCAACGCCAATCCTAACACCGGGAATATGATCGGAAGCGAGCTTTTCCAGGGTCATCTGAAGAACTCCATCCTCTAGCAACAACTCTGCACCCAGTTCATGGAGGAGTAGTTCCTGCTGAGTGGCAACAAATGTGGTCCGCCTGGAATACTTTCCATCGCTAGCCATTCGCGCCAAGTCTTGCATAAGCTCTCTCCAGAGTCGTTGTTGCCGATATCGCCATGCGAAAAACAGCGACGGGACAACGGATATCGCGGCGTCACGAACCGAAGCCACACCATCTTCTAAGCCCTTCACCAAGATGTCCCTGAGTTGACGACCTCTCCAGTAAATCCGGTCAGGGACATCGTACTGGTAACCCGAAAAGACGCTGAGGAGCTTGACGACACCCTCTCTCTCCCTCCAACCACGCAGCCGGTCACTGTTCCAAGTGGAGAGCAGGACCCCCACAACATCCCACCTGTCATCATCTCCGAGCTCCGCAACAAATAGTTCGAGGGCCTCGATGGCTTTGAGCCTAACCTCGCCTTCTTCAGCAGTGATGCTCGATTTGAAAACCCGCATCAGATCATTATGGGCGTTTTTTGCCCCAAGGATCTTCGCCAACTCCCCGAGGGATGCAGCCAATGTACACCTGACCTTGACTACGACACTAGTTGACAGCTCCAAATACAGCTCACGTAACTCGCCCCACCGCTCCTTGCCGAGGGTGAGGGCCAACGCGGGGTAATTGAAAGCACAGATCAAGGGACGTGTCGGGTCATTCCAGATATCAGCACCATTCCCATCCTTCTCTTCTCGGGGGAGAGCGGAAGACTCCAAGGCCCACGCAGGATAATGATCCGACCAGTCCTCGTTGCTGCTCTTCCGGCTGGATGAGGAAGAAATCGTAAAGCTAGAGCCAGAATCCTGCTTGCGACCCAGGAAAAGTTCAAGAAGCTCTGGAGGTACGCCGTCTTTGTCTTCGTGGAAAGTATACAGAACTTCTCCAAGGGCTTCCAAGACAGCAGTCCGCACGTTTGACGAGCAGTCCTGCGAAAGAGGCATGATAACACGGAGGGCAACGGCCCGACGCTGCTTGGGTGTCAATCTAGCCAACGTCGCAGGTAGTGCAAAGAGTGCGGAATGGCGGACATGCCAGACTTCGTCCCGACACAAGTCCTCAAGTAGGGGCAACTGTGGGCATGGTTGAACATTAAGGTACTCCGGAATATATCCCAGAATGTCAATGCTTACCAATGACGAGACAACAATCTTAACTGGAATGACCTTCGCGAGTGCGCCGAGAGTGTAACTGGCTTCCCTTCGTACCCAGTAGATAGAATCCCTGGCCACTCTCTCAACTTCTCTCACGAACGCAAGCTTTATTTCCTCGGATAGTGGGCCTACGACATTAAATCAGAACGACAAAAAAACGGTTCAAACGCCAGGCACTTACCACTAGCAGTGACAGCAGCCATCAGACTCATACTCGAAAGCCTTCCCATTGCTGCCTGCTCCTCATCCTCTACACCCTCGTGACTATCTCCTAACGACGTCACTCCTGCGACCGGACAACTCAAAGTATCCTGGTGCTTATTCTCTGGCGCAGCCTCGCCAAAAATTACGCTCTCCGACATCCAAGGGTACGCAGCAACGGGTGACTGTGGTGACTCCTCAAACGCCTGAGGTGGCATCCAGTTTTGATCGTGCCTCGAACTCCAGTCATCCCCTTCGTAAATAGTCACACCAGACATGATGCTATCCATATCCGGGCGCTCGGGGGCAGGCGGGGTCGTCTTTTCAGAATCGCTCGAAGAGTCCGGGTAAGTTGTACTGTTTCCGCCAGTGGTCGATTTTATCGACGGAGTCGGAGACAGCTCAGGAGTGGAATTGTCAGAGGTAGACTGGGGAGAGTTGTACGCAAGATGCGATTGAGTCGGTGTGAGCCTTGGGGTGGCGTCTTCGGCCTGTGTATTCGCAGAGTCCGACATCTCGTAAGATCCGGTGACGACAGCAGGGAAATAGGAGTCCCGAGCAGATGCTGGACTGATATAGACCTCGGGCGACTGCAGTGCGTCATAGTATGGTGTCTGGTCAAAGTACGGCGTCGGTGGTTGTAAAGCGTCGAAGTATGGTGTTCCTTGAAGCGGCTGCAGTTCTTCTTCCGGCATATCCAACCTCGCCATTCCGATCACAACTTGCCTCAGCAACTCATCTTCAAACAACCTTCGCTGCTTTCGCTGAAATAGACCCGGAGTGAGATCGAGGTCATCAAATCCCTCTATCCAAGGGTCTACAGGTATGTTCGTTCCACCACCTTTATCGACGGCTTGGGTATGGTCTACACCGTCTTCGATGTCGTCCAACCGTTTGATCCGTCTCAGGATTCCGACAATGGCACTCCTAGCGTTGGATCCAACGTTCCCATTGACGCTTAATAGTAAGGTTCCAAGGATCGGTGTAAACGCTTGAACGGAAATCGGGAGCACATCGGGCTCGGTTTCATCGGAGACCAGGGGCTGATATCCGTCCTCCCGAACGACCCTGTAGTGAGTTACTACCCACGAGATTACGTGGACAAGTTCCGCGGATAGGGCCTCCTTGACGGTTTCGTCTTCGTCGACGGCTAGACTGCTGAGTATCGGAAGGACGTAGTCCAGCACATCCTGGAGTAACACTTGGGGTAGAAATGACGACATGGCTCGGGAAACATAGACGCTATGAAAATGGGAGGTTTCAGAATAAGGGCCGGCACGAGGACAGAGAAAGAGAATTAGACGCACCGATGGTAAACAGCCGCACTCCTAGACAACAAATAGATCCGCTCCAATGGGCTCAGGGCATCATCCTCAAAACAGATATCCAGGGCAGAATCTTCGGGAACGTTGGGGGGAGGGGAAGACGGGTAAGAAGCGTTGATGAAGGTATTGAAGACCGGAGGGGAGCTTTTGGGACTACTGGAAGAGGAGGGGATATGATGCGGATTATTGGTCATGTCGAGATGTGGGGTGATCTCTAGGCACATATTGCGGGTATTATTTAAAGAATTATACGGGGTAGGGGGCGGTGTCTTGTCCCTGGGATCATCGTAAGAGGGGGATGTATCATACGCAGTATGGGTTGGTGGAGATGACTGTGGATTTGGAAGCGATGGGGGAAGGAGGTCGAACGGGTTCTGACGGGTTATTGAGGGCGGGGTGTGGGGGGAGGCTAGGGGAGAATTTGACTGGAAAAGGAGGGGCGAGAATAAAATGGGGGGAAACGCGATCTGCGCCGGTGGCGGAGAGGGTGTAAGGTTCGAGCGTTCTTCACCGGCAACGGGATGACCATTCATGCTGCAGTCGAAAAAATAGGTCAGAATAAAGGAGACGACTGAACCCATGAAAGATAGCTCGGGCAGCGAGAAGGGGGGGGCAGACACAGACCTGGCTCACGCAGACGGTCTATAGGCCCAGACTGCCTAGTGAGTGACTACCCTTGGGGAGATCCCGTTCGCCCGCACGGCCAAGTAGCGAGATTATGGAGTACTGTAGAAGATGACGTCGGTCGCTTGCTTCAAGCTACTGCGTCCGGAATCAGCGACGGGCTAGAGCTGAGACGGCAGCAAGGACGAAAATGACCCCGCACGATAATTTTGTCGGCTGGGGAGGAGGGGGAACAGTGGAGTGGGAACTTTCACCACAGCGGTAGTACCGCCTTTGAAGCCCGTCCACACACGCTGGGGGAGGAATAGGCCATGGTCGGATGGCATTGAATAATCTACCTAATAATCATACACTAGACTAATACTGTGTGCATATCATAATACCGTGATCACAATTGGCCGCGCATGGCCCTGTCTAGACTCTGGGCAAAATATCGGACGTTGTGCCGGTTCAGGCCCGCTATCGATATTCGTCCATTCAACGGCATGTACACGTGCGCTCGTTCCGTCAACGCCCTGGCCTGTCCTTCACTAATACCCGTGAATCTAAAAAGAGAGAAGAGAAACGTAATCAGCCATCCGGAAGACTCAGTCTCGCAGAATGCAGAATTGATGAGCGGCTTACCCGAACATCCCAATCTGGTCCACAATGTGTTCCCAGCTCCCAGGGGTCTTCAGCTCTTCAGTCAGCAGCCGATGGAGCTCCGCCCTCATCTCAATTATCCTTTGCGCCATCGTTTTTACGTTCCTCTTCCACTCGGCGAAGAGCTCGGGATCGGTGAGGATTGAGGAGACCTGTGACAGTTCCACGTATTAAGCGTCACATCACGCATTGAGCGTCAACAATACTGACCAAGTGCGCGCCGTGCGCTGGAGGCGTGCTTATTTGTGCTCTGATTATCGACGAAAGTTTTCGCCATACTCTGAACGCGCAATCCGACGTCGGGCAAACGACGTGTAACGCCCCGACACGCTCAGCATACAATCCCGCGTTCTTCGAGAAACTCTGTCGATTGACATTGCGAATGGACGTTTGGTCAGCTAACTTCGCGTGGCGAAACGGGGAAGATTGGAGTAGAACGTTCGATGACCCACCTGACACACAAGCATGGGAATACCTCGGCGGGCAAACTCTCGGACTGCCCAGGCATCCTCGTCCAAATCTCCACTGGCGAAACCCTGATACGCACAGTCGAAAAACGCAAAGTGACCTTTCTCTACCATGACATCGGCAATTGCGCTCCACTGGTCCCGTGTCGGATCCACTCCTGTGGGGTTATGGGCGCAAGCGTGGAGAACCATAACTGATCCGCTGGGAGCGTTGTGAAACGCGGTGAGAAGGCGACCAAAGTCTAACCTGTTCGTAACGCGGTTGTAATAGGGGTAGGTCTCCAGTTCGAGTCCCACTCCCTTGAAGATAGGAATATGGTTAGCTATTGCGCACGCAGGAATCGAGAAGATGAATTTGATGGTGAGAACATGTTTTAAAATTTCTCAGGGAAAGGCAACACTCACCCCAAGTAGGGTCGCTCGCGTATATTTTATAGCCCCCATTAAAACGGTAATACTTGCGGGTAAAGAGGGCCCCAAGGTAATTCGCGCCTGTGCCAGAAATAGTCTGCACGGTGGCAACCCTATTCTGTTTCAGGACGGGAGAGTCTTCCCCGAACAGAAGCACGGCAGCTGCTCTTGTAAACTCCGGATGACCTGACATTGGGAGGTATTCGTAATTGTGAAGTGGATCATCCACCAATCGAGTTACTGCCTATAGAAAGCGACCACGATCCACACGAGACGGGCGTGTATCAGAAACGAAGAATGCACTCGGTTATCAATGCAACATGCCTTGTGCACTGCGGGTAATATCCACGGCTTTGCATCCTCGCCTCTGTATGCGCCGACGCTGAGGTCGATTTTCTGGGGGAAGGTGTCATTGTCGCAAAGGTCCTTCAACGCGAAAAGGCCATCCGGAGGCTCGAGAGTAACACCTTGCCACAACTCTATCAGACACGCTCAGCCCACACTGCACACCTTGGAGACACGTTTTGCCTACCTCGTTGTGGGACGGTAGCCGTCGAGGTCGACGGCAGGTGGTCTACAATTTGTTGCAAGCGAGCGGTAGCGGCACTCATGGTAGGTGTAGCTGTTGCAGGTCTGGAGGGAGGGAAAGAATGAGTGACCCAATGCGACTATCAGGGACACTTTATATCCGCTAAGTTCGCCCGACACTGCGAAGAATTACGACAATCGGGTGGTATAGTCCGGTATGCCTGCCCGGGTTTCAAAAATTTGTGATTCGCAGAGAAGGCGACAATATTTCACTAAATACAGCAAAGTTTGTTTCCAGAATGTGTCCAAAGATGAAATTGGAACAATTACCGCCGCGGACCTTGGTTTGGATCGTCGCCCATGTATCCATAGAACATACACCGTCGCTTCTCTGCCTTCATTCTGGCGGGTGACACTGTTCAGAGTGTCCTACTGATTCTGATCGTCTTCCCACGTCTGCTCATCCTTCGCTAGACAAAATGGGGGATTGATCGGACTTTTTGCTTCGGATGCAATCTACCGCTACGCTAAAAGGCGTCAAGCTTGCGTACCCTTTTCTGCCTGAATGAACTCCGTTATGTAATTCACCAAACGCTCAACGTCACCTTCAGTAATGGCATTATAGATCGAAGCGCGAATTCCTACAGGAAAACCGTCAGCATCAGGAGCGATTAACCGAGATCAGAGACTCACCTCCAACGGATCTGTTTCAAGAGTCAGGTGAGCTATCGTTAGCAATGAAAAAAAAAAAAAGCGCCAAGGGTTACGGACCTATGCCCTTTGAGACCCAACATTCCTCTTTGACTCGTCCCGTTAATGAATCTCTGCTCTGCCTCTTTTGAAACCAGGCCATCTGCACCCAAAACCTCAAACACGACATTCATCCAACTCTCTGAACCTTCGTGAACTTTCCTCCTCAACACTCCCACCTCTTCACCCTTCTTCACGATCCCATACAGTTTCTCTTTCTTCCCTCTGTTCACCCGCTCATAATGCGCCAATCCCCCTTCCCTCTCGATGTTCCTTACCACCAGTCCAGCGACGTAAATTGCAAACACTGACGGCGTGTTGTACACACTGTTGCTGTCCGCTATCGTCTTGTAGACGAACGTCAAAGGAACGGGCGCTGCACCGAGCTTCGCTGCAGCGTCCGCGTCAACAAGGCAATCCTGTCGGACAATGACAACCGTCAGCCCTGCTGGGCCAAGGTTCTTCTGGGCTCCTGCGAATATGACCGCGTGGTCGGCTAATCGCGGGATCGGACGTGACATGAAAGAAGAGGAATAGTCCGCGACAAGCGGGAGAAGAGGTTGATGGCCGCCCTCTTGTTCTTCACCGAAATCGGGCGAGAAAAGTAACCCGAAAGGGAAGGATTGAGGTGACTCGAGGTCGTCAGAGAACTGGACCCCATCCACCGTCTCGTTTTCGCAATAGTAGATTAACGCAGGCGGAGGAGGACGAGCGCGTAGGTGAACGAGGGAAGCCGTCGTGTACGGAGAGAATTGGTATTCGGCATGGGGTGGAATGTTATCGAATGATTTCCCGTCCTTGGAGAATGTCCTCGCGTCAACGACGACTCTGACGTCCCCTCCAACTCCTTTCGGGCTAGCGCAGAGTCGCTTCGCCTCTTCCATCGCCTTTTTGCTCCAACTTCCCGTCAGAACGTACTCCAGCCTTCGTTCATCATCACCAAGTTCAGGGTACAACAACCGATGCCGTGCGAGCAGGTTGTACACGACAGCCGAGAACTGTCCCGTTCCGCCACCTTGCGTAAAAATTATCTTGTGGGTGGGAGGTACGTCCAGCTGTTTGCGAATTCGTCCTTCGAGGTCAGCGAGGAATCCAGTGAACTCTTTGGAACGATGAGATATTTCTGTGATCCCAATCCCCGTATTTTGAAAATTGAGCAAGTTTGTGGATGCCTCCTCGAGGACAGACAGAGGAAGGGCAGACGGCCCCGCTCCAAAGTTGACTGCCCGGTTTTCAGACATGAGAGGAGGATAAAGGTTGACTAGATCACGTATTTCGTCATCGAGTCATCTTCTGATGATAGAGATACGTGCAAGATACGATCAAGGTATATTCAGCGTGTACAAGAGCTGGTTGCGAGGCAATCAGAAAAATAATAAGGAAACGAACCACAGCCGAGTTGAGGAGGGAAAGAAACGCATGTATGTTCGTGGGGGCAAAATCCACGGGCAAGAATACACGAAAGGACGAGGAATTACCGAGACTTGTTACACAGGATAGCGAGATCAAAATGGAAGATAAGCTTAAGCAGACGAGACGACCGATTAACGACGATGGAGATATGAAGAGAAGATAGAGGCATGATTGTTCGTGGAGGGAAAACGGGGATAATGCGTGGTGTTGTAAGTCGACGAATGGAGATGAGACGAGAATATGACTGAATAAATCATGGCAGATGCGGAAAAATATGCAGAGGTTATGTCTGGGAGGGTTATGTAGAAAAGAAGAGCTGATCAACGGTCAGACAGGCGCAGGGAGCAAGCCTTGAAAACGAATCGCAGACGGCGGCTCGATCTCTCGCGGTGGCGTCCGTGGGTCCCGAGAAGCATATTCCAATGAAGGGAAAGAGACAGATGAATATGATGCCGGCGATGAGGAAGGTGTAGGAGGAAACGGCACCGAACGTAATGAAGTCTTTCGGCGACGAATGGGTCCAAGAGGCAGCGAAGGTTCATCGATGGGTAGCTGAGATAGGTCCGCGATATCCCAAGGATTTGGTTGCAGATTTGGTGCGTCGAGAACCGAAACCCAAGGCAAGCGGTCAAAGACACTAGAGCCATGTGGGTTGATCCCAAGAGGGCAATCTTGTCGACGAGGCCGACGAGAAGAGCGAGAGCCAGTTGGTAGACATCTTCGCTTTCTGGCTATGTTACAAGAGCATGATTTAGGTACCTGTAACCCAGTGAGCGGTAAGTGCACGCCCAAGTGATGCGGCTTTGAAACACAGACAGGGTGCGCCGGAGAGTGTGGTGTTTTACAATCGGAAAATGGCGATAAGAGCACAGGCGTTGTCTGTCCCTCGTCGTCAGGAAGAATACCCTATCATCGGTTGAAGCGTGCACGCACCTTTATGTGAGAAGGCTTGAGGGAGGAGGTGCGGGACCTCTGGGGTGTTTTTGGAAGAGGCATGACTGGAGAGCGAGCAAAAAGTGTGTAGGGGAATGAAATGTGGGAGAATAAATGCCTGTGGCGATAATCTGACGCGCTTTAAGTGAACGGGTGCAGGACGAAAGCGCGAGGATGCAAGATGGGGCAAAGACGGGGATGATATATGTTTAATTGGTTGCAGGCATTGTCCAGCTATAGCTGGTAGACAATCAAAGGTTGAGGTCAGAGCGACAGGACAAAGGTGTGAAGACGTGAGGAAATTTAAGTTGGTTGCGACCACGAGAACTGATAGGCGATCTCTGGCGGAAAGGACGAGAGAGAGGGGGGACGACAAAGGAGCGGGGAGAAAACAAGCAGAGAGTTCCAAATCCGTCAAGACCGATTCCCACACACACGAGGTTACCGACCGTTGCCACGTGATTGCTGCTTAGCCACCAACCCAAACTGGGAAGGATGAGAGTCAGAAACCTGTGATTGGACGTGAGTGGGCGAGGATGGAACTGTGAGGAAAAGTTCCACTCGCCGTATTTGTTACCCGCCTCTTTTCGGTTTCGTCGGCCGTGTGCGATCTTCTCCTCGTACGCCTCCCGATTTTGATAAGCTTCTGTTAAGAGTGTTGCAAGCTGTCCTCTCGATCTTGCTCTGCCACCCAGCGCCGCTCCTTTGACGTTCATCTTCGGCCCCGCCGTCTGGTCCTTCGCTTGCGTGAGCGCCTTCCGTTCCTCATTCACCTGGATTTCTTCTCGGGCCTTTGCCATCTCTTCCATCGCGTTGACTCCCGTCGCGCTCTCCTCATCGAGATCCTCAAAGCCCTTCATCTTGCCCTTCTCTAGATCGCGCACATACTTGTCATAATCCGCCTGCCACTTCTTGTAGAATTTCTGATAATACTCTGCGTCATAAGCCGCCCACTTTCCAGACGGAAGACGGTAATATCCAGGATATTCGTCCTGTGGCGTAGGTTCCGGAGGCACAAACTCCTCAATCTTTGGCGCTGATAGAAGTGACGTCGGCAAAGACATGCTTTGTTGAGTCGTCGGTTTCGACGTCGATTGTCCTGCACGAAAGGGACGTTCAATGCACAATAATATCGTCGGTGTATAGCAACCATCATACCCAAGGAGAAGAAATCAACGGCAGGAGTAGAAGGCGCAGCACGCGGGCGCGGCGGTGGTCCTACCGCAGAGTCTTCGGTCGACACGTTGGCCTTCCCTCTTGTTATTGAGTTCGGGATGAATAAATTTATTTTCGCAACCGTCGACGTGTCTGGCTCGTCGTTTGCTGACCAGGGCGCTGAGTTGAATGAAAGGGCGGGTGCGTTCCCTCCACCAAGAACACGTTCCGGTTGTGGGGGCTTCGCAGGTACCACCTGCTTCGGCGCAGGCAACATCGACAGCAAGCCCGATACACCAGCACCTTTCCCACCTGTACGAGCCTTCTTTGTCGGGGGTTGCTCAGGGTCGTCCTCTCCATCCTCTCCTTTGTTCGGCTTCGGGAGGTCGATCGTAATCTTCTTTGGACGTTTGGCCTGTTTTGGAGGTGGGATAGTCGTAGGTTTCGTAGTTACAAGTTTGACGGGCACTATTGTCGTAGTCGTAGTCTCAATATCAGAGTCGTTGTCGCTTCCGCTGCCATATCCTTCGACGCCGAGCATGGCGATGATGGTGGACTTTGAGTCGATTGGTTTGTTGACGTCGCGTGTTTCACCTCACGCGTCGTGCTAGACCTCGAGTTGACCTTTTGCCACAATTCGAACAAAAATAATGGCGACCTTCCAGACACCAACGCCGACCCCAAGGAGGAGCAGCAGGGTCGGTTCACGTCCGCCAGGTTACTCCCCACCAGTTGTTCAACCCCGTCGCCAAAGGCAACTCGCGATTCCGAGCACTGGCCAGTCCAGTCGACTTCCTACCTCTCGTCTTACCACTCCTGCACAAAACACTGCTCCAAATTATATTCCTGATGATATTTCAGTCTCTTCCGATGGTGCAGCCAGAATGGATGTGGACGACGAAGCTACTAGCTTGATCTTCGAACGCGCCATCCGGACCGAGACCGTTTTCGCAAAATCACAGCAGCTGGCTGTGTCTTTCTACTCCAACCTTCCCGTAGAGGTCAAACAAATCCTCAAAAACTCAGGCGAGCTCCTATTTTACTCTCTTACCTCGCATGATCCCGAACCTTCGGCCTCTGTTCCCACAGACTTTTACCGAGATCCGTACAGTGGAGATGTTGACCCTTTGACGGGTTTCGCCCTCGTGGCCTCGGCGCAAACATGTTTTGTGTGGAACCACGCCCAAGTACGTTCACTTTTTCCCACATATGAAATATCTTCACTTGTCCTTGGCGTGAAGCTGACGAGAAATTAAGGCCCTTTCAGGCACCCCGACATGTTACATTTTCGCCTGTCCACCCTCAGACTCAGCACCATTCCATGTCCTAATCCCAACTGGTCCAAATCGAGAACCTGGGTTGATCCTCGCTTCCATTCATGGCGAGCTCAGGTTGTGGGGCAGCATTGGAATTGGTCTGGCCGGCGGCGAGCATTACACGACAACAGAGCTACCTTTACAGGGTGATGATGGGGAACTTTTGACAACACTCACACGTATCGATGTGCGTTATCTACTTGATCAGGATTTCACCGGCATGCAATTGACCTGGGCGACTAGAGCCAAACATTCGTGGCATCGACCTCTTTTGGGAGATTGTTCCGACTCACTTTGACTTCTACAGGGGGGAAGTACCACCTGACCTCTCATGCGTTCTCTCGACCCCAGTCTTCTTTGTCCCTCACTCGCATCTTTCCTCTGTGGTCTTCAAGCCCTCAGACAGAGAGGGGGTATATTAACTCTGTAGCTCTCGGAAATGCCACTCCCGCTGGTCACGAGATTTGGGTTGCAGTAGATACCCGGATTCAGCTATGGAGCCTGAGGTTCGAGGGCTATGAAGAGCTCATCTCTGAGGAAGATCTCGGCGAGAGTATCCGCGAAGTAATACAAGACTTTACCCCACCGACTTCTCGGCGGGGTTCTGGAGTAGAGCTGGACGTGGAACTTTTGGACGTTGTGCCGGAGAGCTCGTCGAAGGTCGTTTTGCTCGTTTCCTACGCTGGAGTGGACGACGAGAACAGCATGATGGTGTCCAACAACCCCAGGAGGATATATGTACTCATCAGGTTATCCTACACGACAAACTCCTTCGCTACCGAGGATGCGATCGTCGTTCCCTACCAATCCGTCAGTCTGCTCCTCACCTCATCCCTTCGATGACTCACTCTTTTATTAAGACTTCGAGTTCCGGTGCACCAATGCACGCTCGGATTCAATCTGTCCGCGATGGCACACTGGTCGCGATCCAATTCGGCGATGCTATTGCTCTATGCGCTCGAGGTTCGCCGTCATTACTGGTAGTGTTTATCCGGTTGACTGAGGCAATGCAGACACAGAGTACATGGATCGTCTAGAACTCCGCAATTCTACGGATAGGACGCTCGGTCTAGGTGTGCTGCCGTCTACAGGTGGAGAGCTACTGGTCCTCACCGCCGCGACGATGATGAAGGTATACGTCGATATGGACCAGATTGCGAAGTTCGAC
>Ga0307512_10003668_pt1 | contig 17533 bp, 16 predicted proteins | sample 14_EM_MG_FD_200267 | JGI IMG/M metagenome (GOLD analysis project Ga0307512, IMG submission 200267) | Populus trichocarpa ectomycorrhiza microbial communities from riparian zone in the Pacific Northwest, United States - 14_EM | ecosystem: Host-associated > Plants > Roots > Unclassified | place...
CATAGAATTAAAAGGGCAGGTCATTTGGGATCTGAGTTTAAGTGGTAGGTACTTGCCACAATCAGCCACTCAGCCACAGAATTACGACCAATCAGAATCGAAAAAGACACATGTCGTGTCCTTATATGAATAATGTAGTCAGCTGTTGCACTTCAAGGTTTCAATATACAGGCTGAAGTACGAAGATGCATGGCCACCTGGCATCAAACTCGCGGGGAGGCCACTAAAGTGAGAGTAGATATCGATGTGTGTGTTCGAGAGATGGAGAGTTGAAGTACCGAATCCTCCGCGCTAAGCCACTCTCAGTGTGAGATATTCGCGATGTCACCCGCACACACTCGATATCCTTTGTTGGGGTGTATTTGCAACCCTAAAATCCACCAGTAGCCTAAAGCCCGGCCGCAAAAGGCAAAAAACTATAGTATCAGGCATTCCCGTATGGCTACCCACTGTAGTACTATCCTGGCGATGTTATGCTTAGATATGGCTGAGCGGACGGGAAGCCTCTTAAACTTGGATCTGCGACAGTATCGGAAAAGTCCATAATTCATACTAATACTCCGTTTGCTCCATTTCCAGCAACTGCTTGGCAAGTTTGTTGATATCCCGTTTCAGCATCTTCGTTGCCTTTTGCACCAGCCTGATGGGTTTAGACAATTCTCACCCCTTTTACAGCTCTCCCATCGTCATTCCGATACTACTGAAGTCCATGTAAGTACGTATGTATATGTGGTACAGTCGGATCACATACAACATCTTCACGATATCTCCGGTTCTCGACTTTCTGATTTACGGAGGAAGTCAGAATGAGATTTCACCATTTAAAGAACTCCCACAGCTAATTAAGAACGTAAGAGTACGATACAGTGACAAGAACCGCCGTTGCTGGAAAAGGCCCGTTTACGGCTCATATCGATAATAACCGCGAAATACGTAGTGAGTCTTGAATGATGTCAGCCGTTATGGGCTTGACGAAAGTCTAAATCGCCTGGGAATCTTAATAAAGAACTTACAACGGAGAAAATCTATAAGTGGAGTTAAGGTAGAATCACCGTCAGATTTCTTTTTCGTATTCAAGAGGTGACCTGAGAGTGATTAGATTAGATGAGATAGATAAATACATACAAGGATGGCAACAAGTTCTCTAAAGCTCTACTACTCCACCTGCGTGACTGCCATCTTACTTCTCCTCTATACTACCACTACTATCTCTACCATGCCCTTCCTTTCGACGTCGCATTATGGATCCAGACGCTGAGGTTGCTCTCGCAGTTGCTACCCTCATGGGGAGTTCTTCTGACAAGGCTGTTTCGGTCACGGTACGTTCTAGCGGGCATTCAATTCTCCAAAACGGTCCCCGTTCTGCCCCCCATGACCGCACCATTCCTGTGCTTGATGCATTCGCTGAGATCTGCGTTAAAGCGAGTGGTTCTGGTGTCGCCGCCATCGCTCTTAAGATGCCCTCTGCTACCACCAAGTCTACCACCGCTACGAACGACGGAACCCCCAAGATGCGGTCTCTCACTATCGAGCTCATCATCGCTACGAACAACAAAAGCCCCAGCCCCGAAACCATCGACCACCTAGTGACTGTCTGGGGGCTGCTCAAAAAAATCTCGGATCAAAGATTTTCTGGAAGCGGTACCAACGTTAACCTGCGCGAGCGGTTCCCTCCGGTCGATATCCAAAATGAGAAGGAGCAGGCTGTGTATGACGAGCTATTTCCCCATATTTACCGCTACAGCTATCTCAAGGTTCAACAACGTTACAAGAAATACTGGAGTATTCTTGAAAGGTTTACCGACCTCCATCAGGAGTGGATGAAGAGGGTGCAAGACAGTAGGGATCGGGGAAAGAAAGCGCAGGACGATGAGGACAAAAAGATCAACTATAAGTCGGACTTGTTCACCCATCTTGGAGATATGGTGGTGTTGGTGCAGGCCGTAAACGACAGGCTCATACATTTCCATGAAAATCGCTGGGAGGTGGACGCCATGAAATGACAGATTTTAAATCGGAATGGCAGATGCTACAGACGTGTGTGAAGGCTGTACTCGATGATGAGACAGCGTGTGAGATTTGGGCGGAAAGAATCACCTCCGGTGGTAAGATCCGAGTCTCAGCCACTAGAGCGATTGACTGATTACTTACTAGTAGGAACACCCTGCTATTTGCGGCGAGCTATTGAGAAGATCGTCTCATTTCACCGTCAAGTCGCTACAGTTATACGCTTTGCATTCTCCCCTCGAATGAGGATGATGTTCCATGAAACGGAGCTCAATATCGTCCCTGTTGTCCACAAAGCCCCCGCCACCGTTGGAATATGGCCATCTGATGAAACGGCATGGCGTGAGTTTCTTGGGGAAATCTACGCCCGTCACAACCTCACACCTGCCACGTCCTCACGCGCTCTCAAGGCTGAAGCTAAGGTCATGGAGAGACTTGCATGCACTGGTAAAAAGCAGTGCATTGCGAATGTGCGCTGATCTCGCATCTTCACCGCTATTGTGACTCTTTCCCCGCCTTTTCGTACATTGGAATATCGAAATTGTCTTGCAAGCCGTGTCACTTTTGGATTTCAGCATACAACAAACATGCGGGTGCTGGCAAATACCGTACTAAAGGATCCTACGACAAGTGGTATCTAAGGTGGATAAGACCCTCATTGGGCGATGCTGTGACATAGGCGAAAGTTGATAATGCTTTCGTTAAACTGGCGGAAGAGGAGCTCTGTACAAAGCAGGAGGGCGCAGATCTTGCAAGGAGCAGGTCTGCCTCAGACAGTTCGAATTCGAGTGAACAGGAGGTGCCTCGATTTCCGCCCGGACACCGGTGCTTGAAGAGGGCAAGGGCGAAGTATCGGTGATTGTGAGAGGATGGTACTGATAGTTATGGAATATTAGCTGGAAAGGAGGCCTCAAGCCATTTTCTATTTGGTGTGGTTAGGGGTAACGTTGTGTCATCTAGGCCAGCATCTTCAAGCTTTCTGATTTCGTCTCTGTATGTCAACACTTGTTCCTAGGGAAATATTACTTTTTGCTATTTGATATCGCCAAGGGCGCGTGACGCATGCATGACATTTCGGGATGCCACCGGACACGACACCATATTGCATTGTATCGCGAGTGTAAAATACCGCACCTCATGCATACGGCCCAGACGCCTTATCAAGGGCGTGTGCGCCCACACCTAACAATTGGACACCCTCCCTCCAGAGCCACGCTACCACTCCCAGCTCCCGTACCCATCCAACTTTGAACTCAATTAAGTCCACGAGTTTTACTTTGATCAGTATATAATTTTCACAAGAAATGTAGTTAACAAGATGCTCTTTCACTTGCTTGTCTCCTCTTTTAGTTTCCTCTAATATTCATGGAGTGATTGTAGATCAAGTACAGCACAAACTGGTGGCGCGCATGCAGAATAGTCATACTACACCACAATATAGAGTACATGTTAGATATATTATAATCATGTCATTGAATATTAATCCCCTTCATCTTCCACGTCCAAGTCCCGCACCAACTTTTCCAAACCCCACATTTAGTCAACATCAAACTATCTCACGCTCTGCGTCATGTCAGAAAGGAACTCACAGGTCAAAATAACTTCGGCAAAATCGTGTTACGATCATAATGGCACTCAAATGAACCAAGATGAACCTCTGATTTCCTTCTTCAATAAGTCTACGCCCCGCGAAACTTTCACATCCGTCCTTCCAGGTCGTTGTGGCAACAGCCACAGCTCCGATGATCTCTCCATCCGGAGCGGCAAAAGCAATCTTTCCATTTCCTTCAAGCGCACAGTCCGCGTGCCGGACAATGGACAGACTAATAATCTTCCCCCCGGACTTGGAAGCTTTCCACTCTACAACGTTGCAGATTTCTCTAATGTCTTACCGCAAGATATGGTCGAGAAGGGTGGTTTGCTCCTTGCAATGTACCGTAAGTATAACCTACGCTAAATAAGAAACTTTGTGAGACCAGAGGTTTACATGATGTTTTTCTGGTTGGTTTTAGAGCGGGAAGCTATGTGGCTGTGCTTCCGAAGCACGAGTAAATTCGCTATTCGCATCTACGTTGGGGGAGTCAACGGTATAACTGGAGAGCCGATGATCCCAACCACGGCCACGCTACTCAACCGACAAAACGGCATTAAGAGACAAAACTATGTTGTAGTGCCCGAACAACCTTGGTTGGATGGTATTGCAACTAGTCCAGGCGTGGTTAAGCAGTTTGTTGCTGTACCTTATGGTTCAGGATATTCGATCGAGCATCAGGTAGTCAGGTTTAGTTTCATTGGTGGGACTCATGGAAGGCTAACGGAATCGATTAGATAACGGGATTGGAGACTACCGCTGGGATCCAATTCGAGGTAATACCCGCATATCAAACCTCGGTGAGCTTCGAGGGAATGGATATCTTCAGCACTCCTCACGAACTTGGGCTCTCCGTAGGCTCTGAAATTAGGATGACCAATACGGTGCCAATATATAAACGCAAGTATGAAGGAATGAAGATTTTTGTCAAAACACTTACCGGAGTGACATTGACTATTTTTGCGGAAAGTTCCAATACTATCGACGATATCAAATCCCAAATTGAAGACTTACACGAGATCCCCTCGGACCAGCAACGACTGATTTTTGCTGGAAAACAACTCGAAGACGCACGTACTCTTTCAGACTACAACATTCAAAAAGAGTCAACGCTGCACTTGGTCCTACGCCTAAGAGGGGGTGGACCCGAACCGACACCAGTGATGAGTTTTGGCGCTGGAGGAAGCATCAAACAATCCATTAACGAAGACCGCAACAATCCACGCATCTGGGACGTCGACAATGCGATGATTTTCAATGTGCAAGTCCTGAACGCTGCTCGCTTCGAAGATATCACCAAAATGATGGCTCCACCCACACCGATTGATATGAGATCGTACACTGAAGCGGGGCTTCCCTTCTTTGACATATTTAATGAAATGCCTACCGACGTGCACGGGGCTGATGCCTTCAACAAAGTAAAAACAGTTTCTGAGATGAATGAGATGTTGGGGGTCGAGACGAGTACTACCTACGAGCCAGGGGCGCGTGTTCCCTCACAGAAATGCAAATGCGAGAACAATATGCTAGGTTGTGTGTATGTTGAAATATTGGTATCCTCACTTCGGTTGGATGCGCTGATGATGTTTATGTAGCATTCGTCCCTGCAACCACGCCATTTGCGCTCAGTGTGCTTCATACGGTTCCTGCTCTAAATGCCCGGTTTGCGGTAACGTTGCAAAGCGTGTCGTTGGCATTGCTGGGCCTATGGGCGCTCCGGGAATGGATGCGGTTCAACGGCTGCCAGTAGTGCTACTGGCGAAAGCGAATGATAATAGAGAGGAATTTGCGAGCATTGTTCGAATTGGGGTCAGACCTCCGGTTTGAATCACGGCGCTTGGTGGGGTAACATACATTCATTTGTTTTTTCTAATGGTACTGAGCTATATCGCGGGGTAATAGTGGCTTCAAGTGAGGGTTTGTGTTTTTAACTTTTACTTTTTTGGGAAGACGAATTGGTGGCTAGGCCGCTTGGGACACTGTCAATCGCTACAAAACACAAAACAATACAGATTCCGTTCGAACATTCCTCCCTTTCCCGTTCCCTCCCCCGTCTCTCCTACACCCTCCCCTAATCATCGCCACCCTGCACCTCTGAACCTTCCGCAAGCATACCTTTGTCCACTGCGTTCTCCCCTCCGCTAAGATTCCTTCTGCTGCCACGCCTCCTCACAAGCATGAGCCGCCAGTTTGGTGGCTTAGCCGGGGGGTGGGGCACGCTGGTACTTGAGGATGATTTCTGTGCGGGGTTGCAGGTATCCCAATACTCTGTGTCCCATTCGGGCAACACTCTGTCCGGGACTGGACTATGATTTCGGGGGGGGCAGAGAATTCCATACTCCCAGATGCACTTGGTTGCACGCCCCCAAATGCACTTGATTGCACGCCACAGGTGCACTCGGCTCCTGCTCCAAGGTGCACTTGACTGACTCCCAGGTTCACTTGATTACATGCTTTAGGTGCACTCGACTCATGCTCTAGGTGCGCATGAACTCGACTATTAACTCCACCATTAACTCATGTCAACTTCATGAACTCTGGTCTTATTAAGACCATTGTTAATCGTGAAATGATCTACTCGAAGTGCTCTATATGGTCTCGCTGTCATGTCATGAATTTACTCACCCTTTCTCGAGCGGTAGCTAATTTTGTGTTATTTTTTTGGAGTAGGAGTTCTCCCGTGGGCACGGAGACGGATGCACCTGGAGCGTGCAATCAAGTGGACCTCGGAGTATAGAGTTGAGTATACCTAAGATAATGGCGGTCAAGGGCACTCGGATGAACACTGTTGTAAATTACGTTCCCACACCTATTTCCTTTGGTCACATGGATGTGATGGTGACGCAGAGGAATCTTATACCGATCATGTGTTGAGCTAAAGCAAGGCAAGTATTGACAGAACCCGATGGAATGCGGTAGAACATTCTACAGGGTATATGTTTATTATAATCATATTGCATTCAGCCGCTTGCGGCCATAGTATATACATCTTCCTAATCTAATCCTCATCACTCCAATGAAATCGCAAAAAGCAAAACCAGAGTAAAGTCGTGACTCCCCATCCCCTCATCCCTTATACAGGGTACATGATTGGTTGGAGAAACGTTAGACCGATTTCACTTGAGCTGCGCCTTCAATAGCACAAAGCTTCCGGCAGTGCAAAGCTTCCGATGGCCATATAAACATCCATAGAACCAGCCGGCCCTATAGATTTCTATAGGCCCGCACGCAAAGGTTCACAGTAAGCTAATTCTAAGCTGCGCGTGTGCGCGTAGTGTTGCGACCCATTCGTGGTAGCCGCCCATCCATGGACCCATGAATGAGACAACTAAAAAATATGGCAAATTAAAAAATCTTCACTTCGCTTCTATATATCTCTTTTATTTTCTAAGTTTATTAGCTTCGCTTAGCTTTTATATCTTATTTACAAGACTATTTGCTTCACTTTGCTTCTATATCTCCTGTCTTCTATTTTTTCAGTCCATTTGCTTTGCTTTGCTTTGCTTCTATATATTTCTTTACAAGTCAGTTAGCTTTACTTCACTTCTATATATCTTGTTTTGCAAATTAGTTGGCTTTGCTTCACTAAAAATTATTGGCTTCGCTTCCCTATTTTACTGACTTTATCTGTAATTATATCAGCAATTAAATTGCTGACTCTCAATAGTCCTCTTAGTGGTGCAAATTAATTTGCATAACTTTTTTCACTCGTCCCATTCATGGAAGCACCCCATCCATGGATTGGGCGATTCCACGAATGGGTCAGAACAGTAGCGTAGGGTATAGTTGTCACCCACATATAGAAGATACCGCAGATATAGAAGTTAGGATCAGCTAAGGATAGTGCGAATCCGAGCAAGAGCAGAAATGCGTTGATATCTTCGTGCCATGATTGTAGGAGCTTGTTTGAGACCTTAGCGAGCTTTCTTGAGTCTAACGATGATCGCCGGAGCGTAGAGGCCTCCAGCAATCCTTCCTGTAGTCATGTAGATGTCGCCATCATCGACTTCAGAATTTAGAAAAGCGGTAACTACCTCTAGATGGTCGATATTCTATCCACATTTCCCGGCCAGAGAGATGAGATACCAAAAGGTTAGCTTGCCAATAGGGGTATAAGCCTAACCGAAATCCGTCTGCTCGTAGCCTTTGATAACTAGTCATATCTTATACCGTATCGACCCATCCGGGTTATGCCTAGTCTTATAGACCCACTTGGAGCTAATCAGCTTGACTTGCAGTTACCGTGCTTCCCGGAGTTCACCGCGGAGGTGTTGTTCAGAAGGATGGATGTACACTCCTCCTCAAGTCTGCCTTCAGTATCTTGTTGAGGGCTCTCCACAGCTTCCGTGTATGTTACTGGGTCCCTATTGATGGTTGTGGATGTGAGCGCCGATGCCATCAACGCTTCCGCGGTAGCGTTGCCTTAGCTTCACCGTTCTACTAGCATTTGTGCGTTCATAGGGAAGCCCATCTCAACCCGTTCGGAGAAGGCTATCTCCTGTGTCGATTTCCTCGATGTATTCTTCATCTTCCAGTATCCCATGCATATCCGACTCCATCGGGTGAGATTACGAACCCAGGAACCCACATGGCCTTGAATTCGCACTTTTCTCGCAGTACCGAATTCCCGCAGTCATTGCCGCACTTTCTCGACGCACCTCGAAAATCGATCGAGTGAAACAAGCGACTGACGCCGAGTGATGTTACGGACCACAGTAGGTAACGGGGAAATTACACGCAAAATCCTTTGCCCCGTTTTGGGTTAGTTTGCTAGAGGAGGAGGAGGAGGAGGAGGAGTATGTCCTGGAGTGGAATCCCATGATATTACGTCAATTTTTCAAATTCTCGGCAAAGAGTTACGGTTTACCGGCTAATTGCACGTGAAACCCTAAACCTTCGCCGAGAACTTGAAAAACTAACGAGGTTGTGCGCTTCTCGTACACTACGGGCTTTGTAATATCTACAGCCTAGCACAAACGCCATAAAGAAGCCCTCCGACGGAAGTTCACAAATACATCTTCTTATTCACGTCGATTTTGATAGTTGGCAGGAAAATATGGAGCGGATGGTTCAGATGGCGCCAGTTCAGATGGAGCCAGAGCAGAACTCTTTACCATCGCTGCCTCTATTATTCGGCGGCAAAACACTTCCCCCCAGTCGGCGCGTAGAACTCAATCCCTGCAACAGGCTCCGTTCGCCGCTCCAGGATTCGGATTCTCCACGGCAAACCCTGCAGTGCTCGAACACCCATATTGATTTGTCCCAGAATCTGTATTTCGCCTAGATACATATCCGGGAAGTATTCGAGCGCTAGCTTGTTTGTACGTTTTGAGTGATCTACTAACTAGAGGTAGATTCGATGCCCTACGTGTCCTACAAAAGAGTAAAAGGTAGCAGGCAGATAGCATGGCAGTGGGGGTTTAGCAAACCAATTGTGATACAATGACTTTGTCCCGAATCCTTTACGTTACCGAAGCGCAAACAACGAAGTCTAGTCTCAAATGAAGGGCAAACAGCACCGCGAAGCCAATCTTCTATCGAATAGCTCCGAAAAGCCACTCGGACTAGAGTGATCCCGGCTGCCACCTGTCAACTTGTTCACATCATCGAGGACTTAAAGAATACACTACAGAATGCGGGATTTATTGTTGACCTAAAAATACAGTACCCGCCGCGATTATGATACAATTTCGAAATACATTAAATTAAAATTTCCATACGGGTTAGATGCAACTCGTTCAGCATTCCTCGAAGCATTGGGAAAGTGAAATATTCCGTGGAACCAAGTGACAAATCGGATATACCACTTGCGGACAAATTACGTGGAACGGTGTAGAAAGCGAGAGGAAGTGCAAACAGCGTTTAAGAACTTGTCGAACCATAGTTCGGACTCGCGGAAAGTGCCATGATCTTTGCTCGAAGTGGCAGCCCGAGCTGGCTGGACGGTGAAGTCTCATTTAAAAGCAATATTGCTATTGGCAGAGGGCATACGGCTGCAGTTAGCTGTTTGCTCTTTGCCATCGATGCTAGTACCCAGCCTGACAATGATATGCTGAAATGCAGGAGGTGAAGTCCGGAAAAGTACAATGCAGCGGAAGCTAGTTGGCCTATTAGGCCGGCGGAGGAGCTTTCGATCACGGGCGTACAGCTACAATTGTAAGGTTGACTACAAATGGAGGCAGAGTTTTCTCTCCGATACCTGCAGAGCTCGATCTGTCGTTCGCTGGGAGCCTGAGGAATGCATCAATAGATGTGGTTGGTCAAGCTTTTATTATCATTACAGGAGGGGAAGTAGTGCAAATATATGCATCCGAATTCAGCCGTTAAGATTCGGGCGAGAGGAATTCGGGATGTTAAGCATTGAACACAATCGATCCGATATTCGTAGTTCTTTGCAGCGGGTGGGGGGTATGCATTATGTCGCATGCCTCAGACATTAAAGTTTCGTTTGGGAGCGGGTGCAGGTGTTCAATTGTTATCCTAAGATGAGCTAGCCTAAAGGGGTATCTCCACTGCGGGTAGGTTTTTGTGATTGGCGATCCCGCAGCGGTCGTTTACATGTCATCGTTTGTTTGACATGTGCGAATCCCTGCCCCTGCCTATTTAGCGCTCTGCAGCAGTTAAATAAAAAGTTTACCCTTAATACTGCGTCACCTCAGCAGCCAGCTCCGCCAACCCACCCCAAAATACTTCAATCTTTCTCCAAGTGTCCCCCACACTTTCCTGCTCCAATCGGCTCCTAATTCCTTTATCCTGGTTGTTCGCTCTGTTGACTAAGGGATTTAGCCCGCAGGCTATTGAGACTAAGGCATGCACGAGATTTAGCGGGCTTGGTATGGAGACTATTTCTCCGCCAACCTCGGGCTTGGTGCGGAGACTATTTCTCCGCCAACCTCGGGCTTGGTGTGGAGACTATTTCTCCGCCAACCTCGGGCTTGGTGCGGAGGCTATTTCTCCGCCAACGTCAGGCTTGGTGCAGAGGCTATTTCCCCGCAAGCCTCGGGCCTGATTAATGTTTTTCTCTTGGTGCTTTTGCTTAGTGTTTTCTCTTATTGATTCGCACTTAGTGATTGAGATGATTTCTTTCTTTATATATCTATGTCTATCTTCTCTCTCTCTGTACGATAGACAGTTCAATCAATCATCATCTCCCTCACCCTCATTTGATTGTCTCATCAGGTTATGAGCCCGGGCTTCAATTTCTGTGATATCACAAGCATACTTTTACGAAAGATAGTAATCTGTTCTTTCTTGTGGTGTGCCTGCTGTATCTGAACCTCCGCTGCCTTGTGGATCGACATCTATTAGTAGAGTTTTCATCATTCCTCCTCTTCCACTCTGAGACTGGAATTGACAACTATTAGTAGAATTTTTATCGTTCACTCCTGATCCTCCATCATCTCCATCATGTCAATCTCGACCTCCATCTCCAAACTCAATGAGCACAACTACCGAACCTGGGCTATAGACACTGAAGATCTCCTGAAGCATCTTAATGTCTGGCGAGTGGTTGATGGCTCGGAAATTATCCATCGCCCTCCTGCTGCACCGGCAGCATCAGAATCAACTACTACTCCTACCGCTCCAAACCCTCTCGATCCTTCTTATGACATTCAACGTCAATCAACCGATTCTTCGTATCTGACACGTTTCGATAACTTTCTCCGAGACTGGAGAGCATACCGCAACAATTACGAAAAGGCAAATGGCACCATTTGTGCGCTCCTGGAACCGTCCATACGCAGCCAATACAAAGACAATAAGTTTAACGATCCGAAGGTATTGTGGGAAGCCATTCAGGCAGACTTCGAAAAAGTCTGTAATGGCGGGCGGAATGTGACGTGTCCAGGGCCGGGTAACGGCCATTCTATATAGTCGACTCGTTCCGAGTCATGGATCATTATCGAGAATCTTACCAATTACTCTGACACCAATACTCACTCACGCCCACGTGTGCAACCGTATTCCATCTAGTGATATACCTGGCCGTACGCTACCGTAAGTGCCTTTACACTATTCTCGATTTTCAGTCATCGGATACGTTTCGCTCACGGGACTACGCGATTTGACCACATTTGACGCGTCGCAACACGTATACAACACGAGCAATTATCACCCCAATGCCTCCAAAGAAGCAAACTAGAGTTCAAGTACGAACAGCTAATGATCGTGAGAATGATGAAACTTTACAGGCATCGGCTTCGACCAGCCGAGCTACGCCTACAGACCGTGCCACTCCGATAGTCCTACCCGAACACGAGATTGACCAAGATCACGATCGATTTCATGATGAAGACGACAATCACCCTCGCCCGGCACCAATTGGCGGTCAAGAAAATAACCCTGACGATCTTATGTCAAGCATCACCGACGATGACCGCGTGGATATGATCACACAGAATCGGATGATGATGAAACTGCTCTTCGAGAATCAAGCGGAATGGAGAGAAGAGCGGAAGGCCGAACGGGAACGTATAGCGGTGGAGCGGGCTCAGTGGGAGGCTGAGCGGGAGAGAATGGCGGCCGAGCGACGACCTACGCGGCAATCAAGCAACGATCCCACGATTTTCAAAATGGTGGACCCGGAGCGGTACTGCGGCGGTATCTCAGAACTCGATAACTTTCTCAGCGTTCTACGAGGTAGTTTCAAGTCCCACAGTCACCTTTTCCCGCACGGCGGGCCCAACCAGGTCCAGTATGCGCTCAACTTCCTCGGGAGCTGGAGCAGTCACGCGAACCCTACTCAAAGAAACACGAAGATGGAGGATCCAATCGCGTGGGGCCAGAAGCTACGGATATCGAACCACCCTGCGATGAACGACTTCGACCTCTTCGAAGCGGAAATCAGGAAGACCTACGGTGATAAGGATCGGGAGATGAATGCGGCTATGCGGGGTTACCAAGAGTTCTACCAAGGACACCACGACACGGAGGAAGGCGTCCGGGCGTACGCTAATCGACTACGGGCATTATGGCGGGAGGCCGGATGGGATCAACAGCATATCCAGAAAATGCTCTATGAGATGGCTTGGACGGGGATGAGGCCTGGCCTGCGGTCGCGGATCGCATGGTTGGTCGACGGAAGATTTGGGAGCATCGACGAGGTCTTTGACCGGGCGGCGGCGGCGGAATACCAACCTCGACCAGGGCATGGGAAGGCCGGCGGTCAACAACAACAGCAACAGCAACAGCACAGGCAATCGGGACAATCGTCCAAGAAAGGCGATAAGAAACGGAATTTCAGACCATCGATCTCGGAGCCATCCAATAACGACAAGTCCGGCAAAGACGGCGGAAACCGTCCCAAATTACCACCGGCACCATGGGCCTCTAAGCAACTTTATGAGAATCGAGTGGCGAGCAAGAAATGCACCAGATGCGGCGGAGATCACATTACAAACCAAAGTCCAAAATTCAGCCGACCTCTATACCCGGACTCGAATCCAAGCACCGGAGGTCAACAGGTCAAACGGCAGCGGTCATTCGATACCCAACACTCAAAATACTCGTCTACCTCTCCCGGTACCTAGCTCGGCGGGAGAGGGTGGACGATGCAGAGCTGGGGATGGAGAAGCTAGGAGCACGGGCATTAATGGCGACCTTGGACGAAGTCAAACCCCATCGAGTTGCATTGAAATCGAGGGTTATTCTGGAGAGCCCTAGGGCTGTCATGTCAAGTCAATACCTGTGTGGAACAACCAGACCGGATACGGCACATATGGTGCATGAAGTGGAGGTGCGGGATGCACATGGCGAAATGCAGCGAGTACGAGCACTCATCGACTGGGGTGCTACGAGCATATTCATGGCACCCAGGCTGCGGAGACGACTCGGGATACGAGATGAACAAGCACTCACTGCTACGGTAGGCCTGGATGGCCGGGTAACGGTGGAGGCCAAAGATAGCCGGAACGCCACAATCTTGGTTCGATATTTGGATCAATTGGCCCCGGTTGACGAACCGGAGGTCCTTATCGTGCCTATGCGGGCATATGACTTAGTCTTGGGAATGCCGTGGTATACGGCCCCGAACCCCGAGATCGACTGGAGCACCGGTCGACTTACAGCCTTACGAACTCCGAACGGGAAACTACAGGCACGGGATCCTCGGGATGAGGGAGTACGGGACCCTCGGGATGGGGAGAAATCGGAAATCCCAATGGCGGATACCACCAGAACTTCGCCGGGACGCGGCCATGCTCCTCTGAACATTGAACTTTTGGGAGCTACCGCATTTGTCGATCTTCTTGCTAGCGATGAAGTCGACCAGGCATTCGCCCTACGGATAGGAGATTGCACAGGGCTGTTGGGAGCAACTTTGGGAGGAACCTCAGGTGAGAAGATACTCCGAAGTGCTGGATGCGACGAGCAGGGAGCAGCGGCGGTAGTTGCGGCAGAAGAGTTACACATTGACGGTGCTTGAATGACTGCTACCGGCTCGCAGAGTCACGAAGGGAGAGACTGGATGGCGGGGCTTGGCTCCTTTGTGGGCGAACCGTTAATGACAAGGCCTCCTGGATCACCCTTTTCCGCTCCCACCCCCGTGAAATCGCAGGGACTAACCTTAACAGAAGGAGCGTATACTGTACCTACAGATGATGGAGGCTATATTCCTGCCGAATACTCGGAATTTGTGGAGGTCTTCAGTAAGGCCAAAGCAGAGGCACTTCCACCGCACCGATCAATTGATCATGCGATCGACCTGGAGTCCGGCTACAAGCTTCCATACGGAAGAATCTACAACCTGTCAGAAGTCGAACTAAGAACACTCAAGGCCTACATCAAAACAAACCTAGCCAATGGCTTCATCCAGCGGTCATCATCACCGGCGGCGGCACCGATCTTATTTGCAAAAAAGAAGGATGGCGGCCTGCGGCTGTGTGTGGACTATCGGGCTCTCAACTCAGGAACTATCAAGAACAGATATCCTTTGCCACTCATCTCAGAAATGCTCGATAGGCTACGCGGAGCGCAGATCTTCACGAAACTGGACCTACGGAATGCTTACCATCTCATTCGGATCAAGGAAGGCGACGAGTACAAGACGGCATTTCGGACGCATTACGGTCAGTTCGAGTACCGAGCTATGCCGTTCGGATTGACAAATGCACCGGCAACCTTCCAGTCTTATATCGACGACTGCCTGCGGCCTTACATTGACGACTTTACCTTATGCTATCTTGACGATATTCTAATCTACTCAACCAATGAGAAAGAACATGAGGAACACGTTCGAAAAGTGCTGGAACGGCTACGGGAATTCGGTCTCTACTGCAAAGCCGAAAAGTGCCAATTCGGAGTCTCGGAGGTCGGCTTCCTTGGATTTGTAATAGACTCGGAGGGGATCGGCATGGAATCGGACCGAATATCGACAATTGAGGATTGGCCTACGCCGAAGTCGATCCGGGACGTACAGGTACTCCTGGGCTTCACGAACTTTTATCGGCGGTTCATTCGGAAGTACGCCAAAGTGGCAGCACCAATTACCAACTTACTACAAACGAGATCGGGCTCATCAAGGTGGGAGTGGACTCGGGATGCCGAACTCGCGTTTCGCAAGCTTAAGAGGGCGTTCACTGAAGCACCGATCCTCCAACATTTCGACCCACGAAAGCCGATCATCCTGCAGACCGGCGCGAGCGGCTTCGCCATTGCCGGCATCCTAAATCAGTACGATGGCTTCGGGACCCTCAGACCAGTCAACTTTTACTCTCGGAAGTGCTCCCCTGCCGAACAGAACTACGACATGTACGATCGGGAACTATTGGCAATTGTGGAAACGATGAAACAATGGCCTCACTATCTCGAAGGCGCTGATCACAAGATCTTGATACAGTGCGATCACAAAAACCTCGAGTACTTCCAGACTTCCAAAGTGCTCTCCCGGAGACAAGCCCGATGGGCTGAGGTCCTGTCATCCTACGACTTTACAATCCAGCACCTGGAAGGCACCAAGAATCCGGCGGATGGACCATCAAGATGACCCGACTACAAGATTGGGTACGAGAAACCGGTCGGTGGTTTACTTGCAACTCTAGCGGCTACAGTTGAACCATACGATGATCTCTTACCAGCGATCAAGACTGCTCAGGCTACCGATTCCTTGGCCGTCGATGTCAATCGCAGATTAGTCAATATTCCAATCATCGGTGGACCGGAGGGATCTAGCGACTCGGGTCGGGATCGGGATCAATGGAAAGTTATCTCAGGAGCTCTGACCTACGAAGGGAGGATATACGTACCGGAGGGTGATTCTCTTCGCGGTAAAGTCATTAGTCTGTTTCACGACAACCCGGAATCTGGTCACTTTGGGGCTCTCAAGACTGCGGAATTAGCATCTCGCGATTTCTATTGGCCAGCCTTGGATGCTACAGTTCGGAAATATATCGCGGGGTGCGAGTTATGTCATCGGATCAAGGCACCACGCCATGCCCGTCACGGAGTCAACATGCCATTAGTACCACCATCACGGCCCTGGGAGGGACTCACAATGGATTTCGTCACTGACTTACCGGAATCAACTGCTTCTGAGTACACCGGGATCTTAGTCATCGTGGATCGATTGACCAAGATGGCGATTTATCTACCCTGCCGAAAGGATATCGACTCACCCGAGCTGGCAAGGCTCTTTTTTGAACACGTTCTCTGCAAGCACGGAGTACCAGACAACATCGTTACCGATCGGGGGAAGGAATTCACCAGCAGATTCTGGACTAGAGTTTGTTCTCACATGAGCACTGATCACCGACTCTCTACCGCATTTCACCCTCAGACCGATGGTCAAACGGAACGGCAAAACCAAACAATGGAGCAGTATCTTTGAGCCTTCTGCCACTACGAGCAGGACAACTGGGTGGAGCTCTTACCACTCGCCGAATTCGCCTACAAAAACTCTGTACATGCATCGACGCGAATGATGCCCTTTTGGGCCAATTACCATTTTCATCCGGAAATGCAGTTCAAACGGCCGAAGGCACCAACCATTGCACGGTTGGAGGTGAAAGCGGACGTGATGCTAGCTGGACTTGAAGAAACACACGAGATCCTCTGACAGAACCTGCTGGAAGCACAAACTCGACAATCAAAGTACGCCAGCGGGAAAGAGATGATTTTTAAGGTTGGAGACAAGGTCTGGCTGTCGACCAGGAACATACGCATGACGAGACCGTGCAAGAAGCTCGATTACAAGCGCGCGGGACCGTACACAGTAAGTAAGATCGTCAATAAGAATGCTTACAAATTAGACTTGCCGAAAATGATGCGGATCCACGATGTGTTCCATGTTTCTCTACTCGACTGATATTCACCACCCATCATGGGCCAACCTTCATCGGAGCCTCAGCCAACCATAGTCGACGACTCTGGATACGAGTGGGAGGTCGAACGAATTCTCGACTCAAAACGGCGCTACCAAAAGCTACACTATCTTGTCCTGTGGGCAGGTTACAACTACGTACGAACAAGCTGGGAGCCAGCGGAAAACCTCGAGAATGCTCAAGAACTGGTCAACGAGTTTCACCAAACACACCCGGGAATGCAGCGGAGGTGAATGGGGAGAAATATGGAGTTAGGGAGTGGAGGAAGCTGTCAGTTAGGCGTTTTCTTTTCTTCTTTCTCTTCTCGGGACTCCGGCCCGGTACAAATGGCGTCGGCACGGGTTTTACCACCTCCGGATCACCGTCAAGTGGAGGTGAAGTTTTCCCGTGCGCCGGACCCACCGAAAGGTCGCACTGAGCTGCACCGATCGGTCGTGGGATTTACAGATGCATACGGTAACATACATGGATGCTTTTTATGTCTTTTTTGAGTTGTAACGGTTGATGCAGCCCAGGAGGTCTGCGCCTAGAGAGGGGGATGATGTAATGGCGGGCGGAACGTGACGTGTCCAGGGCCGGGTAACGGCCATTCTATATAGTTGACTCGTTCCGAGTCATG
>Ga0307512_10003669_pt1 | contig 17533 bp, 15 predicted proteins | sample 14_EM_MG_FD_200267 | JGI IMG/M metagenome (GOLD analysis project Ga0307512, IMG submission 200267) | Populus trichocarpa ectomycorrhiza microbial communities from riparian zone in the Pacific Northwest, United States - 14_EM | ecosystem: Host-associated > Plants > Roots > Unclassified | place...
TTTATGATGTCTATATCTATACTATTATGATTATTATCAAATAGTATTAGCTTGTACACGGCAGCCCCGCCACTCAGATGAGTATTACCTTCGAGAACACAGCTGACGTTTTATTGTGGACTTTTGCATAACTGGTAAATACATTTGGACAACATCAATATCAATTCACCGCCCACTGCATTTGGTGGATAGTGGGTTTAGTCCAATTGGATCCAGCATTACGATACTTCATTGAGTATCGGAACTTCCCTTCGGAGGAATTAATCTTCAATCAATTGGGCGTACTGGTACAGGAAGCTTCTGATAGGGAAATCTCTACAATGCAATGAGATATTCAGCAACAATCGGTTTTGGGTGAATACGAGAAACCGGTCATTAATCAATATCAAGCGGATCCCATCACGCAAACTCGAACAGGAAGAATTAATCATTTGCCAATCACAAAGAAACAATCAAAGGCCAAAAAGAAAAGACTTCATACAAAATGACGGAAATATATGTCCTGTCAATATTGCGTAACACCACGATTGAATCGGGGAACCATTTTCCTACAGGCATCGGAAACAACGATTACATTTTGGCCCGTTCGGGTATTAAACCTTTCTCGATAGGCAGTTCATTTTAATCGGTGATATATCCAGATAAAGCTAGAACAGTCTGACATGCGCCTTGCCTTGAATATGCCCAAAATGGCCAAAGGAGTGTTTTCGCACGCCACGATAGATGCAACGCACTACCTGATCGAGAAACCTTGGGCCAAAGTGCGAGAAGTAAAGAAGCGGGGAGATGAGCTTCCGGGGCATAGAAATGTGATGGCTGCCATGGACAGACTGCAGGCTATGCTTTGGGAAAATCCAAAGGATGGCTGCCTTCCTCGCCAAACTGGCACAGCATACAATTCCCAGACACGCTGAAGGCATGAAGGCATGGGTGCACCTCCACGAGAGCATCTCAGACAGCCGACACCAGAACCGACACCACATCCAACCAAAATGTCACCTGTGCCACCCAGTGACAATCAGGGAGCTCACGCTTCCGAAATCGAAGTTGTGCCCCTGGGATATGTGTATATACATACTCCTCTTCCCAGCCCTCAATGTTTCAAGCTTGATGCATACGCCAAGGATTGCAAGCGCGATAAAGATTTCAATCCAGATTCGCTGACTGATGAAGGAACATCCACTGCTTAGTACACTACCAGCCGCGAGGTAATGCAGCTGACATTCATTTTGCAGATGACCGCAGCCTATTGAGCGAACCTGACTGTGAAGACAAGCAGTGATGGAATGGAAGGGGTTATTTGAGTGTACTATTATCTACAATTAGCAGACACTTGATAGTATATTTTAAAGGTTATATTTATATGTATTATTAAAGAACAATGTAGTGATGAAGGAGAAAGTACATGAAGACAGTACAAAGGCTTCCAAAACACCATCAATGATATACTATGACAAATTAAATGATAACATGGGGTGGATACGCCCAGGGCAAAATGAGGGTCAACGGAGCATCAACAATTTTTGGTCTTGCATCATTGGCAACACGCATGGTGATTGGTTGCCGCCATTCAGGCATGCGGTATTACCAGGCTTTATAGGCCGAAGAGAGAGCCACACGCTCCGTGCCCCATTCTTAAAATTTGCGTCAACAGAGTGTCAACAGATTTTGGTCTTGTAAGTCAGGTTATCCAAAAGCGATTTGGTCAATACGATACATAATCAGAGTTTTGGCCACCTTTATAAGGAAAAAAGATAGCAATGCGCTCCCTGCCCCATCATGACAATGGGCATTAATGGAGCATCAACAATTTATCTCCTTTCATCAAGAGTTTTCAAAGCGCGATGCGTTGGTCATTGTCTATATCAGATCTATTGACCGCTTTTCTAGGCTAAAATGCTCATGACCTCTCAGTTGGAGCATTGTAGATGGAATAAGTTGTTACTCTCCGGGAGGTTGTCGTGGGAATGTCCCTGGCTTATTGGCCTGGAGAGCCTGCCAATTGGTCCTCAATACAGGTATGCGATCATGGGCCACTTAGATTACCAAAGATGTGAGAGCTTAAATAGTTGACATTGAGTCGATGCTCATTTTCAAGATGTGGCAGGCAGCGCATCGCATCCTCTTTTGCCTTCAATGGAGGCCAATACATCAGTTATGACTGTCTGCAACCAATCGCCAGTCAGATGATACAAGACGCAAGACCAAAAATTGTTGACACTTTGTTGATGCTCATTTCCAGGAAGGGGCTGGGTGCATGTCTCTCCATTTGGTGATTTGTAAGGCAGCCAGTACATCCAAATGGAACAGTGACAAACCATGGTTGATATTTTGAGATTCACAGTAGGATATCTGAATGCGACCATACATAGAAGACCCCGAAATGCAGAACCAGAGATTGGACCCAATGGGACATGCCAAACCCGGCGAAACCTGTGGGTTGACTGGTACGGGTTAGCATTTGGACCACCAAGCAGCAGCGGATTGGGTTCTTGGACGGGTCTGGAACCGAACCGACTTGTTTTTCCAGTCCAAACCCGGATCAGTGGCAGGGTACTCAGACCTGTCGCTAACACTAAGTAAGTCAAACTCCCATGCGATATATATTGGTCATGGCTGCAATGATGTGTATATATCGGCATGGTATAAACACTTTGAACACTTATTCTCTTCTCATCTCAATGTAAATGGTTAGTGCAAAACTACAACACATGACTCACTGACAGCAATTCCAATCATTTGGCAATTGTAAATTTCAAGTACACCAGGAATGTTAGGTTAAATTACAATTTGAAAATTGATTAAATTAAACTGGTTCAATCAATTACACTCAGATTCACAGGAGAATCCCACACACTTCTTGAGTTTCAATATTACAGATCCAGAATAGCATATTGCAAGCATACAGACAAACTGAAATGATCTGTGTGATATTGGATTTATGTATCAGACTACAATACATAGTTTGGGGATTCCTTGCTTAAAATTCAAATTCAGATATACTTCAGACCAACAATGCAGTCATGTGAAATTGTCTTAAATTTAACACTGTTTGTGTATTCTATATGTTATGCCAAATTTGACAAGTTCTATTTCAATATAAATATATCATTCCTGTTCACACATGTCTCCATGTCACATAACAGCAACTGAATCCCATAAATCTGCTTCAAACTATGTTTCATTTTACTGTAGTCCCAGGATACATTATTCCTTTCTGAATGTTCTTCAACCAGAGGCAGTAGCATACAGTGGTTGACATCATGCAGATACTATCATTGTAAGAATGGACAGGAAATACTTCATGGCTAGAGAAAATTTCTGATTCTATGCCTAACTGGTTTCAAGAAGTCATTTCCAAAAATTCCATAACTGTGGTGTACCATGTGAATGGTCCATTGAAGGAAAATTGCCCACACTCACTGAACCTTGAATGGACAGCGCTGGCTGAATAGGAACCTCACAGAATCGGATCATGAAGATATTGTATATTTGGACCAATGTTTCCCAGATATTATAATAATCTTAACTAATATTGTATTTTGAATGAAACTATATCTGTTAAATAGCCAATGGCAACATCTTGTAAAGCTTAGCATGATATTTCCTTAGCAATGATACAATATTCCAAGATGGTAATAACTATTCGTAACAGATTTCTATATTAGTGCATTATCAGTTGAGCTTGAATAAAATATGTCATATAGTCTCAATTGATATGACTTGTGTCAGAATCATTCACTGACCTTGACTTTTGGAGTTTTTTATTCACAATGTGATTATGGTAAGCAAAATTCTATTTCATAAACAATATACCCACGGCTTCACAATTACACAACATATGTTTCTGTATCACCTGGTTCTTTATTGGCAATATTTAAGTTATAACTAAGTGTTTACCTTTGATTAATCTTCTCAATATATTCATTCTGCTATTTGAAAATTATATTATTACAATACATTTCAACATCATCCAGTTTCGTACTTTTCCATTGCTTTTTGTACCATCTGGTTTATATTGATATAATAATTTCCTGATATGTTAAACGACTTACTTTTGTCTTCCATTATTTCTAATTTCAATAGTGCTGTTGCTTTAACCTATAATTATTTCCATGCTATCCAAACTACAGCTCTGTGATTAAACCCCCAATACTACAAACACCTTCGATTTATATGACTCTGTATTCTTTTCTCCAGTAATATATTATTCAGTCCATAGTGAGATACATACAGGCTGGTTTGGATAATCCTGTAAAGATGGCAGTGAATGATGTTGATCGATCCTTAATAGCTATTGGGGGTTTGTAAATCTATCCATCGTTTGTCACTGTTGACATAGTAACTACAGCACCACATTTTCAATCCCACTTGTAATTGTCCCAATTCCGGCAGATGGTTGTCACCATAGTCAGATTGGCACTAAGATGTAGATGTTGGAATTAGACCGTCTGTTCTTGAATTGGGTATTAGCAATTAGGATCAAAAATAATATAGTTGATTATCTCCCAGTATACTACTGAGAGCTGATACTGTTATGGTTTTTGTGTTGTCTACTGTCTCACTCCACTATTGCTACTTTCAGTATACGGAACAACTGCATCTAAATGCTGCAAAAAAATGATATTATTCAGCATTACTAACCAGTAGACAGCATATAGATAAGTCAACATCTGTACCAGGGAAATATTCAAGAGTTGGCTGATTGTGTAGGTCATTGTAACTTTGTTATTTGAGAAGCTTTCTAGTTGGTGATAAAAACAACAATTGATACTGGACTATCGAATTTGAGATATTCTTGATATTCTTCTGCATTGTACTATTCATAGTACAGTTTTTCATAGAGTTAGTTGCAAAACCATCAACAACTATATAGAATATCCGAAACAAGTATCCGACAATAATCTTATATATTGTTATTCAAATCATGTCCAAAGATTGTGCGTAACAGATTGGCTCGGTTTATACATGCAATGTACAAAGATATATATAATGAGCATTCATTAAATTATTAGTACTTACCCAGCTATTCAATTTGAGGATCCATGCTTTGTTAAACTCAACTTTCAATAATTATATCACATATGATTTGATATAGTTGCAGTCTCTGTATTGTTCGCTGATATTCCTGATCAAGTAGACATATGATTCTACCGTTTTAGGCCATACATCCTTATATGGCCGGGTATGAGAGTGTATGGGAAGATATGGTTGTGCGTGTGGATGTGATATTGTGATAGAGTGGGGGGTAGGTAGACTGACCACTGGCGATCTCAGAGAGATTGCAAGTCGTCTATTAAATATTGGACTTACCCATATCTGGACAAGTCTCATGGCATCGGTAAGAGCCTCATCATGACTGCCATTACATGGTCTCCCTCCTTGGGAGCAGACCCCGTGAGCTGTCACATATCTGTATATACAAGAGAAATGCAATGAGCAGAAACATAACAAAATATGTACGTCTCCATACAATTTAAATGTCCCACAGCAGATCAGTGCCCTATCAGTAGCCTCACAGTGGATGCGGTGCACAGGGTAACTTCACCTCCAGAGGCAGGTGGTAAAAATCTTTGTTGACACCATTGGTACCAGTCTGTAATCCATAAGAAAGCATGAAGTAAGATAACCCCAGGGTGTTCTCCAATTGAACCCTTGGAAGTCGAATCACAATTAAGGTGTCCTCTGGTGCTCTTGGTGAAACTCATTGACCAATTCCTGCGCATTTCCGAGATTCTCTGCAGGTTTCCAGGTAGTGTGAATTTAAATGTAAACTGCCCACTGTAAGAGTCAATGGAGCATCCTGTAGTTGCACTTTGAGTCCAGTGTTTGGTCGACTTTCCACCTATCAGAGGAATTGAAGATCATCATCAGCAGTTTAGACTGCAGCTGGTTGAAAGTAGGAGGGTATTGCAGTTGAGCAACAAGATGTATAGAAAGAAGTTCTATCTGATCATATGAGGACAGTCCAATATGTCAGGATCATTGTTGACGTCATTCGATTCCCTGTACCATTCTATTCATTTTCAACCCACCTTCTTTGATTGTCTTGTGGTTCAGAAGTGCCCCATTGAAACGTAGTCCTTATCTCCAACCTCAAAAATGACCTTTTTGCCGCCAGTGTATATGGTCTGATAGGCTTGAACCTCCAGCGCATCTTGATGGTGAGTGTGGTTAGTTTCGTCCAAGCCAGTTGCCAAGGTGTCTGCATTGATCGCCAATTCAGACTAGATGATTGCTTCAGGGACTTACACTGCATTACTGGATGGTTGTGGTAGTTGTCTCAGATTAGGGTCATTCTTAGTGTTGGCAACGGTTCCGGACCGTCACTTTGGGTCCGGGCCCGTGTCCAACCTGAACCGTTGCCAAATCGGAGGTCAGGGTTGTCAATAATCCGAACTGTCAACTTGGGTATGGTTCCATGGTAAACACCCAACCAATCTGAATAGGGCTGGTTGTCAGCGGGTCGCCCAGTGGGTCCATCCGTAGATTCAATTAAGGCTCTATGTTTTGGAGTATGTTGATAGTATCTTATCAAAATCGCGTTTTCAACAACCAAGGATATGTTTTTGCATGCTTTGGAGGTTGCAATATCAATTGATTTGGAATCGGTGTTTTACCTTTGATAAATTTTATTTTTCCCTGTAAGGGCTGTCAATCATTCCTTTATGAACACAAAGATCAGCGCAATTCCTTGATTACCAAATATGCAACAACTAAAACTGTTGATGCTCCGTTGATGCTCATTTTCAGGATGCGGCAGGGAGCATGTTGCTGTTGTTGTTGGCAGTAAAGAATGCAAATATTTGAGAAATGGATGTCTGCAACCAATCGGAACATAAATTACCCAGGATGCGAAGTTAAAAATGGTTGATGCTCCGTTCACACTGAATCTCAGGATGCGGCAGCTAGCATGACGCTGTTGTTATTCTCAGTAAAGGCAGCCAATATCTGATAAATGGATGTCTGCAACCAATCGGAACATAATATATCCAAGATGCAAAGCTGAAAATCGGTGATGCTCCATTGACGCTCATTCTCAGAAAGGGGCGGTGACCGTGTTGCTGGCTTTTCTGCCTATAAATGCTGCCAATACATCGGTTATGGATAACAGCAACCAAATCACTGTGTAACTACCGTACTTACAAAACCATAAATCGTTGACGCTCCATTGACGCTCATTCACAGAATGGGGCAGTGACTGTGTTGCTGTCTCTTTTGTCTATCAAAGCTAGCAATAGATCAGTTATGCATAACAGCAACCAAATCACTGTGTGATTACCGTACATACAAAACCACAACATGTTGACGCTCCGTAGACGCTCATTCTCAGAATGGGACGGTGACCGTGTTGTTGTCTCCTTTACCTATAAAGACTGCCGATACATCGGTTATGCATACCAGCGACCAAATCACTGTGTAACTACCGTACTTACAAAACCACAAATCGTTGACGCTGCGTTGACGCTCATTCTCAGAATGGGGCGGTGACCGTGTTGCTTTCTCTTCGGCCTATAAAAGCTGCCATCAGATTGGTTATGCATAACAGCAACCAAATCACTGTGTAATTACCGTACTTACAAAACCACAAATTGTTGATGCGCGGTTGACGCTCATCCTCTGAATGGGGCGGTGACCGTGCTGCGGACTCTTTTGCCTATACTAGCAGCCAATACATCAGTTATGAATAACAGCGACCAAATCACTGTGTAATTACCGTACTTACAAAACCACAAATTGTTGACGCTATGTTGACGCTCATTTTGATGTATTGTCCATTCAACATCTGCTGCCATCGATAATAGTTTTCATCATCTTTTGAACTTATTGGTAGACTTTCTCACAGATTGAGATTTGGCCCTGTGGCAAAGCCGAGCGCAGGAACATTCTTGCACTGTTCGCTCTCACACGACTGAAATTCATGTATCTTGTCAAACAGTTCATTGCGCCTGCTATACATCTGTTTATCAACCGGTATTCACAAGCTACTGTTCACCATTCGCCCATTATATATCCCTAACTAAAACCCTCGGTCAAGATACATAACGATGCGGGTGAAGCATTCATGCATTGTGTCTTACTTTTTCTTCACTCCCTGATTCCTCCTCGTTTCGATTGCATTGACCGTCATCAACACGTTTTCAGCGTGTCTCTTTGACTTCGGTGTAGGGCGAATCAATACAGGAACATTTGGCACGGCTCTCCCATCCCGCTGGTCTGGCCATTCCAGATGTTCGATGCTATTGTCTTACTCTAATACAGATTGAGGGTCTGAGGTGCAATCGTCTTCGCTGTCATATGCATTATCTAAGTCCCCATTCCAGTGAGGCCAATCTTCAATGTCCGAAATGCTTTCAGGTGCGCTATCCTCATCCCTTTCGACTGGATGATGGTTGTTTCCTCAGATTCAGCGGACATTCAATACTTGGGTTCATCCTCCAGGGATGTCCTTTGCAGACAAAGGTGGTCGCAAATGAGATCTTTCTGACAATGTGTATGCAGCCGCACCATCATGTTGAAAGAGTGACCACGATGCTTTGACGATCTCTTCCATGTCCGAAATGTATCACTGGGAGGTCATCTCCTTGTTTTGAACGCGAGATTCCTACTGGGTATCATGTACAGTTTGGCTGCCCTGCCACGTCTCCAAAGAGTTGTGAACCTTGGGCATCCTGTGCAATGTCCTTTCTTCCGCTTCTTTCTTCATTTCCGAGTCGTTTCTGTGTTCATTGTATACAATTCTTGGTCAGCGCCTGCCAAAAACCTGTTATTGGCATGAGCAAACTGCTTCAGAAGGCTTTTTCGCGATGGGTCTTGCCTGTGGTTTTTGACTGCCTCCAGCCAATCATATCTCGGCCATGGGAAAAACTGGCCTCCACTCCGACACCATGTGGTATGATAGAGAAGATGTCTTGCGCCACATTGGAGAGATTGGCGTTCTGTGAGTGAGTTTCCTCCTATTGACGCCACCAGTCGGTTATGAGAGGTAATGTAAATGTACTGCTAATCTCCATTGGGTCAGAGTGGTAATCATTGAGATTTAGATCAATTTGCCCCCCGTTCTTTGGTGCTTCAGGCGACGAATTCGAATAGAGCCTGGCAGCGGTCAATAGTCGTGCTGCGCGAGCGCTTCTTCCAGGTGTCGTCTCAGCCTCATTGTTAGGCGTGAAGTATTCTTCATCATCGCTTGACAAATCATATGGATCAAACGATGATTGACAGGATCCTGAAGCCGTTGCAGTGGGGATGAGATTGTTACTTGGTACGCTTACGTGCTTATTGCCCGGCACACGTCGATGTTTGGCATAGCATTCCTGCTCAACATACTTCCGAATGGACTTTTGGTATTGGGTAGTATAGGATGTCTCATCCTCAGGATTGATATCGATTCCCATTTCCCACTTTTCAAACGATTGCAACGTCCAGAACGAATTGAGGATATGTGCAGAAATGAGCAGAATGCCTGTCGTTGGAGTCACTTCGGCGTAGTATTTGGACGGCTTCTGTCGAGATAGCTTCACAGCGAAGAACAAGTCATCATTCCATGGAGTCGTCTTCGTGGCCAAAGCTCGCATCACGCCATCCATGTGATTGAACATGTCGTTGTATACTGTGATCATGTGATGCAATGTGACTGTATGCCGCGTTGACATCCACACTGTCCAATCTCGAAATGGCCTCAATACTTCCATGACATACTTCACAATGGTCCACTCATCTTGAGTTGTGAAAAGTGGCCAGTAATCTGTGTATTTTGAATTTTGGATCTACTCACGTGTGAATTCCCGTACTCAGTAGGCGCGCTCGAGCAACTCTAGTGATGAGTTCCAACTTGTCTTCACATCCATAATCCGTAGTACCGAGATGCGAACTTTGGCCTTTTGATGGTCAATGAACTCGTTTCGACAACCAGGTGTCAGCGTAATCAATACCGCAAGCATTCTCTGCTATATGAAGGTCAATTTCAGGACTTCCAAAATATCATGAAATATACACTTTTCCAATTATCTTGGCTAAACTTGGTTTCATGGCCGACACCTCATTGATTGTAGCGTTGCATTCTTTTCGATGTCTGTGACTCTTCGCTATGTCCATGCTCTCATTCTCTCCAAATTGCTTATCGCGCTCATGGGCTTCCCAAGACTTGGTGCGGCCTTTTTCACCTAGACTGCTCATGAATGCACCTAATGCCAGCTGTATGATGTGCGCCATGCATGGTATGTGGTTCCTCAAAGCAGGCCACTGGAATGCAGAGGCCTCAAGTGGTGATTCCAACTCGCATGTCATCGACTAATTTCAGGAAGCCTTGTCACTCGTAATACCAAGCAAATGGCCGTCGGTAAGCTCAACACGATCAAGCACGTCCTTCAAATGTACGGCTACCCTTTCTCCAGTATGTTGGCCCTTCACCCATCATCCTTAATTAGCTTTCGAAACTGGAAAAGAACAGGTCATCAACCTCATTGAGATCAAGTTGAACTTCACCCAATGCCCAGTTTCGATCCATAGAGTAAGCAATGACCGACATTATGGCTAGTATGTTTCGAGATGTCCATCCGTCGAAAGCTAAGCTAACTTCATTCAATGATGGTAATTGCTTCTTAATTGCATTCACGGTCAGTGCAAATTCTCTCCGGCACATGTTGCTAAGAGTCACAGCAAACGGCAGTACTAGGTCATCCTATAATGCCTTATATGACCGTGGAAGCTCTTGATCGGATATAGCATTCCATGGAATATGAGTCGAAACAAATCCTATCATGAGGTAGTGATTCCACGTGTTTTGGTGAAATTCAGAGGATTGAAAGTCCTTGGCTGCCAGTTTAGAATGTTTTGTCCATCATTTCAGTCAATATGGATCAACCTGGATGTCAAATATGATCCTGCTCTGTGAACATACTATTGTGATTCCTCGACTTCCTTGCCTCTTCAGGATGGCCAAAGCGGTTTCATTCACCGTCGAACTAGTCAATTCTGTAACCTCGGACTCTGTTAATTCGTTTAACTTTGCGATGTGAGCTTTTGCCAGCAAGTGATTCCCCTGTGAGTTGGTCCCATGTTGTGATGGATGGCGAAGAACTTGATGACAAACGATACATATGATGCCAGGGCTGCCGGTCTCCTCATTCCGCACTTTAAATAGAATCGCCACCAAGGCGCATGTCTAGAATTATTCCAAGCAATAGGCCACTTCGAGTTTACATTCATTGAAACCCACCAAGCATCAAAGACGATTTCTAAAGTTAGGTCGCTTCAATCATGAATAAAGACACGTTCATTTTTGGAAGAGATCATAACCTCAAGCAATGAGGTGTTCAAAGATCTTGAATCAGACATGGCAGTAGGAATTTGAAATCTGTGTAATCCGACTCGAAAGACTGCCGAGAGTAATCATACAGTAAAGCAGACTGCAGGTTCTTTAATATTGACTTTACAGCTGCAAGCAACAAAATCAGATCTGTCAGACATTGCATGCATAATTGTGAAGTAGTATACAAGGACACATTGAGAAGACTGACCGAGTAAGACTCAATTCTGTAACAATGTGATCCAGTTCATTGCTGTGTACCTTACTGAGTCCCCCCCAAACTTGTTGACGCTTGGTGGGCGCTCAATTGTAAGAGGCGGATGCGGTATTGTCAGTACCATTTTTGCCTGTGAAGGTAGCCAATAAGTTGATTATGGGTTAACGCCTTTCCGTAGCCCTTAGATTGTCCAAGATGCAAGACCAAAAATTGTTAACGCTCCGTTGACGCTCATTTTTAGGAGGTTGTATTGATATTTTCACTAGCATTTTTGCCCATCAAGGCGGCCGAAATATTGATCATGGGTTAATGTCATTGCACAGCCGTTTGATTGTCCATGATGCAAGACCAAAAATTGTTGACGCTGCGTTGCCGCTCATTATTAGCAGGTGGTAGTGTTATAGTCGCTGCCGTTTTTGCCCATAAATGCGGCCAAAACTTGGATTATATCTTAATATTGTCGCACAGCTGTTTGATTATCCAGGATGCAAGAACAAAAATCGTTGACGCTGCGTTGACATTCATTTTTAAGAGATAGTAGCGATGTCGACGCGAGCAGTTCTGGCTTTAAAGGCGGCCAACACTTTGAATATGTGTTACAGTGACCATGTCTTCTGTGTGATTATCAGACTCACAATACCAAAGAATTGTTGACCCGTCATTGACACTCATTTCCAGGATTGGTCAACAAGCTTGTCACTATCCTATTTGCATACAAAAACTGCCATTACAATCACTTTGGAAGGATGTGACTATGCAGCTGTTTGTTTGCCAAAAATGTAAGACTGAAAATTGTTGACGCTTAGTTGATGCTCAACTTAATGACATACTGACAGTCAGTGGGTGCTCAACAAGTGTATGTAAAAATGAATATAGTCGTCATTGGCAGCCAATAAATCGTTTCTATGTTTAAACATTTCCATCCAAAAGCTTCCAAACCTCTCGATTTCTGATCCACCACTAGACACAATATCTGCGTGATAAATGATGTTGGCCTATCACGTTCCAGTGCTTTCGGCTGGCAATTAACCGCATATTAATCCGTACACTAGTTGTTGTTATATGTAGCCCGACTTCCTCACCTTTCCCCATCCAGCTCACTCTCTGCGATTTCCATGACCTACCATGTGTAATTTTTGACATCTCGACTATGTGCACCAGGTGTGTGGAGTAAGTCATGCAGTTGGATCCATGATCGTGTGCAGCATGACGGTCGGCATTCGTTCAGCTTCGTATTGCACTTTGACCGCTGCATCTATAACTCGTATGGCATCACCGACTTCTATTTTGTTCGTGAGTTTCGTCTGCAATGTAGTTTTTATTGTCTCACTTAATTGTGATGGGCAGGACGATGTAAAGTTCATTGGTCACCAGTCAACAAGATATCATGCCTAGAACATTAGCATGGCCTATCCGACCCTTGCACATGCGTAGACGAACTATCTTGTTTCACAATTTGGTCACTGCCATCAAGTCAAAGCTGAGATGTAGCAAAATAAGTACAGGTATTGCATTTCAAATTGATACATTGTCACAAATGCCAATTTGCCTATTCATTCCTCAGGCGACGCAGAGGCCATCACCATATCCTTTTCGGAATCCGATTTCCATATGGTAATGAGCTTCAGACGCAGTATGCAGGAGTTGAAGCTTTCGCGTTCAACATGCTTGGATTGCTGAATCTTTGACCAATCGGGTATTGAAGAGGGAGGGAGGGCCTGAATGCGTTCGTGTGTCTGCGGTTTCTGTGAACCTAGCATCACATGACTACTCCCTGGTCGAGAAGTCACTTGCGGTATGTGCTATTTTCCCGGCACGCTATAAAGAGTCTCCAGAGGCTCACGTCATGATATGGGCACAGATGACGCTGCATCATCTGCCGTTTGAGGTTGAACGACAGCCAGAACCTTCAATTCAGTCATCCCGTACCTCTTATCCCTCTCACAGAAGTAGTCGGCCGGGTCTCCCCAGCCTGGATGCGTCGATTCGTCAAGATTCGTCTGCATCTGCCCAAAACGCTGCATGCAAGACTGTCCTGTTTTCGAGATTGTGCCCATCACCCACCCGGGTTCGTCATCTTCGCCTAGGTTGCCCCCAACAGGATCTTCTTGATGATCATCCTCGTCATCCGCATTCTCCCCATCATCGGAACTTGCAAGATCGCTCAGACTATCTTCGATGGCGTTCATCATCTCCTCAAATGTCGTTTCACGTTTGGTGGTTGTCTATCCCGCCTTTTCATCATTTCTCATATCATCTTGCTTCTGTTCAACTGCTGTCTCTGCATCTTCAACACGCTTTCTTGCCACAGCGGTCTCTCTTTCCACATAATCCTCGATCCATGTCTCCTTCTCTTCGTTACTTAAGAAGGGTGTTTCCGGTCGTTTCCCCGCCGCAATCAACTGTATGGATTGCGAGCTACGCAACTCTCCAAGTGCTCAGACCCGTTCTGTCTCCAAGCCACTTTTGCCCGGATTCGCTTGATGACGTCGTCGTGGGAAACACTCTGTAGAGGTGCCGTATTTGCCGGCCGGTAGTGGCGAAAGGTTCTTTTTCGGAACATTGACCATTGTATTTTGTGTTGACATTTGTTAGGGCTAGTTCCCTAGCAGCGATAATGATACTTAAATTATGCTACAAGATGCATACATATCTACGGTATGCATAACACCTATTCATGTGAACATTTAAGTGGTCAGCAACACGCTCAAAGAAGAGAGCACGTGTTGGTCGCGCGAAGTGTGGGTACTTCGTTCACACCTGGATACTATGCGGGACATGTGTGGTAATCACACACGGCAGTTGTTAGTTATGCGATTAAGTGAGCACTTCTCCCCCACTGTAGAGAGGGATGGGATTCGGAGAGGCACGTTCCGGTCTGGAGAATAGTCTCGACCTTAGCATAACGTAACTGAGGGATTAATGACGTAGGCAATGCGCCTAGAGCGAGCACTACTAAGTTGACTCTGGTAGTTTGGATCGCAATGTAACCTCGTATCGGATACGAGCTTACGCGTCTTTAATCTATGTTGGCGTAGCATCCGTTGGTCGCCAACTAAGTCTATAACGCAAATAATAACCCATGCGCATGAGGGATTAATGTGCGTAAGCATTATCACCTGAGCGATAGATGTTCCAACTACCGACTAATACGGTGCAAGGGTTGTCTGAGATAAGAAAGGCGGGATGAGCTGATATCGCGCAATGGATGGCCTGATTGTTATCAGGAGCGTAAGGTTTTTAAACCACATTGCATGAGCACAATTACCTGAGGGTGTTGTGGAGAGTTATCACCGGGCGCTAAGAGAGCGTGGCCGAGATAATGATTATCACGCTATGAGAAAGAACAGGCTATAAAGAGCCAGCGTTGGTCGAAGGAATTGGGGGACATCAGCGAGCAAATTAGCTATCAGAACACCGAAGACGATCATAAAATATTATTAAGAATTCCATCTATCTATCTATACTTTAAGAAATAGGTTGTCAACCATTTCTTCCTTAATCAACCTACGGGATTACCCATTGAATGCCTGGACACAGGTATACACCAGCCGAGTACGCACTGCAACGAGTAGTCGAGTTATTCGGCAATCTTCTATTGAGTTTACAAGAGCACAATTCAATCCACATCTATTGAGTGGTTTTTCGTTTCGCGCAAATCGAGCATATCGACTACCTAGTGTATCAGTATCTGAATACTGGTTTATTACCATTTGAGGAGTTTTCCGATGACCTGTTGTTCAACGACGAGGCGTGATTTATATCTACAGAGGGGACGGTCTGTGGTATAGGTTGAGATTGGGAGTTCTCGTTGTACAGGAACGAGAAGTTGAGTCTTAGGATAAGACGAGGAGAGGAAGAGATATTTAGATAGGCGGCCGTGCTTAGTTCAATAAATGTTGTATTGATCATTGGGACTATAATACCCCCGTAACAGTATAATATTTTAAGTACTCTCCGCTGTTATCTGAGAGTGGACTTTACGACATCAGCTTCGATTGAATGATGCCAGAGCTGTTTCATCTTTATACAGAGCTTTACAAATCTGGAGCATATTTCTACCGACATCCTCAGAACCCAGCACTACATCTCATTGTCATTGACAAGCCAAGGGTCAATATATTACATGAATTCGGAGTGCCTGAGGTGCGAAGACAACTTTTGTTGCATTCATTTGGGTCAGAGACTTTGCAACAAACATTGGCGGAGACAGAATTGTTTCTACGTCAGCTACCAGTTATACAATATCGAGGAAAAAAGGCCCTCGGTATACTGCCAGAAGTGTAGCTTCCTATCGGAGTGCTACAGCTACAATTATTTGGGCAGGGTTAACGGAAGAAACTCTTATATTCTACAGAGACACTGTATCGACCATTGTCAGCTTAAAAATTGCCCTCATAAGGACGAGGCTACAGTCGAATTAAATAGAGTTATTCCACCACCACATTATAGTCATCTCGTTCAAGATGGCGGCCCCTCGGAGACGGTTAACGTTCAACAGCAAGGCGTTAGCCCCCAGCAGTTCGAGAGTGGAGAAACCCCGGTCCGCAGTAGCGAAACCAATCCCAGAGTGGTGCCTAGGCTATCAAAGAAGAATAGAGGCCGCCCGAAAGGATTACTTGCTAATAAAGGAGCATGCGGAACCCGAGGAAGCATTAGAAGGGCAAGGGGAAATAGAAATGTCGGATCAGAATTCCGACTTAGTGCAAGAGCAGTTATCGGAACTCGCTCAACAAATCCTCCATGTTATCGAGGCATGTAACCAAGAAAAGGATATTTTGGAGGAGGAATTCGATTCAGTTAAAAACGGGATCATTAATATGGAAATCCGACTCCAAACGGAAAAGATTCGAATAAACTCCGAAATCGCTGGAGTTGGCACTATGGCTAAATTTCAGGAAGCCATGCTTCAAGAACTCCGTTTGGGAATCCACGTACTACAGTCACAGGATAATCAAATAGTACAGGAGGCCACGGATTTGTTTGAAGGAATGAGGAATGAGCTAAGAGCTCAAAGTAAAAGGATATCAGAGAATACCTTGCAACTGCTCACGCAAAAAGGCTCTACTCAAACATTTCAGAAAGGGTTGGCTCAGCTATCGAAAAGAATAGACGAAGTAGTTAAGACTACGGCGGCCATTACAACTGCGCTAAAACAGATCCCTACGAAACTAGAGTTACAGCGACATGCAAATGCGATGGAAGAACATAGAATACAAATGACGGAAGTTAATACCGGATTAACTACTGCGATGGAGGAATGCAAGTTCTTGCAATCATCGCCATATCATTTTGGAAGGCCCAGTACAGTAGCGGGACCCTCAGGAACACAGAGACGACCGTATCTCGATAGGTCCCAAACAGAGTCAAGTCTCAGAGATACAGGAAGTGAATACTCCTGGCATGCCCAGCTTAGAGGAGGAGCCGGAAGTAATGCTGCAGAAAACGACGGAGCAGCAGGAGGAGCAGGTGACGGAGCAGCTGGAGGAGCAGGTGACGGAGCAGCTGGAGGAGCAAATGCCGGAGCAGCCGGAGGTACGGGTGATGGAGCAGCCGGAGGTACGGGTGATGGAGCAGCCGGAGGAGCAGCCGGAGGAGATCCACCACCACCACCAGATCCACCATCCAGAGAAGAAGGAAATGGAGGAAGATGTCCATCAAGACGACAAAGACGAATCAAGGAATTGGAATACGCTAAGCCCATTAAAATTAAGGAACCCAAAAAGTTCTTTGGGAAGCCAGGAGAAGATTTCGATACTTGGTGGGTATTGGTTCAGGTCTATCTAGAGGACCAACCCGAAAAATTTCCAAAGGATCAACGAACCATAGATTGGATCAGATCCTCAATGGATAGCTATGCAGCGTCATAGCATATTCAATGGATTAAAGGAACTCTCAACGGAACTCATCCTAAATCTATGACTGGATATGTGAATGCACTTAAGTTAAGATTTGAGGATAAGGATGCTAAGGATGAGGCTTACGCAGAGCTCGAGGAAGTCCGTTAT
>Ga0307512_10003670_pt1 | contig 17527 bp, 20 predicted proteins | sample 14_EM_MG_FD_200267 | JGI IMG/M metagenome (GOLD analysis project Ga0307512, IMG submission 200267) | Populus trichocarpa ectomycorrhiza microbial communities from riparian zone in the Pacific Northwest, United States - 14_EM | ecosystem: Host-associated > Plants > Roots > Unclassified | place...
AATACCTCCAGCTATAATCAACAAATAACTGAATATCTTTAATACTATTTCCTATTTGAGTTAGTTTGTTTTTGATTTGTCATTTCGAAATAGTAATGTCAAGTTCCATGTCATGACTCAGCAAAGTATTCTATGTTCATTACATTTTTCAAAAATATAAGTAGCTGACTTTAATCAATTAAGAAATGTATCCAACTAGGCTATACCTATTTTGGAACACTATACCAAGTTTGGAAATCCCATCATATTGTGGATGCAATATCGCTGAGTATGATTCGTATAACTGGACCCGACAAAATCGACTAAATGCGAACTTGACTTTCAAAAACCTTCACAATGCTCAGACTGCTCAGAATACCTTTTCCACTTTTTGCTGATGACTGAAGCCATACTCTCTGGGAGCATTTATTATAATGTCTATATGGAACAGTACAATTTGATAAACTGTCTTACTCCTTCACACCTTGATACAGGCATTGCAACTGATATATGGCTCAGTAGGTATCTGAATCCACATGATCAATTACAAGCCATATGCTAGCAATTCTATCTGATGCAGCATTCTCTCACACCAAATGTGCTGGTCCAATGATTGCTCTGACAGCTACAATATGCATCCTATCAGTCTGATTGACAACCCGGAGGAACCTGTCAACACAATCAGCCCATGTGGCCAAATATCCTCTCCATACGTATAGAAGTGAATGTTAGTGATGATCCAACTGACATCTTGCGAAAACTAACTACTACGCGAGCCTCCCACAGAGCCGCACTAATGGAACAGAGCCACACCTAATCATGACCAGAGCTGTCCACCTACATCACAACCTTCTCCAATTATCTTCGAGAAACCTCTCAAAGAAACAAATCACCCTGATCCAAAAAACACATATGCCTATGCAATGTCTCTCAACCATCCAAAAGAAACCTTCTTCTCACCCCTTGTTCTGTGCCATCTTTTTTCTTTGCCTTTGGCCGCCCGCCTATGTCCTTCCAATACTTCTGCACCATTTCTTTCGCTTTTGCTAGATTCTCCTCTAGCTCCCATGTGGTATCCTTCTCGTCCCAACCATCTCATTTCACTTCATATTCCCAACCTGTTCCCTTAGAGCCTGGTCAGTGATTTGAGATTGACTGGACGACACAACATGTACCCACACGGCTTGTCTGTACTGGCGGAGGCGGCAGCAGCCAGGCCACCCCAGAATTGTCCATGCAATGGACTTTGAGCCTGCTGACGTTAGCTGTGTCGTGGATTGTCATGTTGTTTGGGAGGTCTAGTGTGATGGCGTTCTCACGTATTCAGAGAATTTTGTATGCTCCAATGTAACGATGTACCAGTTTGAATTGCATTGGATTGACCTTGGCATATGTCATGGCCACATCCTTTGTAGGTAGAAATACCTTCGCACTGGTGGTGATGGCGGGGTCAATTGGACGTCGTGACTTATTAGCGTCAGCTGTTTGTTTATCTTGGGCATTGCGCAACTCATTCCTGGCGACTCCCCAATTGGGCTGCAATCATTCGACGAATTCCCCGCCTTGTAATGTTTTCGCTGATTCATCGGCATGCAACTGCTGGAGATCTGCAATTACGTCTAGTGGCAAAGGTGACTCATAGCCACGATCGAGTTCAAAAGACATCTGCTTTGTCAAACTGAGTAATGAGGGATTGTAAGCATACTCTGCTGATGGGAGGTACAGGCTATCTATGGGATCACAGAACTCATTGTAATTGGGATTATCACCAAAGGTGCTCCCAGCTGTGAAATATACCTTAATCACTAAATTCTCCTTGTCTGTTGGAGTTTCCCCAGGGTCAGCCTCATCCAGATCAGACTTGTGGGCAAGTTAATTGGATTCAGGGATGCTTTGACTGAGGCCATTTTCATGAGCATTGGTTCACTCCCAAATATTGTTGACTGCAGAGGCCAGAATGGTGCCCTCAGGTTTGGGGGTTTCTCTAGGACTCAGCTAATGTGGTGAGTACAGTCATTGACTCAGCAGGTGGCGCTGTCAATGGCTGGCCAGTGGCTGTGGCCGACCCTGATGGCTGATTCACTGATGGCATTTAAGGTTTCCTTGCCAGATGATTACCCTCCAGCAGTCAAGATATGGGCATTTGAGTGCACCTAGGGCACTGAACGGTGGTCTGCATGCTGGTGGCAGGGCTAGAGGTCTGCCAAATGGTTAGAGGGTGTTGGTGATCCATTGGATAAATTCAGTTACCAAGTCACCTGTTCCTGCACAAAGCATGCCCAAGAAATGATTGTATGGAGAGGCGCCTGATGAAGTGGTTACGGAAAGAGCGCTTGAAATCTGTCGGACAGTCTGAGAGTCCCTGATGAATGATTCAATGCTTGAACAAAGAAGCTGCATTTTGTCAATCATTATATCTTTTGTTCATATAGGGTTCAATGATGCGTAAGAAGTTTGATGGTGCATTGAAAGATTGATCATGCATATAGTATATCGTAGTAGCAGGTTTGACCATAGACTTCAAGCCTGGTGGATGAGATGTGTCTAGTGGGTGGACAAAGCCGACAGCTAGCCTTGGTTAGCTTCGCCTCCCAGCGAAAATCTTGGTGTGGGTGCATGTGTGCGGCAGGCCGACATCAGCTAGTTTCTCAACCCTCTCTTTGTCCAAAGGATGTTAACAACCATCAACTGTCACAAGTTTCAAGCCCCACCAAAGACCTTCCCTTATATACCGGAAGTCTGGAAACCTATGAATTAGCCCATTCTTCCAAATTTCCTTTTGTGATGCCAGTTGTGTTGGGGTTTGTTGTTCCGCTGGTGATATAGCATTGGTATGGCAACAGAAGTTGGGAAGTTCATTGGAAATTCTGCCAGATTGAGTTTACTATCCATATGCCCACGGCCGCAGCTGATAAGTAGTACAGGTACTGACCATCTCTAGTGATCACACCCATTTCCTGCAACTTCGTCACTCTTCACATAGTACAAATTCGCACCCCAAACAGCTGACGTGGCCACTGCGCTGTTTGTACCATTTTGACACCAATTCCACACCCAAACCTCTAACCTCTGACCATGTCGCTACCAGTGTGGTGAAATGGTGGAGCGAGAAGGCAGAGAGCCCATCATCTACACTCGGCCGCACCTCTCGGCACATCGAAAGGGAATTTGTGAGAAACAGCGGTTCTGGCTCGAAGAGCATAGGAAGAGGGTGAGATGATATGATGCCACCCGGCCGCAAAGAATCACGCAATTGCGTGGATCTATGACTCCCGGAAAGCACGAGTGAGATCAAAAGATGGGAAAGATAGTGTGTGGAATTCGTTGTATGATAAGATGGTACAAGATGAGATATCAGATGGGATGTTGGTCTATCTACCCCGGGGTCTCCCGAATATATACTCCCTGTCGCTCCGTCCATCTCCGTTACCCCTGTATCTCCGTCCACACACCTTAGCCCAGTCCATCTCTATTATCCCAGTATCACCGTCCGCCCCAGGCGCCCAGTCCATCTCTGTCATCTGTGTAGATCCGTACACCTGCTATTGCTCAGTCCTCTGCCAAGCTCAGTGGTGGTGGTGGTGGTGGGGAGAAATGGATTTTCATGCCACAACTCCTCCCTGGCCCTCTGTGCGAAGCACACCTCTCCTCGTCCATCCGATATAACCTTATACCCAAACCTAAAATAACATAAGAATAACATCTACCCAAAGGAAACATACAAACGTAGACGCAAAGGAAAATCATGGACTCAAAGGCAAACTATAAACCCACAGGAAACCCATAAACTCAAAGGAAAAACTCTCAACCCAAAGGAAACCCATAAACTCAAAGGAATAACATAAAGACTCTCACTCCTTGCGGACCCGGTTTCTCCTGGCACCGCCCGCGTCTGCCTTCGTTTTTCCTTGACCGCTTGTTAAGTACGACATGTTGCTAAGCCGAGTATCGAGTCACACTATCTCCTCACGTGTCGTGTGCAAGGCGGCTGCAACTTGTTCCAGGGCCTTGATAAACTACTCGGGGTCTTTGTTTACTGCTCGTTGGAACATGACGTACGGCTTTGTTCCCCCTATCTTTCTCGTGGTGTGCCAACATCTTCATCTCATTGTCCAACATTCTCTTGCAGTCGGGGTCGAGGCCAAGCTATTCAAGGAAGCAGCTCATGTAGTCTTCATCATTGGTGTCCTCATCGTCTGAACTGCTACTTTCGCTGCTGGGAGTGGCTGGCCGGTCGGGCTAAGGAGTGCCCTTCTAGTGAGGATCGGTAGGCTTCTCTGGGGTTGTACCAGCCTCATTCCCGGTTGGAGCTGGTTGGGTTGTACAGGCCTCTGTCTCGGTGGGCGCTGGCGGGATCGGATTTGCATCTGTCTTGGTGGGCGCTGGCGAGATCGTACCTGAGTTTTTCTTGGTGGGCGCAGGCAGGGTCATACCGGCGTGTTTCTCGGTGGGAGTGCTGGTTCCATCCTCAGATCCATCCTCGGCCAGGTCCATGAAAAACCCTCCAACATTGCTCCCATCCTTTTCATTGTCTTTTCGCTTGGTTGGTGGTGTTGGCAGTGGGAGCATCTTGCTCTTATCGGTGGATGGAGGTGGAATGGGTATCTCATGGTCGGCAGGTGATAGTGATGGTGAGATGGTACGGAGTCGATTGTCGTGATTGCGGTCATCTATCGCAAGGTAATAACTCAGTGGCATTACTATCCCCCGATAGTATTTCAGACCCATAGCTTCATAGTTCATTCCTTCTTGTTGCTGAGGGCAGTTATAATCTAACAGCTTTTTAGCTGCCTGGAAGTGGCCGGAAGTATACCACTTGTTTGCTGTTGACTTCCAATTGAGCTTGTTGAGATGGTTGATGTATGCCCAGTCGAAGCATCTCTTCGCTACTCCGGGATCCCTGGATGTTTGGTTGGCGATTGCGGTTCATTGCATCCACTTCTCACTTCTGCTGGAGTCACTTAGCATTTCCTGGAGTTCGGGATTGTGTTGCCAGACGTCCCCCAGCTCCTTCATTGCCCGTGTCTTCCTCTGCTGCGCAGAGTGATATTGCTTTATCATGTCCCTAACCCTGCCGGAGCTGTTGAGAGCCTTAAGGAAGTCATTGTATTGCTTGTACTTCAACTTCTTGCAGTCAAGGTTTCTCTCCGCAGAGTGTGACAGACAAGCGACTCGGGTGTTGGCGGTATCGGTAATGTCGCCAAAGAGATCATAGATCTTGAGCATGGAATTTGCATGATTTTGGGCGGAGAGCGCACAAGTGGCGATCTCCATGGCTTCTTGTAGCGATCTGCTGGGTCTATTGGAAAAGAATTCCCTGCTCAGGTGTGATAGTGTCTCTGATAAAATGGTCACTGGAGAGGGATTGCTAGTGGTACTAGAGATATCCGAGAAAGGGGTATACGTAGTAACAGCAGTGGCGGTGGCTGTGGTGGTGGCGGCTACAGCTGTGGCGGCTCTGGTGGGGGTGGCTGCGGTGGTGGTGGCTGCGGTGGTGGTGGCTGCGGTGGTGGTGGCTGCGGTGGTGGTGGCTGCTGTGGTGGTGGCTGCGGTGGTGGTGGCTGCGGTGGTGGCTGCGGTGGTGGTGGCTGCGGTGGTGGCGGCTGCGGTGGAGGCGGCTGCGGTGGTGGTGACTGCTGCGGGGTTGAAGTGGAGGCTCGTAGCGGCGGTGGTAGTGGTTAAGGATGGTTCGAAATCCATGGCACATCAGTAAAATGTAATTCAGTGCGGAAGCCGTATGCAAACCTCCCAGACACTCCGGTTGCCCTCGGCAGTGCCTCTAAGTACTTCCAGATGCTCCCAGCCCCCCCTGGAGCTTTGCAAAGTGCTCTCAGACTGTGCAAGTGCATTCGCACATGCGCCTGAAAGCACCTGCAGTGATGGAGGTGAGTTCAGGATGCTACGAGATTTGACTATTAGGATATTCAAATCTTGGAGCTGCTGAGACCTCTGCAGGAGACTTGGTGCCGTATTCTCACACCAGTGGTTCTTAGGGTTTCATAACCACAAGGCATTTCATCGATGATATTGGTCTTTGTTTTAGTCACAAGATTCGCTACATCATAATATGGCATGTATTATCAGGGTCTCTCTATATATATAAATACGAAGATACAGGAATAACGGAGATGGACTCAGCGGCAGGCAGTATATATGTTGGAGACACCGGGGTAGATAGAAATCATTTCATCATACGAAATACACCCTCTATCTTTCCCAGCTCTTGGTTTCATGCACTCTTGCCGAGGTTGTAGATCCACCCAATTTGTGCCAACCATTCATGGACCCACGCAATTTGTGTGGTTCATCGTGGCTGGGTATCGCTTCGTGTCCTCTCACCCTCTTCCTATGCTCCTCGATCAGGAACTGCTCAGTATTATGAATTCCCTTTGGATACCATGCGAGGTGCGGTGGAGTGTTGATGATGGGCTGTCTGCATTCTTGCTCCACCGTTTCACCACACCGTGATTGAGTGAACTTGGAGAAGCACTCAGAGGGTGTCATCGAACCAGTTTGGAGATAGTGTTGAAGGCTGTAATCGAGCGACTTTGGAGATGCACTTGGAGGCCGCAATCGAGCGAGTTTGGAGATGCACCTGGATGCCGTGATCGTGCGCACTTGGAGGCTGCAATCGAGCGAGTATAGAGATACACTCTGAGGTTGTGATCAAGCGAGTTTCGAGATGCACTTGGAGGCCATGATCGAGCGAGAGTCAAGGAGTAATAGGAGGTGGTCAATCTGGACGCGTAGCTTGGGAGGGAGGCACGATGGGAGCTGTGACTATATTCATTCTTTAACAACTAACTGTGCGAATGTAGAAAATTGTGTACAACATGGTCTGCCAAGCGATGAGAGACTGGCTGGGAGCAAGAGACAGTCAAACTTGGGATAATGCAGTACACGGTGTATGAAGTACTCAGTGTATTCTGTACTGGGTGAATGCTCTCCTCGGTGTATGCTGTACTTGGTGTATGCTGTACTCAGTGTATGCTGTACTTGGTGTATGCTGTACTTGGTGTATGCTGTACTTGGTGTATGCTGTACTTGGTGTATGCTGTACTTGGTGTATGCTGTACTTGGTGTATGCTGTACTTGGTGTATGCTGTACTTGGTGTATGCTGTACTCGGTGTATGCTGTACTCGGTGTATGCTGTACTCGGTGTGAACTTTCGATCATGGGATGGGGAGATAGAGCAGGATGACCTAACTTCGTGTTCTTAGGTAATGGTTGAATTGAGGCCAAGAAGGAGAGAGATGAGAGGGTACAGGGGGAATCTTCATGAGAAACTGGGACTTAAGAGATTTTCCCATGTGAGTCAATATACCATCTCCGATACAGTAGGTACGAGTGCCGATCCGGCGTGTAATAACACCGATACGAGGTCATCACATTCCAATCTGGCAAGTCGTGCCCCTAATTTCTCATATCCGCTCGTAATCCTCCACATCATTCTTATCTTCATCCCCCATTTCTCTCTTTCTCATACACAACTCTAATATCATCGCGGATCACAATGTTAAGTTATCCCTCTCTATCTCGCCATGTCTTGATCACGAGTTGGCACCCAGTATAGTATACACCGAGTACAGCAGACACCGAGTCCAGCATACACCGAGTACAGCATACACGGAGCACAGCATTCACCCAAGATTGTTCGTCTTCCCTTCATGTTCATGATTACAAGTTGACCCCTGAATGTAGCTTCAGATTCCAGCGTTCCTCTCCATGAGAGCTCAAAGGTAGAGTCACCTTGGCCCATTCCCATGGTTGCGAGTTAACGAAATGATGAAGATAGTGTCAGTACCCGGCACGCCGTGCATTAACTGCCACCCTGTACTTGTCCAAACTCGCTCGATTACGGCCTGCCAGTGCATCTTGAAAGTCGCTCGATTATGGTCTCCAAACTCGCTCAATCCTGGCCTCCAAGTACGCATGATCATGGCCTCCAAGTGCATCTCCACAGTCGCTAGATCACTGCCTCCAAGTGCATCTCCAACTTCACTCGATCGCAGCCACCAAGTGCATCTCCAAACTCACTTGATCAAAGTCTTCAAGTGTATCTCTACACCTGCCCGATTACGGCCGCCAAGTTCGGACAATCATGGCCTCCAAGCGCATCTCTTAACACAGTCGATCACCGTCTTCAAGTGTATCGCTAAACTCGCCTGATCTCAGCTTCCCAGTTCGCACGATTAGGGCCTCCAAGTGCATCTCTAAACTCTCTCGATCACGGCCTCGGAATGAATCCCAGATTTCAGTCGATCGTCATGTTCTGGCGCACCTCGAATTGCTCTCAAGCACCGCCCGCAGCCTGTCCAGATGTACTCTGTGTAGATGGATAGCTATATAGATACATAGACACATACATGAGAATAGAAACTGAATACATGAGGTTTAAAAATCATTGATCAATAAGTAGTAGCTATGATTTCCAGGCACACCAGCAGCATTCCCAAAAAAGTTGTTGTTTTTCCCAGACTGCTCTACTGTGATTCGTGGAGCTCCCAAACTTGTCACCGGCGCACCGAGGTTTGTTGCCGGCGCACCCAGGTGTGTCGCAGGTGCTCACAGGTTTGTCGCATGTGCTCCAAGGTGCTCCCAGGCTTGTCGTTGGCGCTCCCAGTTACTCTGAAGGCCGGCTGGAATGCCCACCTAGGGTCTGATACTCTCCTGAAATTGACGCATCTAAGTTTACACTCCACATCCTCTCAGACACCCGTGGAGGCTTCCAGTGGCTAAAATACATTTTGCTGATGCATCGTTGAGTACTGCTGCAATGCTGTTGATTGATGTAAATGGCATGTCAGTTGTCGGTAAGGGTTGAGATGGCAACATTGGGCATATTCCTCAATGTGCAGAGGGAGGTGAACGGTACAGATGGTGGTTGTCTTTCCTTAGGCACGTTGGGGGGGGGAATGCCCTTTATAATCCTGGAGGGGTGTGTTGTGCCAGATTCTTCTGTTTCCAGTCTCTATGTGGTTTCCGATTTCCCTAGTAAGCTCTTCTCGAATCTCTTCACAACTTCTTTGCCTGTTCCCCTCCTCTTTCTTTTATTGCACTCGGTGGTTTGGCATAGCTTGCGTGTCGTGCCTGTTCTTTGTGGTGAATTTTCTGTCCACTCCTGTGATAGTTGTCGTCTCTCTTGTCTCGAGGTCAATAGCGGGTCAGGGGAGAATTGTAGGAATTTTTTGTGTAACATGGGTGCAACTCAGCCAATAACAATATTTGTTCCCCCTCCATCTTGCGAATCCACGCAATTGTGTGGAATTGATATTCTCCCTCCATCTTGCAATTCTACTCTCTTGTATGCTTTTCGGTATCTTCAACTCTTTTTGTTGCGGTCCATGCACTGGATCTCCTCCCTTCCCCCATTGTACCCCTTCCATCTGTCTTTCCCATCATCGTTTGGACGGTTGGTCTGGCGGGAACGGATGTGCTGAGCTCAGTTCCGGAGCAATGCTATTTTTTGGAACCCACACACAAGTCGTGTATTCTCTCCAGGTTACCCTCCTTTCCTTCGCCAGAGCATCCTCTCCCATCTACTTCTCCTCTGCTACCATCATCCTACTGAACTCTCCGATTATCAATTCTTCTTCCTCTTCCCACTCATCCTCCCAGTTCACACTGCTTCCCATCTGCTTTCTCACTGCCTTCGATAGCCACTCACTTCTGACTGACTGTTTCCCTTCTTCCTTGAATAATCCCACCTCTTTCTCGTTGTATATGCCATCCAATTTCCCTGCAAACACTCTCTTCCTATGAAATGACAACTCCTCTGTCCATGTGTTTTTTTTTTTGTTTTATCATCCGGTCCCTCCTTTCCCACTCTTCTCCCTCAGAAAACTCCAACCTTTTTCCTTCGTCATGCTGGTCTGTATCCTTCCCAGTCGCCCTTACTTCAACTAGGCATATTGGTTTCCCGAGCAGCTGGCTCTCTGAAACTGCTCAGATCTTGGAATGTGGTGCGGCTGAGGTGTCTGTGGTGCCGCCGTGATGGCTACTTCTCCTCCCTGTTGCCCTTCCCAAGCAACTTCCCAGGTGTACACCCGGATTGACAAAAACCTCCTTTCCGGTCGATACCCGGATATCTCCCATCAATTTCCTCCTCTTGGTCCTACGGATTGTCTTCCATGTTCATTGAGGTGAACCATACCGTGTTCCTGATTGGTGTGCACATCGGAACAGAACCCACGGATGTGTCCTAGCTCATCACAATAGATACAGGGTTCTAACTACTGCTGTGGATGCTGTTGGGAATTGGATCCCATGGGTGCATTCGGAGGTGGGGAATTCATTGCTGTATGCGGAGGTGGTTGGTCAGCTTGGATGGTGTGTGCCCTGGCAGTGTGGTAGCCTCCGTATCCGGGCTCAATCTCTTTGCTCATCTGGGAGGTCCAGGCGTCGAAGACCTTGATCATGTTGTCCATTTTTGTGTCGATTGTATCGTCGGCTGTAGCGATAGGAATTGCCTCGGTGACTTGCGCTGGTGCCAGGGTCTCTTTGTTCGGGATTGGCGGAAGGTTCACCACTGCTGGCATCTGTGGGAGCGGAACAGCAGCTTGGATTGAGTCAGGAGACACTCCCGGTGCCATACCTGCTCCTTTTGAAACCAGGAGGGCGACGGGATCGGCGGTCGCACATCTGTCGAGGACCTGATTTCAGCATGTGTCGTATTTGAATGTTGAGGGGTCTCTGGGATCTAGTTCGACTTTCATTACCGCTTTCGCTCTCAAATCTCTTGGGAGGGCTCCGAGCAACATTTCCACCTGTGAGTACTCTGCCAAGGCTCCCTTGTTGATCATAATGCGGCTGATGTTATCGTAGGCAAGGATACAGGCTTTGAGGCCGAATTTCCCACATTCCAGCTACTATTTGCATAGTCACTCCAAGTACGATCCCGTGTACATATAGACTCTGCTATCGGTGTGGCGGAAGGCGTCCTTCAGTTCCCATAAAAACTGCTCCCAGTTCTTCCTCAGCTATCCATTCATCATCTTGATCGTTTACTGGATTGTTTCCAACCATTGGGTTGGGGAGGTTGCCATGATGGATTTGGCCGCCGGGTCGGTCTCAGTGCGAGATGAGTGGCTTTCACGGGCTTCGATGGATTTGGTGAGGTCCACTCCTCCAAAGACTGGGGTGCCCATGGTGCCCGGGAGTGGCATTTGCTTCTTATCCTTCCCGATTGCGAGGGCCAAGGATTCAATGAATTGCGTTTGATTGTGGACATGATTCGGCAAGGTGTTGGCAGAAGTTCCAGCACTGGCGGAGGATCCAGAATGCCTTGAGGGTCCGGCACTGGAGGAAGCGGTATGGCCACTGGAACAGGCGGTGGAACTAGATCGAGAGTGTTCAGTTGACATCTTGATACTGTTTGTAGTGGTTTGGAGATGGGATGGTGGTTTCGGTGGTGAATTGGCAGTAATTGGTGATCTAAGGTCAATTGCCAGTTTGTGAGTTTTTTGGAAGCGGAGTTGGGTCAATTGGTGTTCTTGTTTTGAGGTGAGCTGTTTGTTTCATTCTTCTCTTAGTCCAGCTCCACCACCTCTGACAGTTTTCTGTCTTAGCTTCCTGCCAAGTCATGTATTGTGTTCTATTCCCTGCAACTTCCCCCCACCACTAGTAGTATCCTCATTAGCGCTCCTCACAATCTAACCAGCATCGTTGATTCCTTTTGTTTGTATTTCTTCGGATCAGTGACTTCCTTGGCATGGGGGCGGCGTCCATTTTCCGCGTGCGTTTTCTTGTCCCAGTGTTTGGGTGGTGCCGGTCATGCCATCAGTGAGGTCGGTGCCTGTCGTCCCGGTCTGAGGTTGCTGTCTCTTGTCCCAGTGTTAGGTGGGTACCATTTCTCCCGGTATGAGGTTTGTGCCTGTTGCTTCAGTTTGAGGTTGGTGCCTATCGTCCCGGTATGAGGTTGATACCTGTCGTCCAGTCTGCGAGCTCGGTGCCTGTCATCATGGTTCGATGTTGGTGCCTGTCGTCCCATCTGTGATGTTGGTGTCCTTCATCCAGTCTGCGATGTTGGTGCCTTACATGCCATGTCAGGTTGGTGCCTTTTTCCCGGTATTCGTCTTCGTATAAGGGTGGTCCGTGTCATCGAGTGTTAGGTTGGCGCTACATCGTCAGCGTTTGTCCCGGTGTTAGATTGGTGCCTGTGCTTGGTGTTCGTGCCGCTATGAGGTCGGTGAATTTTGTCCCGTCTGTGAGGTTGGTGCCCTTCATCCCGTCTTAGGTAATTGCGTTTTTCTCGGCATTTGCCCCGGTATAAGGGTGGTGCCTTTCGTCCGGTGTTTGGTCGGCGCTATTTCATAGATGTTCGTCCCGATGTTATGTCGTTGCCTTTTCTTGATGTTCATTTCGGTATCAGGTCAGTGCCTTTTGTCCGGTGTGTGTTTTGCGATATTTCCTCAGCGTTCGTCCCGGTATGAGGTCAGCGCCTCTCGTCCGCGGTTAGGTCAGCGTCATTTCCACAGTGTTTGTCCTGCTATACCATCAGTGCCTTGTTCGTTAGTGCCGTCGATGTTCCGGGGTTACTGCTTCCGGCATTCCTATCCGACATTGTTAGCACCATCCCTATGAATTTCCTTACTTCTTTCAGTGTTCACCTCGCTCGCAGGGTAGGTATTTGTCATTAGGTTCTTCTCTCCATATTTACCCGTAATAGCTTGTGGGAGTCTTTCCCACCATTCTGTACTCAGCTTTCCGAACCAGAATCTGTGGTTGGGCGCCATTTGTGGTGGAACGGCGGAGCTAGAAGACAGAGAGCCCATCGTCAACATTCCGCCCCACCTTTCGCGACATCTAAAGGGGATTTGTGAGAATCAGCAGTTCTGGCTCGAGGAGCGTAGCAAGCGGATGAGAAGATATGATGCTACCCGGCCCCAAAAAACCACGCAAATTTGTGGATCTACAAATCCCAGGAAGCACGAGTGTGATCAAAAGTTGGGAAAGATAGAGTGTGCAATTCATTTTATGATAAGATGGTACAAGTTGAGATATGAAATGAGATGTTGGTGAATCTACCCCGGGGTCTCCGGAGTATATACTCCCTGTCGCTCTGTCCATCTCTGTTACCCCTGTATCTCCGTCCGCCCCCGTAGTCCAGTCCATCTCCGTAACCTTCGTATCTCCGTCCGCCCCTGTCTCCCAGTCCATCTCCGTCATCTGTGTATCTCTGTACACCTGCCACAGCTCAGTCCTCTGCCAAGCTGAATGGCGGTGGTGGTGAGAAACGGATGTTCCTGCCACACCAGTCTCACCCCATCTACGCAATCATACTTGCCACCGAATTTTGGTCGCATGTAGACCAGTAGGTACAAATGCAAGTTACATCGATACAGCATTTATATGGTGGCATCACTGACTGATAAACGCATTCAATGGAATCACATCCACCATAGTGGCCACCAGCCAAAGAAGGAGTTCAGAAATATAGCAACAGGCTTGCCTGCGAAGGTCAAGCCAGAGTTGGCCAAGGTCAAAACTGGTGGCTCGATCTATGTCCTGATGGCAAATCCAATGAGGGTAATTCCTATCTGGAATGATACCAAGAGCAATGATGAGGATGAGCAGGAGTTCCAGCAGCAGCTGATGGACAAACAGCCAGTGGTGGTGATAGCCGAGGCTGAAGATGACAAGGACAAGGATGACAAGGAAAATGACAGCGCAGACCAAGAAGGCAATTATATGCCCCATATCAGCCAGGAGACAATTGATGGTTACATAGTAGGTATTTTTGGGCATCTGGAGGAATATACCCGACGAGTACATAGGGATACCAGTTACTCCGAAGTGGCAATCTGTATGAGATGCCATGGTTGGAGTCAATGAACGACTGTTGAAGACCTCCAGACAGTTCATCGAAGTAATTTGGTACAACACCAGTACAGTCTCAGTCAGCACCACTGCTGAGGGTAGGGAAGTGTTCCACCATCACATGACGGAGGACCTAAATTCGTACTCATAGTATAGCCCTCGACTCAGCATGGTAGCCAAGCCCTACTCCAGTTCCCCTGAGTGTGAAGTTCACAGTGACAACGTCTCGCATAGGTGTGGAGTGCATCTCGTCTGGTGGGCAGTGGAGATACTCGCTCGCCAGTGGCTGGGAAATACTGAACTAGATTTGGTGCTTCTGAACAGTGATCCTTCCCAAGATGCAGTTGATGACGATGGCAGTGCCCATTCGAATGGTAGTGGGCGATACAACTGAGGCAACACCAGTAAGGGAAAGGAAGCTGTCCGGCCAGATCAACCTGCCGAGGAAAATGACAATCCATCCAGGCACAACATTAGAAGAGCCTTCCAGTGGTTGTGCATCTGATCTTGAAATGGCTTAGTGATTGAACTGATAAGTCCTGTATCTGGAATCTAGCCAATGTAATATAACTGACCATCTGGACAACATCACAATGCACACTACCAACCATGGAAGTCACATCGTCATGGCTTGTAGCCCAGAGGCTATCTGCAAATGTGAAGGCACAAGTGAATGCAGCCAGCTGGCACGTGGAGGACCAATTTGAAGTGCTCAAATGCCAGAAAGTTGGATTGACAAAGTAGAATCCCTCGGGGTCAGTAGACTTTGTGATGGTGACTGACTACACTGTCTTTGGATTCGCCATATGTACCCAGTTCCCCGGTGCGTGGAACTGTGGAGCCAACAGAAGAAGTAGTGAAGATTTGGATGGTCAACATGGGGATGATGATGGCTGGTGGGCACTGATGTACATCTGGGAGGAGTGGGCCAAAATGAGCCTGCAGAAAAGATGAAGGAAAGATGACACCCCCAGGCCAACCCATAAGAAAACAATGACTTCTGGACCTCTTGGACAACTGGGGCCCTTTGGACACCCAGAACCCTCAGGGAAACCAGGACCTTCTGGACAACCGGGACCCTCTGGACTTCTGACTCTTCTATTCACACTCCCACGGTCGATCCCCCTCCCATGGTAGATCCTGCACCAGTGGCTGATCCTATTCTTGTAGCTGATCTCACACATAGTGTTCCCTCTCCAGTCATTGCACATCCTCAAGTGCACCCTATTTCGGTTTACCCTCTTCCATTTCACCCTCTTCTGGTTTCCCCTCTTCTAGTTCGCCCTCCTTCTGTGGCAGACACTCTGAGTGGAATGTTAGGTGGCAGGTTGCTGGGTTTGGACGATCACACTCCACCAGCAAAATGGGTGGCCCAAAGTTGGCCAATCTGGCACCACCATGGCTTCTATATTGGCAACTGTGTTAGATACTTCAACAAAAACTAGAATACTGTCCCGATTCTGGATTTCTGGTGGAGGCATGTGACTATTCGCAGGCTGAAGCTGCTGGATGATACTGCTATGCACTGGCCTGGTGCAAGGTACATCGGCATATTTTGTAAGTCTGATGGGCTTCCATGATCCTCACCAATGGAGAACATGGTCGTTATCAAGTGCGACAAGGACATCTCAACTTGACTCAGACTTACCTGGGACAACAATATCCCGAATCTGGGCCCCCTTCTGATGCAGAAGGCCACACCTCATGATGATAGAGGTAATATTCAGTCCTCAGTCTGGTGGATTCTATGCGGACAACAGTCAACAGCATTCATCTCGTTGATGAACCTCCACTGGCTAGTGTTAGCAATGGTTCCGGACCGTCACTTCGGGTCCGGGTCTGGGTCCAAACCGAACTGTTGCCAAATTGGCGGTCCGGGTCGTCAATAAACCCGAACTGCCCACTCGGGTATGGTTCCATGGTAAACTCCCAACCCGCCTGAAGTGGGCTGGTTGTCAGCGGGTCACCCAGCGGGTCCATCTATAGATTCATATAAGGCTGTTGTATTTGCAGTGTGTTAATAGTATCTTATCAAAATCGCGTTTTCAGCAACCAACAATGTGCTTTTGCTTGTTGAGGAGTGTGAAATATCGATTAATTCGGTATCTGTGTTTCACCTTCGATATATGTTATTATTGCCTAGCAAGGCGGTCAATAATACAGTTACGCACGCGAAGGTTTGCGCAATGCCTTGATTACGAAATATGCAAGTCCTAAAACTGTTGACGCTCGGTTGACGCTCATTTTCAGGATGCCGCAGGGAGCATCTCGCTATTGTTTTTGCCTGTGAAGGCTCCCAATATCCCATAAATGGATGTCTACAACTAATCGGAACATAACTTACCGAAGATGCAAAGCTAAAAATTGTTGACGCTCCGTTGATGCTCATTTTTAGGACATAGTAGCGATGTCATCGCTACTGTTTTTGCCTAGAAAGGCAGCTGATAATCTGATTATGGCCTATTGTCGCCGCACAACACTAGGATTTTCCATGATACAAGGCCCAAAGTTGTTGACGCTCCGTTGACGCTCATTTTTAGGACATTCTAGCGATGTTGTTGCAAGAGGTTTTGCCTAGAAAGGCGGCTGATAGCACGATTATGGCGTCACATCACCGCACAGCCCATGCAATTTCCACGATGCAAGGCCAAAAGTCGTGGACGCTCTGTTGACGCTCATTTCAATCTATTGTCCATTCAACATCTGCTGCTGTCGACAATTGATTTCATCCTGATTTGACTTGATCGGTTGTTATTCTGCCCGATTGAGAATCAGCCCTGTGGCAAAGCTGAGCGGCGTAATAATCTTGCACTGTTCACTCTCACACGACTAAAAATGATGTATCATGCCCAAAGATTCATTGCGCCTGCTATACATCTATTTATGAACCGATATTCACGATCTACTTCTTACCATTAGCCCATAATATATCTCTAACTGAAACTCTCGGTCAAGCTACATAAAGCTGGTGAACAATTGACGCATTCTGTCCTACTTCTTCTTCCCTCCTTTGTTTCTCCGCGTTTCAACTGCATTGACCGTCACCAACACCTTTTCAGCCTATCTCTTTGACTTCCATGTCGGCCGAACCAATCCGGGCACATTTGGCGCGGCGCTCACATCCTGCTGCTCTGGGCATTCCGGATCCTCAATTCAATTGTTGGGGCCTATATCGGATTCATCGTCTGCTGCGCAATCATCTTCGCTGTCATTCGGATTATCCAAGTCGCCATTCCTGTTCAGCCAATCATCGGTGTCCGAAATGCTTTCAGGTGCGCTATCGTCATCGCTTTCGACTGGATGACGGTTGATTCTCCGGATTTGGCGGACATGTAAGATCTGAGTTCGTCCTCCAGGGAGGTCCTTTGCAGACAAAGCTGGTGGCAAAGGTGATCTTTCTGACAATTCAAATGCAGCCGCACCAGCATGTTGAAAGAGTGACCAGGATGCTTTAACGCTCTCTTCAGTGTCCGAAATGTATCCTACGGTGGTCATCTGCTTGTCTTGAGCGTGAGATTCATTCTGGGCAGCACATAGATTTTGGCTGCCCTGCCACATCTCCAAAAAGTCGTGAACCTTGGCCATTCTGTGCAATGTCCTTTCCTCCGCCTCATTCTTCATTTCCGAGTCGTTTTCTGTGTGTGGGGTATCCAATTCTCGGTCAGTGCCTGCCAAAATCCCGTTATTGGCTCGAGCAAACTGCCTGACAACGACCTTGTCGCGAACAGT
>Ga0307512_10003671_pt1 | contig 17526 bp, 20 predicted proteins | sample 14_EM_MG_FD_200267 | JGI IMG/M metagenome (GOLD analysis project Ga0307512, IMG submission 200267) | Populus trichocarpa ectomycorrhiza microbial communities from riparian zone in the Pacific Northwest, United States - 14_EM | ecosystem: Host-associated > Plants > Roots > Unclassified | place...
CCTAACCCTAACCCTAAGATCGCCTTAACTTCGTCCTTCCACACTGTTGCCTCCTCTTTTATCGACTCTAAAAGCACCGATTCGGCGTCAAGCTCCTCCTCCTGTCCTCGGAGGGCAGCTCCTATGACTTGATAGGAATTTTTGCCGATCTCCAACAATTCTAAAGCATACCGAACGTGCCTGGAAGTATTCATCTGGGCTAAACGACGTGATTCTGCAGTAATGTATTCAACACTGTACTGCGGGCTCAACTCGACCTCACCTATGCATGCAAGATTCAGTTAATCATTAAGCAGTGTGCGCAGCAAACGTACCCATACCATCATCCCCAACCACTGGGGTTAACTCCCATGTGCCCAACAGCCGCTTCACTAAGTTGACCGTCTCCATTTCCTCCGTGGTGCTAGCCTTTTCCATCTCTTCTATCGCCTTCATACTTATTCCCTGGCAAACAGTTGCCTGGTGCTCCGAAACACTGTAGTCCATAATACCAGGTACAGTCATGGGAACTCCAGGGCTATCCTGTGGCGAGTTGGCAGCTTCTCCGGGCCTAGGCCAAACTTCATCTACAACACCAGCGTCAACCGGGATATCCGACTAACAATCAATTGTGTGCATTGGCGGCCACGGAAGGTCTTCATGTGAGCAACATGTCTCGCCCAGATCAATCGCACCAGCATGCTCGCCATAACTGGGACCCGGGGACGCTGTTAATGCGCCCGACGTGAATCGCGCGATGATTGTATATAACTGCTCTTCTAAACGATCTATCCAGTGAAAACCTCCGTCCGTAGCCCTGTCGTGCATCCCGAGGTACTCTGGCGTTACGTCGCGCAGTATTGGAGCCCACAAAATGAAGATATCCTTTGTATCTAAATGTAAATACGTGAAAACATTGTAGTTACTCTGGAAAGGCGCCTCTTCGTGCATTGAGCGGTGCTGCTTTCGATTGTTGGCCGCGTCTTGAGCAACCTCTCTTCGCTTGTTGTCCGGATACTGCTCGAGCAACCTCTGAGCCATAGCCCAGTGCGATTCAATAAGAGTGGATTTGAGTAGGCCATTCGCGTAGCCAATCCAGTTCCGAAGGTCCGTGATCCACCAGTACAAGGATTGCGGGATATCCGTGGTTTGGAAGGCTTTCATATTTGCTAAGGTCAAACCTCTGACCTTAAAGAATACAAGCATCAGTAAGCACATAATGCCGTGCTTCCAGTCGTCGGGGGTCTAACAGTATATACGCTTTAGCCAGTCGACACGATAGTCCTCATCTTGCGCGTTTTAGACCTGCTTACCTTCACTGCCAATACCGCCTCCAAGATCTTATTCGGGAGGAATCCCTTCCAATTGTCAACCGTGTAGTAATTGGGGAGGCTTCCACGATCAAGTTTGTTCCTTTTGACCTTCGGGCCTGGCACCCCCAACATGGCGCGTTTACTTCTCTTAGGGGGCATAGCCTTCGTTGCAAAGTGCCCTAGAAGGTAGCAGCTAGAATGAGGAAGGGTGTTTCGGCTTTCGAGATGTGTTGTGGATTGGAATGCAGTTGCAGTCTGAAGAGGATGGGTGGAGTGGAATGTGTCGATGGCGATGAAGAGGAATCCGGGCTGCTGAGCCGCAGAGCGCATAATTCCCGTAGCCATCACGCCAGGAGCTTCGGACTCTAAGTTTCTACACGATTCCATATGAGGAAGCTCTGAATGCTATTGACTCGTTCCGATAAGCGACCCCCATTTTCGGAGCTGGAAAGGTTCCAGCCCCTCTGAGGGTACGAGCAACTTTCGTCGGAAAGTTGCGCTCGTGCCAAGACTGGGGCTGCGAACGAGCCTACTATTACAACTCCCAAACTTTCCAATTGCAAACCCGCGGCCGCATCCATATCCATTGACCTCCCTAATATTCATCCGGCACCACTGTTCTCATTTCAGCAATAATTTTGCAATATGTGATCGCATAGTAACATGCAGTCCATGGTTCTCTGGTAGATTATCAATGCCTAACCAGTTAAAATCGAAGACACATTGGACTGGTGTGAAACCTACCTGGTAGGCTCTTCTATTGGCATCAACTCTTCCAGCCAGCAACCCTTCCCCTCAATAGCTCACCCGGTGGTAAATGGGCACCTGCATGCCTCTAGACAACAAAAACTTCTCAAGGTGTCAATCTCACTGAAGAGCACACCCTCGGGCGGGCAGCGGGAGGGGGCGAGGCAGTCTCAGTAGGCCAATCTCCGCGTCTGTTTCTTCGGTGCATCATATCAGTAGCTAGCATCGAGTCTGGAAGAGTGGGACTTTAGCATGCCGAGTTGGATAGTTATAAGTACAAAAGATTTGACCCTACGAATCGCTTCAACCAGAAATGAAAAGCGATGACCCAGGCCTCGAACATCCGCTCCTCTCAAAAACTTGAAATATCCTACATGAAGGCTTAAAATAGACATGAAAGTCATATGATACCCTAAGCAACCTAAAGATAAATCACCAAAACAACTGAACAAAAAGAAAACCCAAAGAGAGACCAAAAGAAAAACCCAAAGATATACAACCAGAAAAAGAAACAATAGGAAAAACTAGCCCTCACACACATGCCACGGTTTTTCTTTCCAGGCCGAAACCCAGCCGGTCCGGGTGCAAGGTCCATTAGGCGTAGGTTGTAAGGAATTATCGTTTTGATGGGTATTCAGTGCTAATACTTTGTCTGATGTGGTAATGGCATGCGCAGCAAGAGCCGTCTGGTGACAGTTAGCGATCCAGCTGCAATATAAGATTGTACAGCATACAGCCTTTCCCAGACCCATTTCATGCCGTACCAATCCAGTCCCAAATGGGCTCGCTTCCTGTTCACGCCACCAATACACTCCTGCCGCCTGATGAACGCATGGTGTATATATCATTCCCGGTGCCGGCGAGCAACATTTTGGGCAGGACGGAGCACTGGGCAGGATGGATTGCGTTCCTGGTGGGATATGCTCGAGCGGTTTATTCGGTGACTACTGGTGCCGTATAGTGTCCCTGTCAGACACAGGCGAGCTGATGGTGCGCCATTTGAATCATCCCATCGGTGTTGCCAACTTGGTAAGGTTGAACTTTCGGCGCTTACCTGACCGTGCAGTCTCCAAAGGAGATCCGTCGCGCTTTGATGGGGTAGTGGGTGCAAAATCATTCTCATGGGGTATAACATGCCAGTAGGTTTTCCTTCCCCCATCCAGGCTCAGTGCCTGCACTGTGCGCTTCAAATGACACTGAGCCCATACTGCAATCGGAACTGGCTTTGTCATCATCAGAACCTCCTCATCTGGATCGAAATTCTTGTCCTCCTCCAAAGCCTCAGTTACCATCTCCATTGTGAGGTGATCGAGCAGCAGGGGGACACTGGGCTGCTGAAGTAGCAAATTCCTCGGAGTAAATATTGATCCAAGTTTGGGATCGTTCGGGCGTGATTGTGATTTCCACATCTAAGGCTGTTCCCATCGTGCCTGCTGAAGAACCTGGAGTAAAAGCCGGGACTGTGGTAGACGACGTTCCGACTGACTGACCAGAGGAATCTGGATTTTCCTTGTAGGCCCTGATTAGATTTCAGTCAGTGCTATCAATAACACAGGTATGAAGCCCTACATACCAAATTGTCTTCTCTGGTCAGTCATCGTATTTCCATGTTGTAGTATCGCCTCCTTCTCACGAAACTTCTTTCAAATATCCCCTTACATTGGCTCGAGTCGTGTGTTTCTGGAGGTGTCTGAGAGAGCGGTTTATTCGTTTTCGTATAGTTTGTGGCATGAGCCGGCGAGCAACATTTGACCGTAGGTTAAACAATAGGAAGACCCAGAACAGGGGACCAAGCAATATTCGTACCGGTCCTATCGTGCCTGCTGAAGAAGTGGGAAAAAATGCCGGGACGGTAGTAGAAAACATTCCGATTGCCTAACCGGAGGAATCTGTATTATCCCTCGAGAGAGAACAAACCTCACCACATTGGTGGATGTACTACTGAGGCTAGGCCTTCGAGTGAACTAGTACGCGGATTTTTGTTTCGATATGGGATGGTTGCCGTAAGTCAACTCAAGGATGAGTCCGTGATTGGTTCCTATCTCTGTCAGTCTGTCGATTGCTGTCGTGGTTGTTGACTCACTTCGTCGATACTCCCGTTCCATAGTGTAGCCTGTTGATCAGGTTCTTGCTTGTTGTAATCATATTGCATTCGACCGCTTGCAGCTATGGCACATATCTTCCCAGCTAGCCCCACTACTCCAATGAAATCGCGAAAGCAAAAAAAAAGCAAAGTCATAATTCCCCATAATGTCGTGGAGTCGTGTACATAGCCGAACAGCATGCATGCCGTTGAGTGAGCTCACAGTTTCTTGTCGGTTCTTTGTTTCTCTGGGGTGAGTCGGCTAGTATAACGACCGCATTGATGCAGGTGTTGGAGGGGTGCTTTATAGTTGATTCGCTGAGTGTAGGGTTTCCGAATAACTCATCGTACTCCGGCTTGCCATAGGAATGCAGCATTCAAATGGAGTCTGGTAAGGAGCCTTGTATCCATCGCGGTCATCTCTCTTGTACGCCCCTAGTTTGGCATGCGCTGATGCAGGTAGACAGCCGTATTGACTCTTCCCCCCAGAACTCGAGGTCCTCCGCACCGTTTTCCCCTCTCTGTTGCAAGGACGTGGGATGGATGATATTCGACTATGATGGTGTTGAGTATTAGTCTGTGTTTGCAGTGTTCCCGAAAGGCTGGGCCAGACGAGGCCGTTTGATTTTTGAAACTGCGCAGGCCAGGCCGATGGTTTGACAGCCTGGGGCATAACTGTGGGTGACTGGGCGGACTATAGGCTTTTTGGTGGGTTGTTTGTTGTTGTATATTCATACTGTAGTCACACTTAATAGAGTATGACAGGACCTAATAATCCCTCCACCTCCGGGCGAGCCGGCTAGATTGCGGAAACTTCTTAGTGAGTCGCATATGATGACAGTCAATGAATGGTGACTTACAATTGATAAGCTGTGAAGATTCTCGTAGTCGCTACTCTGATTACTCAGTGCAAGGTGACAACTCGCCCGAATGGCACTTGATGTTTTTAGCATCCCAGCAATGTCAACTGAACCAGAGAGTCTTCAGTGGAGCGAAAATAACAATGTCAGACCGCCAATGCCGTCTTGGTGATAATATAAATGAAGCATTAGAGTGCCGTAAGTCGTTGGAACAAGAGGGTCTAATTTCTGGAGTGCATTATGCGACCAATGAGATGGAGCATATGTTGGAGGCATTGTATCACGAATCGATGGCCAAGGAAAAGTAGACTCTTGGAAATGTATTACTAGATGTACCAATTTGAAGTTCAACGCCTGGACCATAGTTACCTATAATTACTGTAGTCAAACCCCAGGCTTTTCGAACCATGGGGCACCTGCAGTTCCCTTCGGCTCAAAGCCTGCAGGCATGGGCGGCTCCACTGACCTGGCCTGCGATGTGCGGGCCCGGCCGGGCTTGTTATGAAACTGGCCCGCCTGGCCCACCAGGAATACAGTGGGTTTGTGCGGCTGTCGCCACTGTAACGGTCCGGGAGCCTTCGGTGGTTAGGGCTACGGCGATTCTTGTACATCAGAACATAAATAGAGTCGGTAGAGTAAAGATCGATTCAGTTGGTAGCGACTACAGCGCTCATAACCTGTTGAACTGTGAGGCGGCGGTCTGGCGGTTGGCAAGACTGAAAACATGATATGAGTGAATACTAGAGTCGGTCGAGTAAAGATAGATTTAGATGATAGCGGATGTCGGCCTCATAACCTGTTGGATTGTGCGAAGGTGGAGTGGTGGTTGGCGAGACTGAAGACATAATGCAGGTGTATACAAGAGTAAACATAGATTTAGATGGCAGCGACTGCCGGGCTCATAACCTGTTGAGCTGTGCAGCAGCGGAGTGGTCGTTGGCGAGACTTAAGACATGATGTAAGAGTATACCAGAGCCGGTCAAGTAAAGATAGATATAGATGGCAGCGACCGCCAGGCTCATCACCTGATGAACTGTGCTGCGGCGCAGTGACGGATGGCGATGTCGCGACATGACGTTGGTGTGTACTGGAGACTCCGAGAGACTCTAGACCTTGTCCTAGGCCTCTTAGCAGCAATTGATGAGTTTTCCGGTGCGAGTGATGGGTGATGATGATGATGATATGCAGCATTTACCGCTCTCAATGTAGCCATATATCCGGCCGAATCTAATTGATTGATAGGGAAGGTAGACGACATGTAGGGGTATATAGGACATCGACTCGGTGGCCCTGTGTGACATTGACAAACGGGTGAAGAGATGCATTGGCTGTGTTGCCATCTCTGAGCAGGATGACCGTGAGAGATGATGGCTTGAATGTCCAAACGCTGCAGCGGCCATTGCACATACGGTGCGATACTCCCGAACCGATTGACCCACGTTGTCTCAGCGGTTGCATGATCGTCTAGTCAGAGTGGGTCGCGATCTCCGCCATCGAAAGAGATGCGGTGGCAGTAGCCTTGTTGACATTGTTGCGTTGCTCATTCGTATGTTAGTAATGGATGAGTCGAATCGACCCTGCAGAATCTTAGGAATCCGCAGTGGTAACACGTCCGTTCATCGTTTCCTCCACTCCCGAAGTGGCTATATCTACCACTTCCCAAATTATTGTTTGCATTTTCCCCATGCTTTCGGGAGATGGTCATCAATAATGCAGTAAGCGTAACGTTCACATGACGTAGGTCGGTGGTGGGGAAATATCGCCCTCAAGAATCTTGGCGGTATTCAGGCTCCTCTGCTTTGATTTGTGAAAGGCATTGGCCAACCTTTGCGGAAGTAACAGCGGGTAGACTGCAGTTAAACGATACGTTTAAGGGTGTTGTCATCGGAGTCGTAAGGCGGGTGGCTAGTAGCAGAGGCTCAAGGCAAGATAGCTTGCTGGGAAGCATGGAAAGTGTTTCTGGAGGATTTGCTCAAGCGGTTTATTCAGTTCCGGCTGGTTTGTGGCAGGAGCCGGCGTGCATGATTTGAGAGGGCCCGAGTACCGGGCAGCATGGCGGGTGTACCTAGAGGGGTCTCCTCAAGCGGTTAATTCGGTTCTGTCTGGTTTGTAGCAGGATTTGGCGAGCAAGATTTAGGAGAGAACGAAGCATTGAATGGCATGGAAGATTCTGCTGTAGATCAAAGATAATGAGAATCCGTAGGACCCAAGTGCATCACATCATACCATTAGGACAATGTTATCCCAAACCCAAGACTGAATACCCAACCCTATACTTGGCCGTGCATGATACCAAGGAGAATGCATAGATCCCATCAGCGGTGAAAGAGGAAGGGAGGGTACGTGAGCGGGTCGTGTGCCAAAGTGCTATGTGAACTATGAATAAGAGGGCATGGGGAGTATATGACATACTTGTACGCTGCGCTTCGGGTATTGGTGACCTCGAATCTGGCGGGTAGGTGCAATTCATGATCGTGGACAAGATCCAACCAAGAATGAACACCGGCTAGTATCCATATCCTAGGATAAGTCGATTTTGTTAGTTGATGTGGATGCCATCGCTGGTGTGATACCGCCTCTGTTCGATGATTTAGAGTTCCGGAAAGCTTTTAGGTTTGATTCCCTCCGGTTCCCCCATTGCTGTCGTTGGGGATTCCGAACGATAGTCGCAACTATAGCAGGCTTGTTCTGGCACAGCATAGAAAGAATTACTCGCTAGACTGGTCTCCATACCAATGCTGCAATCCACTCTTGTACTCCTGCTTCATTTCCTAGAGTGAACTATGTTCGCGGCATAGGGGCGAGATCGCTGGGTACTGCATTCCCAAAGGCGAAGAACAACCCCTATATTATAGCAAATCGAGCGAAATAGGGCAAGTAGCTCTCGATCAAGCGGCAGTCTTTGGACTGATTGAGCGGACTCAACAGACCCGTGTTGACTGAAAATTCATTGAACCCACGGAGTCGTATTCTCCAAGGTTGTGACTGGGTATGGAACGCGCGGCATATAAATCGTAATGCGGGCTAGGGTAGTGTTAGCAACGGGTCGGGTTAACCCGCGAGCGGTCCGGTTTTTGCCCAGCGGTTCGGTTCGGTTCAGGTCGTTACCCGGCCAAAAACCCGAACCGCTATGTCTTGGCGGTTTAGTTACCCGGATCGGACCGAAACCCTGTGTGTGTTGGACAGGTAGTAACCGCACTGTGGGTTCATTTCGCGGTTCCTACATTGTTGGCTCCAAATAAGTATTTGAGTTCTGATCGTATCATGACATGATCAGTACGTAGATTGTGCAGTGCTAGCCGCTCCTTTACCTCCCGGTGTCAGATTTGCGATCGGACCAATATTCGTTGATTCGCTGTGAAATAAGGTGATATTTTACACCAAATTGGCGGGTTTTCAATAGCAACACAATGAGTATTGGTCCGATCGCAAATCTGACAGCGGGAGGTGAAAGAGCGGCTAAAACTGAACAATCTACATACCGATCATGTCATGATACGATCAGAACCCAAATACTTAATTGGAGTCAAAATTGTGAACTTGAAATGCCGGGTTTTTGGTGGTAAAACCGGCCCATGTCCAATGGTCCGGGTTTTTCGTGTGGTAAGACCTGTTGCCATGGTCCGGTTTCGGGCGGAACGGTACCCGGAACCGACCCGGGAATTTCGACACGTTGCTAACACTAGGCTGGCGACGGGGTAGGTCAACAGATCTCTCGGATATCTGGGTCCTTCTTGCCGGAGCGTTTATCGTGCAGCAGAGATGATTCTGCCTCGCGAGTTGGTTTCAGAGAGCGCGTTGTGTGGTTTCCGCAGAGAGGGGAAGATGATTAGTGGGTGTGATTTTTGGAGCAAAGGTGAAAGTCATGCGATATGTGAAGATACCGCTGGCGGCTCGTGATAAGCATAGGGTCACCCACAATCACTCATACTGAGTGATACCGAGTGACATTGATATGGGTACCGTACCATTCGACTCCAACAATTAACTAGCGGAAGTAACACATACACTCAGACCGGATGTTAGTTCTTGCTTCAGGTTCATATCTAAGTCAATTCAATAAGTTCCATACTTGCCAGAAGGTTTGCGGTGTGTACTACTATTTGTTCCTAGTTAGCATCGATCGCTTGACTCTCTCTGATTACACGAGGATACAGTTCCAACATTAAACCCGGGGAGTACCCCCATAGTGTAGTGGTATGGCCTTGCCACCACAATGCTGTTCTTTACGGGTTCGAATCCCGCAACTCCCCCCACCCGAGCGGACTCCCTGGCAATTACAGGTTGATGTCGCACGAACTGAATTCCCTGTGTCAAACTCACCACAGGTCGAGCATACGCGAGATTAGTACTGGGGGTGGGCTAGGTGGAGTTTCAATAGCCTTGTGCCCTCCACCGGGTAGCGGGAAGTGGGAGGGAACGACTTTGCCTGAGTCAGCACTAGGTGCTGCGTGAGCTAGTTCGCCCGTAGTATAGCCGACGGATGGACAGGAAGTTTCCGATGGACAGCGGTATAAGAAGATGTTAATTAAATGCCATGACCACCAGTGGTCGGCCGGCTTATGTTGACTTAGCTGGGCACCCCTTCGGGGTGAATGCAAAATGATTACAAACAAACAAACAAACATTAAACACGGTACAGTATAATTGGGGCCGCTATATAATCTGCAGCGCAGAATGGAGAGGATGGAACACCAGCATCAGCAGATGACAGTGTTGCATCCCATGCGAGGCATCTCCCGACCGATGAATTTGCGATGATTGGATTATATACCTCATCCCCGGATACGATGCCAAAAACCATTCTGTCCACAAAAGGGTTGAATAATGCAACAGCGAGCTTGGAGTTGTGGAAGGTAGCAGTGGAAATGGGAGTAGAAGGAGCTGGTGCCATTACTAAAGTGATCAGGTCGACCTATCCGCGCCGGACCTATCCAGTCACGTTATTTCAAGTGCTCCGCCAGCTAGCGACACATACTCAATGGTAACACCTACAAACTACCAACTACTGTTTGACCGAGCTACTCGAGTCGTCCGACGTCGTCCTCCTACAAATAGTTGTACTCCATATCAGACTCTGAGTCTAGTGCTTACCGAGCACTCAGTCCATCTGCTCTCGGCCGCGGTAGGATCCCTTCTTTCCCACCGCCATACCACCACTTGAAAAATGAGACTTCACGATACTGCATCTCCACCTCAATCCTCAGCTGCTTAAACGCTGCCATACAAGCATCCAAATTGCACCTTTGAATTTCTCGACCTCTACCCTTGCATCGAGATCATTCCTGCCGAAAATAATCGCGCACTGCCGCTCTACTGGTGCAGTTTTCCACTGTCGCTTCCCGACCAATGGATCGCCGATGTAGGAGGAGAATGGAAGGTCAACGGTTGCTTCAAATTCCTCCCCCGATAAATACGCCTTTGCAGTGCGGCCACTGGGTAACTTCTTGCACCTCGTCTGAGAAAGGTGGTGTATCGCAATCTCATCATAGTTCTCAGATTCTTTGTTGTCCCGCGTGAAGTGATCAGACAGTATACCGGTCCACCAGGCATTGATATCCCACTGGTTACTATTTGCTTAGGACGTGGATCCATGTGGTATCATTGGGAAGGTAATTCGTATTTCGCCGGCATTGCACGGAACCGGCTCTTAATCACCAAACTCTGCTTTATCAGCAGCTGTGTAGAAAATCTTCAAGTCAGTGGTTTGGCCGTTTGGTATTTCCTGTTGACGCTCCTTGATCCGTTCATACCATTGGCTCATCTTCCGATGAAAACCTTTCACCACACCTGTGCAGTTTTCCTCGTTCTCAATATCAAGAGCTAGTGCACCTTGCACAATGTTTCTGCCTCTTCCAGATTCAACACAGGGGCGAACATTGAGGTCTAAATGACGAAATCCAGTCTTCTCGCCCGGTATCGTATCTTTAACGTACTAGGGATAAGAGATCAGCCAGTGATTTCGATCCGGACCGACAGAAGACAGGAGTGCGTAATGACCGGGGTTCTGTCCGACCGGCTGCTGAATGATCAAGTACCACATATTTCTGAGCCATCCTAGCTTCGGGCCAGACGCGCCCCTGAGTTACCAATGGTGGCGATACATCTCGAATTCTTCATTGATATAGCGGCTGATTTCTGGATCTTTAAGAAGGAAATCAAAGTTTCCAGGGACATTGATGGTTCCATGCTCCTCGAATTCATGAAAAGCCTCAATATATGCAAATCACTGCCAAACAACTAAAGGATCCACTACAATCTCATACTGCTCTCGTCTACTATATCTAGCAGAACCAAGCCGTTGGCGTACCTCATTCTGTTGTTGGTCTTTGATAAACTAGTCAAACTGGCAGTATCGGATATCATCAAACTCTGAGCTCTGCAGGACACCATGCTGAATACGAGATTCCAGCATACTACGATTGTTCCTATCACCGGAGGATTTCACGCCAACAGTCATCTTTGCCATGCTCCGCAAATGCTTCCAACAGATTTTTCCTAACCCCAGACTATATGCCGATATGAGTACTGCAATACCGTCCTCGTTCAATCGCCGATGGTTGAGCTTCTCGGGTAGATTGGCAATGATAGACTTCATTGGGCAATCACACCTGCATGACTTTTTACTGGAAGGCACATGGCTACGTAGGTTGGATTTCCGTTGCGATAGTGTCTTGTGGCGATCCTCCGGCGCTTGCGCGTGGGAATCTAGCAATTTGCTACTTTTATCAGTTTCTCTTTGTTTATTAATTTCATCTCAATCTTACGATACGATATGATTCTCATTGTGCTGCTTGTGATCGTGCTTGTTATCCTGCCGGTGGTCCTGCTTGTGATCCTGCCAGTGGTCCTGCTCGTGGTCCTGCTCGTGTTCCTGCTCGTCATCCTGCTCATGGTGCATCTGGTGGTCCTGCTGGTGGTCCTGCTCGTGGTCCTGCTCGTCATCCTGCTTGTGATCCTGCTCATCGTCCTGCTCGTAGCCTTCAACCTCGTCCTGCTCTCTGCCCCACACTTTTTCTTGCTGCTCATGACCACGCGGTTCACCACGAGCAACCACCTCCCCATCGTTCACCACCGAATCGTCCAGCTCAATGACATCTTCATTTACACTATTGGAAGCCACATCCTTTGCGTTATCGCCTTTAGAATCCGTTGAACTCTCCGGCGTAAGCATGCCTGTAGATGGAATGTTTTGAGGTTTTTCTGGACAACAGTTAGTCAGGGCAATTCTATAAGCGTAATGGTTCCTATACTTGGCCTCAGCTTCCGCGATCGCTACAGCAGAGCGACAGTCGGCGACAATAAGATAAGTGCAAGCGCGTTTTCTACCACGGCCAGTGGCCTCACTTTCCTCTAGGCATTTGGCTTTTGCGGCCGTAAGAATCTCCACACCCCGGGTACTCCTGACAATCTTGCATAATGAATTGAGTTTTTATAGAAAGTCGCGGCTGTATGCTTCGGGCACATTATCCGGGCGTAAAATGACGTCCAGTGGCAAACCCCATCGACCGTCCACTTCTGTTTGTTTCAAATCCTTTTGTGACTGGGTAAGATGGTAACGATCTATCATAGGCTCTATAACTGCAGTATAGTTGATGATAGTGTTGAAGCTTTCAAGGGTACTATACTGGGCATTCCATAGCTCAAGATTGAGTATCTTCTGGTATATGTAATGGCATGCAGCAGAGTTACGCTCATCCGCCGCGGTACATTGATCTAATAAGTTTACTAATAAAAGTAATGCATCCTTCCGGAGAACGCCACGAATGATGGAATCCAGTTTGCAGGGGATACTGTTCTCAGAATTGGTGACTGGGGACAGCCAGTCGAGATAAGACATTATGCAGCATGACAGTCAGGTCGCAACGTTATCAGGTTGTGGTAATATAGCGGTGGGATAGCAGTTGGCGAAAGGGGGCCAACATTGTTCAGTAAAGTTGTTCTACTGGATCGCTTTACTAGGTCCGATTGGGACTCTGGAGCTTCGCCAACAGCCTTATACTGGGCCCATATACTAGTCTCCAGTAGGACTAGTAAAGCAATCCAGTATACTGGATTGCTTTCCTAGGCTCAATTAGGACTATGGAGCCTCGCCAACAGCCTTATACTGGGCCCATATACTAGGCTCGATTAGGACTATGGAGCCTCGCAAACAGACTTATACTGGGCCCATATACTAGGTTCGATTAGGACTATTGTCACGGCGAGAGGGTGGCGGTATAATTTAGGAAGATAAGGAAGTGGTCAGAGGTGTCGCGACGTCGGACGATATGGCGTGGTTGTTATGATAAGGAATAACGGAGTGGTTTGTAAGATCATGGGATAAGATTCGGATGGTACATCGGAGCATGAAGAATGGTTCGAGAGGTGGCAGACCAATTGTATATAAAGAGAGTGTCGATGGTGTTGGAGGATTTCCTTTTCTTCTCTCTTTACTCGTTCTCTTGTATAGCAAGCAATAGTACGACTTTGAAAGATATTTTGATTCTTGTCCTCTCGATACACACTTCGAGTTCAGTCCCGCAACATCCATATCACCTGCGCCCGACCCCGCCCGTTACAACTATGGAGCCTCGGTAACAGCCTTATAAGTATATTAGATTGCTATACTAGGCTCAATTAGAACTGTAGAGACTCGTTTCGAACTGCAAGTGGGGTACCAATATACAATCTGAGACTACCAACAGCCTATCCCTTCTGATATTCATTAGGCAACTGGAGATGATAAGATGTGATTCTTTCATACAAGCCTCAAAGAAATCTGCTCCGATCCTTCTAGGGTAGAAATGAGGATACTTAGGGCCCGGTCTAGGTGACTGGTGTGCCCGGGCGGAGGATCCTATGGAAAGAACCGGGGTGAAAGCTGGCTGTGGGTTTGTCTGAGATTGCCTGTGTGGCTAATGTCAGTAAATGTCTAAGGAGGATGAGCTTGTATTTAAATATGTTGACTGATCCGAACCCGGTTGACCTGGTGTTAGGTCGGAACCCGTTCGGGTCGCTACTGGGAGCCATCTAGGTTCTTTTGTAGGCATACATTTTGGTAAGACAAGTATGTCACATTATTTTTGAATCAGGTTAGAGCCCGTTCGGATAGTTTGCAAGTGCCACTCAGTTTTTTGTGGGGAGAGTTAGAGGCCAATTGGCAACAGTACTTGTTCTGCACTTCATTCGGCCCCCGTATGGAAACAAACCGCGTGAATTTCATCTCCTCTTGAACAAATGACTCCAAGATCGTGGGAGACTCATTTCCTAGTAATAATGTATTCCAGGGTCCAAAAATTCGTCACTCAGAGGAAGAGTTGATAGGTTTAGCCTGTGAATGAGACAGGAGAATGAATGATGTTAACCACACGTAGCATGCGGCAGACGTCAAGTGCACCCACCGGCGAGAGTTGTCTCAGACGATAAGTGCAACTGCAAGTGCACCAGAGAGAAGATGAGAAGCGAAGCACTTAACCGAATGAGTGGGAATATGGCGACAGAACGGGCTACCAAATGGCCTACCAGATGGCCTAACGAGAGAGGATCAAGAGGACTACCGAGAAAGATACCACTAGTTGAGAGGTGAGTGACCGTTGATGTCATGAAGGGCGCCATGATTGTGCCGAATGGGACTCTAGGTCCCTTAGTTGGATAGGTCTTTGTCAATGATTCCACCAGTCCAGCAATGGATCAGTCCAGATCGGAACTGTCCAGTCCAGGTCCAGTCCAAGAAATTTTTCGACTGGGATCAGACCGATCCCAGATACTGACAGACTGGACTGGGCTTGGCGCGGACCGATCCCTCATGGTGTCCAGGGTTAGGGTATACTTCACTATTGTACTTAAGCTCGAGACATGCTACTCCCTTGAAATCTAAACATTCAAGCTCAATTATGTCCATGAGTTTTGATCCAATCACAAAGTATCTTATATACAACTATGTCCTTTTTCACCTCTGAGTCTCTAATTTACGATATTCCTATTATACTTAAGTATGTGAAACAAGTCTGCCTGAACATGATTTCCCATTCGGCCAGAGAGTCGACCTATTCGAGTTCCCGTTCGTACCATCACCCATGGTTTGTGGGTTTCGCTGAGTTACATCCCTAAACTAGCAAATAACGCACTCCAACCCATAACTACTACTCCGCTCGCTCTTCTTCCTCCCGTTCCTCTTCTGCACCTGGGAGTGCAATTAGGTTTCCACTGTGAACTTCCAACACCATCTGGCATCGCGTATTTCTGATCCAGTGATTATTTACCTCAAACCGTGCCGTTCCTGCTCTAGTGATGATCTCCGCAGTCCTGCACATGAATACTTCGCAGTCATGCCCATTTGTTTGCTGAGGTGCATCCGGAAGCAAGTGGTCGGCCCATGTTTCGCAATCCAGCTTGCTGTGTGTATATTGCGGAACAATTCTCCGCAAAGCCTAAACAATTATGATAGCACAGTGATCTCATATAACGATCGCAATTTCATCCCGGGTACAGACCTGAGATTCTTCGATTCTGGCTTGGAGCTCCTGGAGAGCTCGTGGTTGTCCCTGAGCGGAGTTGTACAATTCAAACCGCCTCTCCACGATGTTTGCCACCCCCAGAGTCCAGTGAGCCTGGTGGTGTTTGGCGATTAAGATACACTTTATATTTGGAACCTCGCTTTCCTTAGGTGCCTGTTTTGTGAATGTTCTATCCTTGGGCCTTAGAGTTCCCTTCCTAAGCTGTTCTCTCAGACTTGGGTCCAGAGCGAATACACCCTCGCGATGAATCCTGAGCAAATTGAGGTATGTCATGATACATTTATTGTTGAGCGATCCACAGTGTATTCGGTTCCACCCGTATATTCGTGACAGCTCTTCCCACTACAAAACAGAAGTTATCCCATTCACGGTCCTCTTGTTCTTAGTGGATTCGTGTTGGGTGGGGTTGGGATTGTTTGCTTCCCATGCGCTGATGGCGTTGATTATCTTGTTGAATTGGATTTGATATTCGTCTGTGGGTTCTGGCACTGTTTCTGGCTCTACGTCTCTCTATTTAGCGAAATCTATTAGTAACTGTGGAGGAAGGTTCATGTGGAGATGACTCACCCGACAGACTGCCGAAGCTACTGTGTGGTAATGGGCAACTTCCTGCCGTGCTCGTAAACTCTGTGTTGACCAGTACCTCCTGATGAGTTCACCACAGTTCACCAAATCTTGTTCATGTATCCATGCAGCTGTTCCATTTCCGTTGAGCCACAGCAGTCTGAATTCCGGTAAGGAATTAGCTGCTCGCAGATGGGCAACTATACGTTCAACCCCATATACATTTCTTTCACCGGTAGGCGACCTCCAGTTGCCACAGTTATCCTGCTTAGGATTCCAGTTGGTCACGGCTGCATTTAGCACAACCAGCAGGCATTCCTTGCATGACCTGGGTCCAATCATTTCGGGATTGGCGATGGTCATAGCATGAATGGCTTCGGAGTCGCCTCTTGGTAGTGGAATATGACGGTTTATGCATATTCTTTTGGAGCATTGATATACGTTTTGTGGAGCGGGAGCTGGAGGGGCATCGTTGGTTACTGGATGTTGGGGTTTTGGGCGATTGGTTGGTGGTGGATTGTCTCCGTTATAACCACCAGGGAGTGGACGTTTTGCTCCGGATTTGTTTGGTCCAGCCATATTCTAAGGAAAGAGAAATTAGGAGCTTGTATTTGGAAGAAAGGAGAGAATTTTCGAATCACTATCGGGATAGCAGAGAGAACTGCGGAAGGTATATCGGGAGAGGATGGAGAATTCTCAAGATATGTCAGGAGAGTATAGAGGATCTTCGAACGAATATTACTGAGAGGTATAGTCTGGGATTGGTTGCGCAACTTGGCGATGGCTCGAAAAGAATCTGGGAGATGTCTAACCGGACGATATGTATCAATAAAGAATGTCATCTGTTTCCCACTTTTGAACGATCTTGTCTGGCAACTTGAATTTTGTAATCTTTGTTTCTTGAAATGAAGTTCTCTAATGGCAATGGGCTCTTTCTCATTGTATTCGCGGATTGTAATTGTGTAATCTTTGTTCCATGAAATAAGGCTACCTCAAAAAAGTACTACTTTGTGAATGGGGTGTTTTCATTGTATCTGTCAATCGAAACTCCTTTTATCCAACGAAATAAGGGAAACGGTGGAAAGTAGCGCCTTGAAGTGTTTCACTACTGTTTATGTGAATTTGAACCTAATATTCTTGATTATTCAGTTTGCGAACACCAACAGCTGCTGCAGATCTACACTCATGAGACCAACGAAAAATGAGCTGTACACCGGTTAGTTGGTCTATGAGAATTGACACTGAGAGGTTAGCATATGCGGGCAATGTTCGATAAAGAAATACACCTCCCAGCATGTAGACTACAACTTTCTGGTATTCTTTCCGGCCTAATTTGGTAAAGATTCAAGTGTGGGGTCAGGACCCCATCAAACAATCGAAATGTAGTAGCATTTCTATTCTGTTTGAATTGACAGTTTGGATACTGCCATGCGACATACCCCAGAAGGCTCTCTCTCCCTTCTACACAGTACTGACAATTG
>Ga0307512_10003673_pt1 | contig 17510 bp, 18 predicted proteins | sample 14_EM_MG_FD_200267 | JGI IMG/M metagenome (GOLD analysis project Ga0307512, IMG submission 200267) | Populus trichocarpa ectomycorrhiza microbial communities from riparian zone in the Pacific Northwest, United States - 14_EM | ecosystem: Host-associated > Plants > Roots > Unclassified | place...
GAGGCCTTACCAATCAGAGGTCTCCCGAATACCGCGAAAATGGAGTACAGACAACTGAAGATACCGCAGACAGAATCTTGGCAGTGAGACGGGCCTGAGACCTTGCAGAGGCTTTGCAGAGGCACCGTAGCACGGAGACTTGCGCATATGCATGCATGCCACCGATGATATCGGTCATGCAATATGCGATCTTTATAGAGTTACTAAGAGCTATGGCGGAGGCCACGGAATTTGGAATACGATCCACTGCCTGAGGGCGATACACGACGTCATGTGGAGTTTTACCCTTATGATCCTTCACGTTAGATGATACGTTACATTACTAGCAATCAAGTGCAGAAGACATTCAGACACACAGATACGCCATTTACCGGCGGCATAACTCCACCGAGTACACTCCCGAGCACCATTTCCAGATACCCAATCACGAAGTCATATACAATGCCGACTTCAATTTGGAGATCCCAAGTTACTGAGCTACAGAAGTATGATGGCAACCACCACTGGAAGGAGGATATACCAATCGATATGACACCGAATGAAGCTGTTTGATGAGATTATTCGTCAGCGGGGCAACGACCTTTAGAAGAGAGGGATGACCGTACCGGAATCAACCTCAACCTCTACCGCAGGCAATTACCGTACCGGAAGTGCTGAGTGGAACCAAGGTGAAATGCACTTACCGCCAAAAAGCCTATTGGCAATAAGTGTACCCAGAGTGCGGCGATAAGCACATCGGCAGAGAGACAGCAAGCGTACCTTGCGAGAGCATACCAAGAGATGGCTCAACAAGTACACCTATGGAGGAGCGAAGGAGCGAAGTCGAAGATGACAAGCACAACCAGCATGGGACGAATAACAAGTGCATCTGCAATTGCTCCCGAGAGAAGTTCAGAAGCAAAGCCCACTTGCGATCAGCGGAAAGCGTACCGAACGAGTTGCCAGAGAGCCTACCGAACGAGTTACCGGAGAGCCTACCTAACCGACTACCAAGTTGTCTACAGAGAAGTCGACCGGAGGGTCACCAAAGTTTTCACTCGAAAGGTCATTACCGAGATGTGGTCTAATGCGACGAACCGTCTGATCCAGCCAACCCGGGACCCCTGCCCATCCCCACTCTACCAAAGCACGCTACAATGCAGACAAGGCTAACGAGAATAGGAACAGACATAGTTAATGTGGAGATGGTAACAGATGATGGGGGTCGCATCCCAGCACAATATCAAGATTTGTCGTATCCTCGCGAGATACACGGACTATGTGGACGTATGCAGCAAAGATATGGCAACTCTCGGACCGCACCTTTCAAGGCATCCAAAGGGAATTGGTGAGGAAGAGCAGTTCTGGCTCGAGGAGCGAAGGAAGAGGGTGAGAGGAAATGACAGGGTACCCGGCCGTGAGGAACCACACAAATTGGGTGGATCTACGAAATCTCACCAAGAGCGAGTGAAAGCAAGAGCTGGGAAAGATAGACTTCCAATCATCACTACCTGCGGCAGCACCGACCTCATCTGCGAAGAAGAAAGGCGGACTGCGGCTGTGTGTGGACTACCAAGCTCTCAATAACGCCCCTGACAGCAGGAATGCCTATCACCCAATCCAAATCAAGGAAGGGGACGAGTATAAAACCGCGTTTCGCACGCGGTACAGGCAGTTTGAGCACCCAGTCCTGCTGTTTGGTTTGACGAACGCACCAGCTACCATATTCCCAAGCTACAATACCAATTAGAGGAGACAAGTTGTCGGCAGAGCAACGACCTTTAAAGAAAGGGATGACCCTACCAGAACCCAAATCCTCATATACCATGACCCTACCGGAGGTGCCAGAATGAAGGACCAGAGTGCACTTAACGACAGAAAAGTCCAGTGGGACCCAGAGAGCGGGGATAAGCGTACCTAGCAAAGAATCAACATACGCACCTGAACTTAGCAAGTATAACAATTTTAGAGAAGCTTACATGTTAGATATCGACGAAGAAGACGCAATTGATGTATATGATTGACGGCTACAACCGATGCAGGCAGCGGAAGCTCTACCAACCTGATGATTCTGACGATCGCCTACGCCAAGATACAAGCTACTGAAACGATGGTCATTGGTGTATGGTTCCGAAGTGGAGATATGGATGACGGGATCACTTTTGGATGTTTTCTTGTTGATCTCTTGTCTTCTTCTCTTCATTGAATCTCGGCCCGGTACAAATGGCGTCGGCACGGGTTTTAACACCTACCAATGGAGGTGGAGTTTCCCCGTGCACCAGATCCGCCAATAGGTTACCATGTGCGGTACTGATCGGTAGAGGGACTTAATGATTCATACAAATACGTATGTGGAATGTTTGTTTGATTGTTTCCTTCCTTTCCTTTCCTTGTACAGGTGGCTGCAGCCCAGGGGGTCTGCTCCTAAAGAGGGGGATAATGTCACGGCGGGCGGTTAGGGTTGCCACAAGTGGCACGTGACGTGTCCAGGGCCGGGTAACGTCTATTCAATATAGTCGGCCCGCCACCAGCCTTAGATCTCTAGCGATAATCGTACCTTACACTTATACATATACTACCACTCGAGTCCACGTTTGCAACCGTATCCACCCAATTACCATCTATATCGGTACGCAGCCGGAGGCTGGCGTACGCGCCCTTACACGTCCACAAATAAAAGGCGACGATGATAGAAACGTATCTTCATCTGTGAACCAGGGAGTAATGGTGGCGGGACTGTAACATTGGAAAGGACGATAAGATGGGGTTCAATAGAGCAGGTGAGCTTTTGATGGCACTTATATAAGAACTATACACGGATCGAAGATGGTTTTGGATAACCCCGAACAGAAGTTGAATACAAACAATAGCGAAATGTTTTAAACATCTCTGAAGGAATGGAAGTAAGAACTTCAATGGGATTTGAACAGGGCCCGACCAGAATCTGAAAATGACCCGAACAGGACCCGACCAAGACCCGAACAGAACCCGACCAGGACCCGAACGGGACATCAATACAAGACTTCCAGAGTCAATTGTAAATCCCAACCTCCGGCTGGAGGATTCCCCAATATATAATTTCTCACTGCCAAGTACTGAATGGGAGTAACTGACCTGAACCCGAATTGGAACCCAGAACCTGAATGGGGGTTACATTGATTCATAGTCTAACTTTCCGGTACTGAATTCTGCTCAACTAACGGCTACCTTGTAAGGCTGCAACTTCCGGGCGGAAGATTCTGGCCTGCCAAGGTTATTCTGTTGAGCAGCAATCGTCCGGGCGGAAGATGGTGTTCAGCCTGCATAGAAGAAAGCTCCAAATCACCAGACGGAGGATTTAATTATTGTTACGTAGTCGCCCATAACTGGACTGTGCTATATGTGACATTATTGTGTTCCTCTTGCTAGACCAAAGTACCAAGCTCCAACTTCCGGCCGGAGAATTGAGAATGAGACCTGCCCTGGAGAATTTGTCAACTGTCTGGTTGGAGGATTTAGAAAGTCTCACATGGTCGCCCATAACTAGACCATGCCACACGTGATTTGAAGGTTGTCTCCCTTGGTAGACTAGGTACCAAGTGCCAACTTCCGGCCAGAAGAAAGAAATCTGGCAGTGAGAAATTTTCAACTCTGTTTGGAGAACTGAAATCAAGGCTGGTAGAAACTCACATCTTCTGGCCGAAAGATTGACTACCACCTTGCTGGCTGGTTGAAACTATGATCTTCCGGCCGGAAGAGCAAATATTACCTGACTGGGAGAAATTCCCAACTTCCGGTCGGTGAATATGCAATTCTTCTTGAGCAAGTTGCATCTTCCAGCCAGAGAATTGAGTTCCACTGTACGGAAGATTGGAATTTTCTAGTCAACAGACTGAGTTTAAAGCTGGCAGATACTATCACGTTCCGCTTGGAAGATTCAATACAATTTGCCTGAGAGAAGTTCTCAACTTACAATCGGAGAATGCCATTCTTCTTGATGATGATTCATCTTCTGGCCGGAGTATTGAAATCTACCTAGCAGAAGCTCGGAACTTTCCAGTCAGATGACTGAGTTCAACGGTGGCCGAGAGTATCATCTTTCGGGCGGAAGATTCAATATTGTCTGGCTTGGAGAACTTCTCAACTTCCGGTCTGAGGATGCCATTCTGTGGGGGAAAGTTTCAGCTTCCGGCCAGAGGATTAGTTTTACGGTTGGATAGAATCCCACTTTCTGGTCGGGGGATGTTGTTCTCAATTGAAAAGTTCCACCTTCCGGCCGGAGAATTGATATCTGCCGTGCAAAATATTCCCAACTTTGTTGTCGGAGGACTGAGTTCAACACAGATAGAAACTATCATCTTCCAGCCAGAAGATTCAATGTTATATACCTCGGAGAAATTTAGAACATCCTGTTGGAGCATGCAATTCTGTTTGGGCAAGTTTCAGCTTCCGGCCAGAGAATTGAGATGTACCTAGCAGAAGCTCGAAACTGTCTAGTCGGAAGACTGAGTTCAACACTGGTAGCAACAATCATCTTCCGGCCAGATGATTCATTATCACCTGCCTTGGAGAAATTCTCAACTTCCGGTCAGAGAATGCAATTCGTCTTGGGAAAGTTTCAACTTCCAGCCGGAGAATCGAGATATATCCAACAGAAGCTCAGAAATTTCTTGTCGGACTACTGAGTTCAACGCTGGTAGAACATATCATCCTCCGGCCGGAAGATGAAATACCATCTGCCTGAGAAAAATTATCAACATCCGGTCGGAGAATGCAATTGTTTGTGGGAAAGTTTCAATATCCGGCCGGAGCAATAATTTTGGGCCTAGATATACTCACAACGTCTGGTCAGAGGATGTTGTGCTCATTTGACAGTTCCAACTTCCGGCCGGAAAATTGAGATCTACCTAGCAGAAGCTTGAAAGTGTCTATTCCAAGGACTGAGTTCAACGCTGGTAGAAACTATTATCTTCCAGCCGGAAGATTAAATACTACCTGCCTAGGCAAAATTCTCAACCTCCGGTCAGAGAACGCAATTCTTGTTGCAAAAGTTTCGACTTTTCGGGGGGCGGAGTGCGATCTACCTTGCAGAACCTGGGAGCTATCCACTCGAAAGACTTTGTTCAACGCTGGTACAAACTAACATCTTCCGGCCAGAAGATTCAATGCTACCTGCCTGGGAAACATTCTCAACTTCCGGTCGGAGAATACAGTTCCTCTTTGGAAAGATTCAACTTTCCGGCCGGCGAATTGAGATCTACCTAACAGACTCTGGGAGCTTTCTACTCGAATCACATATTTCGATAGTGGTAGCAACTATTATCTTCCTGCCAGAAGATTATCTACTATCTGCCTGGCAGAAATTCTCATCTTCCGGTCGGAGAATGATGCAATTTTTTGGGAGAAATTTTCAACTTCCAGCTGGAGGATTCACAGACTCTCAACTTCTGGTCGGAGGATGTAGTTCTAGTGTCCAAAGTTCCAACTTTCCGGTCGGAAGTGTAGCCTTAACCTCAACCCAGCCACTGAAAATCTGGCTATAATTATTTGGTATTTGCATTTACCTTTTGCTTCAAAATTAACAGCTATACTACAAACAATGCCTCTTTCAGACTGATGATTAATTTTCAGCTTCTCTTGATACTGGTAACTGAAACCAGGTGTTTAGTATTTCACTTCAACGCAGAAATTAAGATGAATTGTGGGAGCAGGTACGAGGAATTATTGATGCTGGCAAGATGTATCATTGCCTGGGTACTACTATACTATCTCATTACATGGTGCAATAATTACAATATACATTCATTGTTTGTTCCAAAATCAAACACTATACAACCAATAATGCCTTTTTCAGGCTGAAAATTCATTTTCAACTTCTCTTTATACTTCTAACTACAACAATGGATTTAGTATTTCTCTTCAACACAGAATTTCAGATAATTGGCAGCAGCAGGGAAGGGGAACAATGGTGGTGGGCAAGATACATCATGGGTGGGGTACTAGTACACTATCTCATTACCTGGTGCATTAAATTGTATATTCATTCATTGTTCGCTCCAAAATCAGGCACTATGCAACAAATAATACCTCTTTCAAGCTGAAAATGTATTTTTAGCTTCTCTTGATACTTGTAACTAAAACCATGTATTTAGTATTGCTCTTCAACTCAGGATTTTGGATACACAGCAGCAGCAGGGAAGGAGAACTATTGAGGCTGCTAAGATGTATCATGGAATTTTTGCACCGCCATCTCATTACCGGGTGAATTGAATACTATTTTCACCCAATGTTCTCTCCAGAATTGAACACTATATAGCAAATACTCCCTCTTATAAGCTGGAGATTTCTATTCTGCTTCTGTTTATACTTATAGCTACAACCTTGTATTTAGTATTTTTCTCTCATGCGAGATTATTAACAGACACTATCAGGTGGTAAGGGGAACTTTTATACCTGCCAAGTAATGTTTTAGGTGTGGTAAAACTCCATCTCAGCTCCTGGCGCATTTTTTGATATTTTCCTTCATGTTCCTCTGCATAATCAATAACTACTATCCACATAATGTGATTTTCAGTCTGAATATTTGTGAGTAGCTTCTCTTAATACTTATCTCTCATGCCTTTTATTTATTTTTACTCTCTAATGCAGCATTGTAAATAATAAGTACTGACTGATGAGATGAAACTTTTAAGCTGGGATGATATATTTGGGGTGGGGTACCACTCCCAGCTCATCACCTGTCGCATTTTTTGCTGCATTTTTACAATTTCCACAGCATAATCAACAACTACTCAACAACTAATGCTATGCTGAGTTTGAAATTTTGTTAGCAGCTTCTCTTGATACTTATCTCCAATGCCTTTTAATCATTTTTTCTCTCTATTTTGCCATTGTGGATCTCCTATACAGTATATTAATGTGTATATTGCCGGCTGGCGAGAATTTTTTGGTGTGGGTGGTGCAACCAGATTGATCCCAAATGGGAAGGAGTAGTTCACACCCTGGAACTGAATGCTATGGTACCAGGTCAGATCCCTGTACAGAATGCTATGGCAGCAGGTCATGATCCCAGTATGTGAAAGCTATGGCAGGTCAGACCCCTGTTTGCACCTCCTGCAACTGAATCCTATGGTAGTGTAACGTGAATGCATCAAATAGCTTTCAGTTGCAGGTTGCATCACCTGCACTACTCCATAGACCTAGACTCTCAGTGAGGTTAGCATCAATTATCTCTAGTTGGACATCATGCATAGCCCTGATCCAGTTGATTGCTTGGTCCAACCAGAGCCCTGGGCTGTCATTGATGACCTTTATTCTGTGTGTGGCACAATCTGTTGTGCAGAGTTCTGCAGGTTGGAAGCCTGCAGTGGCTAAGGTCTTACACCTGCGGCTGAACTCAATTGACTTGGCGTTGTTGATGTGTTGGTAACACTGACATCTTTCACTTCTTGTTCATTGTGCATGTCATGGATGTTTTACTTGGCTGGAAGGGCCATGGAGTCGAAAGACTCATGCGATGTCTCCGAGCTGCTGGCAGTCCTCTGGTTTGAAGAGAAACCACGTAAATCCGCCATCATGTGTGGTCTTTCAATCGCTTTTGATTCCTGTGACACCGCCAGAAGTCGAGTGTTGCTACCAATGTGGACCAGTAGCCTCTCCATATGTATAGAAGTGAATGTTACTGATGATTGAACTGACATCTCATTAGATCTAACTACTGTGCAAGCCTCCCACAGAGCCGCACTAATGGATCATAGCCACACGTTATCATGACTAGAGCCATTAACCTATACAAATTGCGCAAATCTGAATGTAAACTCAGTCCCATAGTATTCTCAATGAACACCAGACCTCCCAATGGTGGAAACCAGTTGGGTTTCCACGGGGAAACTGCACTGCACCACCAACTTAATTCTTCAATCTGCACAGCATGCTAAACCAGTGCAACATCAGCAAAATATATTGTAGTCACTGGAAGTCTCCAGGAGTGTCCGAGAGGACCTGGAGTGTAAACTTTGATGTGTCAATCCCAGCAGAGTATCAGACCCTAGGAGGGCATTCCGGCCAGCCTTCAGAGTAACTGGAATCTCTGATGACTGGTAGAGGAGTACCATTGGAGTGTTTATGATAAGGTTGAGAACACCGCGGAGTACTAGTGAGAACATTGGGTGCACCTGGAAGCACTTGGTAGTTCCGGCGACAAGTCTGGGAGCGCCGGCAACAAGCTTAGGAATACTAACTGCAAGTCTGGGAGTACCGACAACTTTGGGAGTATCTTGAATCACTGTAAAGCAGTCTGGGAACAACGACATCTTCTTTGCGAACGCTCCAGGTGCAACTGGAAATCCTAGCTACTACTTATCGTCCAACGATTTTTAAAACTCAAGTATTCAGTTTGTATTCTCATCTATGTATCTATATAGCTACCCATCTATACACAGTATATCTGGACTGGCTGCAGCAAGTGCTTGAGAGAAATTTGATGTGCGCCTGGAAATGACGATCGAGCGAACCCAGGGATACACTCCCAGGACGGAGTTGAGCGGATTTTGAGATGCACTTGGAGGCTGTATTTGATCGAGTTTGAACATACACTGGGAGGCTGTGATCCTTGGAACTTGCAGGCAGTAATCGAGCGAGTTTGGAGATGCACTTGGAGGCAGTAATCAATCGAGTTTGGAGATTCACTTGGAGGCAGTAATGCAGCGAACCTTCAGGCAGTAATCCAACAAGTTCGGAGATACACTTGCAGGCCGTGATTGAGCGGGTCTGGAAATGCACTTTGAGGCCGTTAACGAAGTAGTCTGGTCATACACATTGTAGGCCATGATCGAGCGAGATTTGATAAGGACTTGGATGTGGTCGATGGACAGCGCGCCGGGTACTGACGGTTTATTCATCATTTTATTGACTCGCTAACGTGGCAATGTGACAAGGTGACTTCACATTTGAGCTCTCATAGCGATCTGTGGCTGATGGCAGTCGATCGTGTAGGGTGGCACGCCGGAATCTGAACCTACATTCAGGGGTCAACTCGTCATCTTGAGAATAAATGGAAGACAAACAATCATGGGTGGATGCTGTACTCAGAGTATGCTGTACTCGGTGTATGCTGTACTTGGTGTATGATGTAGTCAGTGTATGTTGTACATGGTGTATGCTGTACTTGGTGTCAACTCATGATCATAGCATGGAGAGATAGAGAGGGATGACTTAACATTGTATTCTGCGATGATGGTTGAGTTGTAGACGAGGAAGAGAGAGATGGGGATGAAGATGAGAATGATGTGGAGTATCTGAGCTGATATGAGATATGAGGGGTACGACTTGCCAGATTGATTTACGAAGACCTTGTATCGGTGTCAATACACACCAAATCGGGACTCGTACCTGCCCTATTGGGGATGGTAAATTGACTTGCACATGAAATTCTCCAAGTTCCAGTTTCTCATGATGATTTGCCCAATCTCTCCTCATCTCTCTCCTTCTTGTTCTCAACTCTACCGTCACCTAAGAACACGAAGTCAAGTCATCCCACTCTATCTCTCCATGCCATGATCAGGAGTTAACAACAAGCATACCCCGAATACAGTATACACTGAGTATAGCAATCACTGAGTACACCATACACTGAGTACAGCATACACTGAGTACTGCATCATCCAATGATCGACTGTCTCCCACTCCCAGCCAGTTTCTCAGCTCTCACCGGACCCTGCTGTACTCAATTCTCCACATTCCCACACTTCATGTTAACCAATGAACAGAGTCTCAGCTTCTATTGCACATGCCTCCCGATCTACCGCCTCCAGATTCACTGCCTCCAGATTGGCTGTCCCCAGATCGATTGCCTTCAGATTAACTGCCTCCAGATTAACTGCCTTCAGAGCAATCGCCTCCAGATCAATCGCCTCCAGATTCACTGGCTCCAGATTCGCCACCTTCAGATCAATCGCCTCCAGATCAATCGCCTCCAGATTCACTGCTTCCAAATTTGCCACCTTCAGATCAATCGCCTCCAGATCAATTGCCTTCAGATCAATCGCCTCCAGATCAACCACCTCCATGTACTCCTCCAATCTTGATCGATCATGGCCTCCAAGTGTATCTCTCACACGCTCAATTACGGTTCCCAAGAGCATCCCTGAGTTCACTCGATCTCGGGCTCCAAGAGCATCTCCAAACTCACTCAAATACGGCCTCCATGTGCATCTCTGAGTTCACTCAAGCTCAGTCTCTAAGTGCATCTCCAAACTTGCTCAATCACTGTCCCCAAGTGCATCTCTGAGTTCACACGATCTCTCAGTCCCCAAGTGCATCTCCAAACTCGCTCGATCCCGGCCTCCAAGTGACTCTCTGAGTTCATTCAATCTCCCTGTCTCCATGTGCATCTCCAAACTCACTCAATCCCGGCCTCCCAGGGCATCTCTGAGTTCATTCGATTTCAGTCTCCAAGTGCATCTCAAACAAGCTTGATCAAGTACATCTTCAAAGAGCAACGGCGGTTGTACAGAGATATAGGGGTAACGGAGGTGCACAGAGTGACAGGGAGTATATATTCAGCAGACCCCGGTGTAGATAGATATCATCTCATTTCCATCTCCTTTTATCATACAATGAAAATACACACTCTATGTCTCCCAACTTTTAGTCTCACTCGCTCTGTCCGAGAAGTCGTGGATCCTCAATGCTTGGTAGGATCACATCTTCTCACCCAATTCCTATGCTCCTCGAACCAGAACCGGTGTTATTTCTGACTTTTTTTTGGATGTTGCAAGAGCTGCGGCGGAGTGTTGATGGTGCGCTTCTCTGCCTTCTAGCTCCATGGTTTCACCACAATGGCCTCCAAGTGGTGCATCTCTAAGTTATCTCTATGGGCATGTCCAGGTGCTCCTCCGATTATGCTCAAGTACCATCTGCAGCCAGATTGACTATATGTTCAGATATAGAGACTTAAATAATGCATGCCATATTATGAGGTAGCGAATCTTGTGACTGTAACAGACAAATATGTTAAGATGAAACGCCTTGTGGTTATGTAGGAACCACTGCTGTGATAATGCGGCACCAAGTCTCCCACAGAGCTGCGCAGTGGTCTCAGCTTCTCTCGAAGTCTCCTGCAGATCTGCACAGAGGTCTCAGGAGCTCCAAAATTTGACTATTCTATAAGTCAAATCTTGTAGCATCCCGAATATACCTCCATAACTGCCGGTGCTTTCAGGAGGACCTGAGAATGCCCTTGCAGAGTCTGACAGCACTTTGCTTAGCTCCAGGGGGGTCTGGGAGCATCTAAAAGTACTTGGAAGCACTGGTGAGGTCGCCCGGAGTGTCTGGGAGGATTGCGTGTGGCTTCCGGTCCCATTTTCATTTTTCTGATGAATGAACGGGTTAACAACTAGTTCAACTGTATATATTCATTTCAACCATCTTAACTGGTTCGACTGAGTGTATAGTACTGCCATGAATGTTTCTTTGCCAGCTCTGACCTTTGCTCATGCTGTACAGAGCACATTACTTTCAATCCTATCTTCCTTAGTTACGGAAGGCCATGAAAATCCTGAACGTTTGGTGCACAACTTGACAGACCACAGAGAAACCATTGTGAACATAAATTACAAATCGACCAGTGGCTATGCATGTGGCTTGAAACTAACTATACATCAGTCTACATTGTGACTCAGATCATTAGCAACCTCTCTCCAGTTCATTCCAACTGCTTCATTGGTCATCTGGAAACTCATTGACCTTTCGGCCGAAATCCTGTGTCAAGAGGTGGAATGGGTAATGAGTCCCCAACTAACTAATCAGCAGTGAACCAGTGGATTTTGAATCTACCAACTGCACTGCACTGCACTGTGAGCCTCCACCAACTGCACTGCGCTGACAAGAACTAACTACATACCGCACTGGTTACCTCATTACAAGCAGTGCACTGCTTCAACCGCTGGGAGGTCTGACGGACACAAACACAGAGAGTTCAGAAATCATTCTGAGCAAGCTGGAATAAAAGGATATGGTACTGCAACCAACGGGGAGATAGAAGAACCGACCAAGGGGTAGGTGCAAAGAAGAATGCAAGAGGCAGTGAGGTGGAATGGGAATATGTGAAGATGAGTTAGATGAGCTGGATGAGAACAAGGGAAGACATGGAAGGAGTCCTTATCTACGAAATCCTTTTGTCAAGGGACTGATCTGAATGTGTTTGAATAGCATGCCAAGCACCTGTTAATCTGAACACCTGGGTGGGGAGGTAGAAGAAATTTTCTTCGTGGAGTGTTTCTGTGCTGGGAGTCACTGTAGTGTGGTACGTGACCCGAGATGAAACAAGTGGCGGCACTACTATGACCAGCAGTTGCACTGCTAGCAGCACTGATAACAACTAAACTAGAAGAGAGAAGAAGAAAGAAGAAATGCCACAAGAACTTTGTTGTCGGGGACTGGGGTTTTGAGACCTCCAATCCTGTAGGGGTCGGAGCGAAGGTGATTGAACTATCTCAGACGAGAAGGTCTGGAGGGGACCTTAGAATGTAAACAAGCAGTCCACTTGGATCAGTGACTTTAATGAGTAGCTTTCTTGCCTTGGAGTAGTGACTTCGATGAATAGCATTCCCCAGTGGGAAGCTCAGAACGGAAGGTTTCATAGATCGATGGTGTTCCAGGTGGGGATAGCCTAATACTGAAGGTCTGGAGTGGACCTCCACCGGGAAAAATGACCTTATGCGACACGTAACTCATAGAGAAGCTGTTTTTGGGACGGTAATTCATAGCATATTTGACGCGGGGCACTATGAATGTCTTATGGACCTACATGTTGACTAGATTACTATGATACGCATGCGATTTTGTGCGCTGGATACTATACATCACACTGCATACGACAAACATGAAAGCAAGCTGCCAGATGCACTTCATTCCATGCTCCCAAGTACACTCCTGATTGCACTCGATTGCACACTCCCAGCCTGCTTGACTGTACGCTCCCAAATGCTCTCAATGTCACACTCCCAGCCTGCTTGACTTACGCTCTCAATTACGCTCTCAAGACGCTCCCATGTACACTCCCGGGCATGCTCTCAAGGACGCTCCGAATTGCTCTCGATGGCACACTCCCAGCCTGCTTGACTTACGCTTTCAAGTAACCTTTCAAGGCACACCCAAGTACACTCCCGGGCATGCTCTCCAGGACGCTCCCAATTGCACTCGATGGCCCACTCCCAGCCTGCTTGACTGTACGCTCCCAAGTAAGGTCTCAAGACACTCTCAAGCATACTCCCGAGCACGCTCTCAAATACACTCCCAATTGCACTTGACGACACCTCCCAGCCTGCTTGACTGTACGCTCCCAAGTAAGCTCTCAAGACGCTCTCAAGCACACTCCCGAGAACACTCTCAAGGATGCTCCCAATTGCACTCATTGGCACACTCCCAGCCTGCTTGACTGTACACTCCCATGTAAGCTCTCAAGACGCTCTTAAGCACACTCCCGAGCATGTTCTCAAGCACACTCCCAATTGCACTTGACGACACCTCCCAGCCTGCTTGACTGTAGCTCCCAAGTAAGCCCTCAAGACACTCCCAAGTACACTCTCAAGAGGGAACACACCCTCAATCTCACTTGACTATAAGCTCCTATGTATCCTCCTGCATGCTCGATCCAGAGACTTGCTGAGTTGCAGATGCCAGGCACCGGGAGGCGTGAGGTTGGTGGCGTATGGCGGGGAGTGTTTGGCCGGCGGGCGGTGGGAGGTGTATGGCGTGTGGCATGTGGCAGGTGGCAGGTGGTGTATGTTGGCTGAAATCATGACGTCGGTCGATATCATAGTCTGAACCTTATCTTTAGCCCGGCCACCACGACAAGATCTCACGATGCCTCAAGGTCATGGTGTTGACAATTGCAGCTTTAGATACTGCAGGAAACGTAGACATTTGGATCTCGGGGAGAACAAATCTCCGACTCAGTTTTCTCAGGGGAATCCGCAACCAGTTTCCTTTCGATTTTGGGCGTATGCATACACATTCGGTCCGGGGCTGATGGTGATGATGGTGATGGTGCTGGTGATGGTGCTGGTGATGGTGCCGGTGATGCTGATGGTGATGGTGATGGTACCGAAAGCACTTTGTCAAGTAGGTTGGCTACGTCAACGTCAATGTCAAAGCATCAACAGACTTAAGCCTTCTATTGGCCAAAGCTTCCCAGTGTTGTCAACCGTCCCGTCCGACGGCCGTCCCCGGTAGTCCGTCCGAGATTCCTCCAGGACGGACGGGACGGCGCCAAGGCCGTCCGTACCGTCCTTACTCAAGACGGACGGAATGTCGGCCGTCATCCACCGTCATCGGGCGGTTACTTTTTATCTTTAGGCGATACCCAATCGAGCCCAATAATGTTATACAGGCTTCGGAATGTATGAAATCCTGGGTGCAGAGGGCGTAACCTTTGAAGAAACAGGAGTCAGAAATAGTATGGACGGAACAGATGCTCACAGATCTTGCATCACGGTCAGAATCAATGATTCCAGTAGTCCGGGTGTGGACCAGTCCGGACTGGTCCAGTCCAGTCTAGTCCAGTCCAGTCCGAGTAATTTTTGGACCGGGATCGGACCGGTCCAAAATTCTGGCAGACTGGTACGGGCTTGGTCCGGACCAGTCCACTGGGGGCAAATCAGCGAAAGACTCTGGGAGTCAGTAATACACTGAGCCACCAAATGGAGTCATAAACGGAGACTCATACACACAGACTCATACATGTTGGCTCACTTGCCACTTGCCACTTGCCACTTCCCAGCGGCCAGTTGATTCTCGAAGGTCTTGAATGCGATCACTAATACACTGTAAGTTGGCGAATTGACTCACAATCCCCGGACTCATACTCAGAGACACATACAGCAGTTTTCGCTCCGCCACTGCTATTTGCAATTTTGGCCTTCCATTGACTTCCATTGATTGACTTCCGTTGGCTCACTTGCCACTTGCCACTTGCCACTTCCCAGCGGCCAGTTGATACAGGAAGGTCTTGAATGCGATCACTAATACACTGTAAGTTGGTGAATTGACTCAGAATCCCCGGACTCATACTCAGAGACACATGCAGCAGTTTTCGCTCCGCCACTTCTATTTGCAATTGTGGCCTTCCATTGACTTCCATTGACTTCCATTGACATCCATTGACTTGCACCAAGCATCTCACTCCAATAGGCTTCGTCGATGTGTCATTGACACCGGCCGCCGCCACATTGAACTTATCTCTGTGGGACTGTCAGATTGTCTGCGTATATAAGGCACAGATGCTTCCCGTCAATAAATCATTACACTCGAACACACCCATCATCACCAACACACTGTTTGCTCTCTATTACATTACATTCTCAACACCATGTCATCTGTATCGCTCTCAGATCTCAGTAGCGGTGAAGACTTTCAACCATTAGATGTTAAGTCTGAGTCCTCGGAGGTGCAGGCATCAGAAGCGTTCGACAACAATTCCCAGACACAGTCTACGAGATCTGGATCTCCACATCTAATCTCCATCTCGCCCTCAACTTCAGTATGTCCCATCGTGTCTACAACGCCATCCATTTCACACAAAGGGCGACGCTTGACTTCTCCCATTCATTCCCATGGCACAATTTCTGAGTCTGGTGGATCTAAGTACTGGAAGTGAACATATTGTAAGTCCGCCTCCAATTGACTCACGCTCTAGCAGTTCTGATGATGAATACAGGTTCAATGAAATATAAACTGAGTGGCGGGACCACAAAGCCCGCTGCCCATTTGCAGAAACACCACTCAACAAAACTTAACCTGAGAGTCCCAACCTCTTCTCCAATTGGATCTGGATTAATCAATGCAGCGAAGCAGCTCGATTGCCAGAAATTCAACCCGAAAGTTGCTGGTGACTTGCTCCTGAGATGGATCATTCATACGAATGTTCCCTTTAGTATGACCTCAAATTCTCGATTTCGAGCCCTGCTACTGTATCTGAATGATAACAATCACCTACCACGGTCATCTACCACAAAAACACAACGCATTCTCGCTCATTTCCGGAGTTTGCAGCCTCATGTGGCAGAATTGATGCAGCAAGCAATAACTCGAATTCATCTCTCCTGCGATGGCTGGACTAGTCCACATCAAACTATGGCTGTCCTTGGGGTTATTGCACACTTTACATCCAAAGCAGGCATTCGCATGAACCCCATCATTGGACTTCGCTCACTTGAAGGTTCGCATACTGGTTCCAATATGGCGGAAGTGATTATGGAGATTCTTCGCGAGTATGGAGTAGAAGAGATGCTTGGATACATCATCGGAGACAATGCCACCAATAATGCATCGCTAGTTAGAGCTCTTGCGGAGGAGCAGGTGCATGGGACATATCACTATGATGCAGGAGAACACCGGCTGCGCTGCGTTGGCCATGTTATCAATCTTGCAGTCAAAGCTTTCTGGTTCGGAGATGTAGATCGTACGCTGTTGCAAGATACAGTTATTGTCACCCGTGATACAATGGCTGAATGGCGGAAGATGGGACCCTGGCACAAAGCCCACAATATTACGATATCTGTGCTTGCATCTCCACAGCGGCGTCAGGAATTCAAACGACATGGTGGAACAACCATCCTCCACAGAGACAATGCTACACGGTGGAATACTGGATATACAATGATCCAGAGCATTATTCGAAACCGGGATGCAGTGGAAGTATTCTGTCAACGCCATTCGGACTACTTGGATTCAGATCGCTTGTCAGTTGATGATTGGGAGCAGCTGGCCGATGCAGTGAGCATTTTGGAGCCTTTCCATACTGCAACACTACGCATGGAGGGTGACTTCTCTGAGCTGCATAACATTCTAGTTGAACTTGACTTCCTTCGAAAAATGTTTACAACGGTGTTACAGAAGTACCAGGGTAACCCTCATCTTCATGTCCGAAGGGCTGCAGCAGATGGGATAGTGGTGTTGGACAAGTACCGGGAGTTATACAAAGAGCTCACAGTCTGTGTAGCAGCGGTTGTGTTACACCCTGCGTACAAGTGGGAATACTTTGAAGTAGCTGTAGACAAACTGGAATGGACTGAAGATCAATTGCGGGATGCAAAGCTGCGTGTGCAAGCACTGTGGCTTACAAAGTACATGACGGTGTCTGCAATCGGAGCATCTGAGGGGGAACGCCAGCCTGATACTCCTCCAGCAGCAGCTACGCCATATGCAACCTGGCGTGCTCAGCGGCAGCGGGTTATTATCAGTAATCATCTCTCTCCATCCAATCTACTAATTGAGTGCTAATGAGTGTATAGCTGATGAATATGACCGGTATCTCTCAACTCCAACTGAACCCTCTGTCGTCGACCCATTCACCTATTGGCAGTCTCAACACCAGATGTATTCAAATCTTTCATTAATGGCAATTGATATTTTATCCATACCGGCCATGTCTGCTGGAGTTGAGAGACTATTCTCCCAGTGCAAAATTATGCTTACAGACAGGCGAAATAGACTTCAAATTGATTCCCTGCAAGCTGTGGAATGCATCAAGTCATGGGATTCTCTGCAAA
>Ga0307512_10003674_pt1 | contig 17510 bp, 10 predicted proteins | sample 14_EM_MG_FD_200267 | JGI IMG/M metagenome (GOLD analysis project Ga0307512, IMG submission 200267) | Populus trichocarpa ectomycorrhiza microbial communities from riparian zone in the Pacific Northwest, United States - 14_EM | ecosystem: Host-associated > Plants > Roots > Unclassified | place...
GAACGCCGAGTTCTCGGTGCTCGGGATGCCGGCGAGGACCACTCGGGCTCCCGGCCGGACGGCGTCGACCGCGGCGGCGATGGCCTCGTCGTTGCCGGCGATCTCGAACGCGACGTCCACGCCCAGTCCGTCGCTGAACTTCGCCAGCGCCTCGCGATAGTCGTCCGCCGCCGGGTCGAGCACCATGTCGGCGCCGTACCGCTCGGCCGCGAGGCGCCGGTGGGCCAGCGGATCGGCGGCGACCACCCGGCGGGCGCCCGCGGCGCGCACCACCTGGATGAGCAGCAGGCCGATCGGCCCGCAACCGAGCACCGCGACCGAGTTGCCGGGCTGCACGTGACCCAGGTCGACGGCGTGGACCGCCACGCCGAGCGGCTCGAGCATCGCGCCGTCGGCGTCGCTCAGGCCGTCGGGCAACCGGTGCAGCAGGTGATCGGGCCAGGCCAGATACTGCTGCAGACCGCCGTCGCAGTTGGAGTGTCCGGCGAAGACGACGTTCCGGCACAGGTTCGGATGGCCGCGCCAGCACATGTCGCAGGCCCGGCACGGCACCGCCGGGTCGATCGCGACGTGCTCGCCGTCGCGTGCCCCGCCGCGGATCACCCCGGCCATCTCGTGGCCGCCGACCAGCGGCGCCTCGATCAGGGAGTCGCCGATCCCGCCCTCCGCGAACCAGTGCAGGTCCGAACCGCAGAGGCCGACGGCGGTCACCTCGACCAGACTGCGCCCGGCCGGCGGCACGGGCCTCGGCTCGCGGGTCAGTCGTACATCGCCGGCTTTGTGCAGCCGGGCAGCCAGATTGACGTCGTTCATGGTGTCGGCCCCACTCGTCGCAATTCCTCGGGTTGCCCCGACGGCACGTGCCCTTTCCGGTCCGCCGCCGGCGACCGGGTCGCGCCGCGCGGCTGTGCTGCTACCGGCGCCTGGTCCTTCGGACGGCGCGGAGAACCCAAGCCCCCCTGGGGCCGAGCGCGATCGGCCCGGCCGGTCGGCTGCACGGGCCGTGTTGCCGCCACGGTCTGGCGTTCCACCAGCATCGGGGCTACCGATACCGACTCGTGTGACGGGCTGCCCGTACGTCGCTGGTTGAGCAGCAGCCGGACCGCCTCGCGGGCGACCTCGGCGAGATTCTGGCACACCGTGGTGAGCGGCGGGTTGAGGAAACCCGACTCCGGGATGTCGTCGAAGCCGACGATGCTGACGTCGGCGGGCACCGGCCGGCCCGCCTCGTTCATCGCCCGCAGCACGCCGAGCGCGATCCGGTCGTCGGCGGCGAAGACCGCCCGGCACTCCGCGACCCCGGCCAGCTGCCGACCGGCCCGATAGCCCGCGGTGGCCGACCAGTCGGCGCGGATCACCGGGGGTGCCTCGACCCCGGCCGCGGTCAGCGCGGCCCGCCAACCGGCCTCGCGGTGCAGGCTGACCGGGCAGTCCGCCGGGCCGGCGACGTGCCAGACGTTGCGGTGGCCGCGCGCGAGCAGATGTCCCGTGGCGAGCCGTCCGCCCGCGTAGTGGTCGACGGCGACGTTCGCCGTCGCGCCCGGGACCGTTGCACCGACGGTGACCACCGTGGCCGGCGTCGTCATGGTCGGGGCCGGGCCGGGTGGCGCCACCCACACCAGGCCGATCGCGCCCCGGCTCAGCAACCATTCCACGGTCTGCCGGAAGGTCGGCGCGGCGCCGGGGCCGGCGAACGATCCGACCACGGGGGAGAGCCCGGCGTTCAGCACGGCGTCGCAGATCGCCTGGACCGTGGGCGCCGGGTTGTGGCGGGAGTCGTTGCGTACCAGCACCCCGACCACGTCGGGCCCGTTGTTCGTCGGCGCCGGGTGCGGGCCGCCCACCTCGGCGATCGCGGCGATCACCCGGTTGCGGGTCATCGGCGCGACGCTGGGCCGGCCGGTCAGGACCATGGCGACGATCCGGCGGGACACGCCCGCCCGGTCCGCGACGCGGGCGATCACGTGCCCGGGGAGGGGCTCGCTCGTCATGCGCCGGCCGGTTCCGGGGACCGGTCCGGCCGGGCCGGGTGGCCCCGCATCATGCGCCACCGAACATCATGCGGCACTCGCCCTCTGCTGGAAACGATCAGCGTCGATCGGCGCAAGCGGTCGGCCGAGTCGCGTCGCGCGCCGGCCGACGACGGCTCAAAAATGTGAACGCAAACATCCAACGCCCGGCGCCGCGCTGTCAAGCCCGTTGGCCGGTCCGCCGCGGTGGCACCTGTCCGGCCCGGCCGGCGCCGAATCTTTAGGAATCTTTCCTGGTTGAGCGCAAGACGACCGGCTGGCCGGGTGGCGCCGTGACGATCGAACGGCGCTCATCCTACCCATGAGTAGCCTGCGGGTGTTAGCGCTCTCGCGGCAACCGCTGATCGAAGTGAGCGTCCGTGTTCCGCACCTCGGCGGCTCCACGGTGTCCACTCTCGGCTCGACACGGGATGGCGGCAGGCCCGTATCCTGGCATCGATCGACACCGGTCGACGCGTGTCAGTGCGCGCGGCCCCGGCCCGGTCTGTGGCCGATCGTGTCTAGGCCTTCACCTTCCGTGTTGATACCGCTAACATCACCGGTACGCGAAGCATCTGACTTTTAGCTTCGGAGCGCACCCTGGTGGCGACGCCGGAACCGCCGCGACACGCGCGCGAAACAGGCCCTCACCGGCGTACTCGCCGTACGCTCACGCGTTTTTGCACGTCACTGCCGGGTTTTGCGGCGTGTATCGAAGAGGTAACGGGGCGATGTCTGGCTCTTGACAGCTCGAACGAGCGCGAGGATGTTTGCGTTCACATTTCGAGTCGCCAATGTCCCCCTGGCGATCGATCCGATTCAGTCACGGCCGGGCCCGCACGTGTCGGCCGCCGCCCAAGCCCAACTTCGAAGGACGGATTGCATGAAGGCACGTCGCAGTACCACCGTCGCAGCCGCGGCCGTCGCGGCTGCCGCGCTTCTGGCCGGCTGTAGCACTGGCACCAACACCGACTCCGGCGGCTCCGACAGCTCGGCGCCGCCGGTCGCCACCAGCCTCGGTGCGGCCACCAACGGCGTCCCGGCGGCGATCACCGCGGCCGGCGGCACGGAGCTGCTCACCACGGCCAAGCCCGAGGGTGTCTCGGCCCAATATGGGCCGATCTGCAAGGGCTCCGACCTCGGCATCGGCAAGATCGACTTCAAGGCCGACACGATCGGCTGGGCTCAGTCCGAAAAGGAGGCGAACCCGTTCCGGATCGCCTCGACGAAGTCGCAGATCGAGGCCGCCAAGGCCAAGGGCTGGAAGCTGCTCACCACGAACGCGCAGTCGAACGTGCAGCAGGAGAACAGCGACATCAAGGGCATGATCGACAAGGGCGCGAAGGCCGTCATCTTCTCGCCGATCAACTCCACCGGCCTCGGTGACGCGATCGCGTACGCGAAGTCCAAGAAGGTCGCTCTGATCCCGGTCGACCGCAACATCACCGGCGTGCAGGGCTGCAAGGACGTCGGCCCGCAGCTCGGGTCGGACTTCGTGGAGCAGGGCCGGCGCGCGGCGGACGCCATGATCAAGGCGACCGGCGGCACGGCGAACCTGGCGATCCTGCTCGGCGCGTCCGGCGTCAACGTGACCGACGACCGCACCGCCGGCTTCCTCGACCAGCTCAAGGTCAAGAACGCCACCGGCATCAAGGTGATCTTCCAGCAGACCGCCGACTTCACCCGGGAGAAGGGCAAGAGCGTCACCGAGACGCTGCTGCGCGCGCACCCGGACGTCAACGCGATCTACGCCGAGAACGACGAGATGGGCCTCGGCGCGCTGGCCGCGCTGGACGACGCCGGCAAGTCCGGCATCAAGAACGTCCACATCGTCTCCATCGACGGCACCAAGGGCGCGGTCCAGGCCATTGTGGACGGCAACTTCGACGCGGTCATCGAGTCGAACCCGGCGTTCGGTCCCGCGGCGCAGGCCGCCCTGGACGCGTACGTGAACGGCGACGGCGCGCCGGCCGTGACCATCACGACCGACAACCAGTACGACTCGACCAACGCGGCGCAGGCGCTGGCCAGCGGCACGGCGTACTGAGCGACAGCACAGATCGGAACAGAAGCTGATGACCACCACCGTTGAGCCGCCGATCCTGGCGGTGACGTCGGCCAGCAAGCGCTTCGCCGGCGTACGGGCCCTCGAGGACGTCTCGATCGACCTGTACGCGGGATCGGTGCACGCGCTGGTGGGCGAGAACGGTGCCGGCAAGTCGACGCTGATCAAGCTGATCACCGGTGTGCATCAGCTCGACAGTGGTCAGGTTCGCCTCCGGGGCGAGGAGGTTTCGTTCCCCTCGCCCCGGACGGCCCAACAGGCCGGCATCGCCACCATCTATCAAGAGGTCCACCTCGCGCCGCAGCTGAGCGTGGCCCGCAACTTCTTCCTGGGCCGCGAGCCCACCCGGTTCGGCTCGCTCGACCTGCGCCGGATGAACCGCGAGGCGCAGACCGCCCTCGAGCGCTACGGCATCGTCGCCGACGTCCGCCGCCCGCTCGGCGAACTCGGCCTCGGCGTGCAGCAGATGGTCGCGATCGCCCGGGCGGTCTCCGCCGACGCCGGCGTCGTGATCATGGACGAGCCGACGTCCTCATTGGAGCCGCGCGAGGTCGACCGGCTGCTCGACGTGGTGGCGCTGCTCAAGGCGCAGAACGTCGCGATCGTGTACGTCTCGCACAAGCTCGACGAGGTCTTCCGCGCCTGTGACATGGTCACCGTGCTGCGCGACGGCCGGCTGGTCTCCACCGGAGCGACCGCCGAGCTCACCCGGCGGCAGCTGATCGCCCGGATGCTGGGCCGCGACGCCGCCGAGATCAGCGAGGGCAACGTGACCCGGCTGTCCAGCCGCGCGTCGGCTGTCGACGCGGAGCCGGTGTTGCGGGCCGAGCACCTGAGCCGACGGCTGGTCCTCGACGACGTCTCGGTCGTGGTGCGTCCCGGCGAGGTGGTGGGCCTGGCCGGCCTGCTCGGCTCGGGGCGCAGCGAGACCGCCAAGGCCGTGTTCGGCGCGCTGCCGCTGGACTCGGGCTCGATCGAGGTGGACGGCAAGCCGCTGCGCCACCAGACCCCGGCGTCGCGGATCCGGCAGCGGGTGGCCATGCTGCCCGAGGACCGCAAGGCCGAGGGGATCATCCCCGGCATGTCCATTCGCGACAACATCGGTCTCGCCGCGCTGCCCCAGCTGACCCGGGCCGGCCTGGTCTCGCGCCGCCGGGTCGACGACATCGTGCAGACGTTCGTGAAACGCCTGCGCATCAAGGCGTCCAGCCTGAACCAGAAGGTCTCCGAGCTGTCCGGCGGCAATCAGCAGAAGGTGCTGCTGGCCCGCCTGCTCTGCCTCAACCCGCGGGTGCTGTTGCTGGACGAGCCGACCCGGGGCATCGACGTCGGCGCCAAGGCGGAGGTGCAGGCGCTGATCGCGGAGCTGGCCGAGAAGGGTATGGCCGTCGTGCTCATCTCCTCGGAGCTGGAGGAGGTGGTCGAGGGCTCGGACACGGTCGTGGTGCTGCGCGACGGTGCCCAACTCGGCGAACTCGTCGGCGCCGAGATCACCGAGGACAGGATCATGGATCTGATCGCCGACGCCGCGTCGGAGCAGGCGGCCGAGGAGTCGCCCGAGGAGCAGGCGGTGCCCAAACCATGACCGATACGCAGACGCCTGCCGCCGAGGCGCCGGTCTCCTGGCAGTCGCGGCTCACCGGCGGGGTGCCGCTGACCACCTGGCTGCGCGAGCGCGGGGTCTACATCGCGCTGCTGGTGCTGGTCCTCTACAACATCGTCGCGACTCCCAACTTTGTCACGCTGGACACCATCCAGCTGCTGTTCTCGCAGCTCCCGCCGGTCATCATCGTCTCGCTCGGGATGGCGCTGGTGATCGGCACCGGCGGCGTCGACCTGTCGGTCGGCACCACCATGGCGATCGCCAGCGCGGTGCTGGCCAAGATGGTGATCGCGCCCGATCAGGGCGGCTTCGGTGCCTCGATCGCGGTCGCCATCATCGTGGCGGTGCTCGCCGGCCTGGCCGTCGGCATCTTCAACGGCGTGGTGGTCGCGGTCGCCCGGGTGCAGCCCATCGTCGCGACCCTGGGCGTGCTGGTGGCCGGGCGCGGCATCGCGCTGGTGATCACCGGCGGGGCGCTGGTCGAGCTGTTCGTGCCGTTCTTCAAGGAGATCCGGCTCGGCAAGCTGTTCGGCATTCCGTACGTGATGATCGTCGCCGCGGTCCTGGCGCTGATCGTCTCCTTCCTGGTCCGCCGCTCGGCCTTCGGCTACCGGCTGCTGGCGATCGGCGGCAACCGCCGGGCGAGCGTGCTCGCCGGCCTCCCGGTCAAGCGGACCCTGATCACCGTGTACGCGCTGTCCGGCACGCTGGCGGCCGTGGCCGGCGTGATCGCCACCGCCCGCCTGCGGGCCAGCGACCCGTCCTACATCGGCCTGCTGTTCGAGCTCAGCGCCATCACAGCCGTGGTGGTCGGCGGCACGGCCCTGACCGGCGGGCGGGTCCGCATCCTCGGCACCGTCGCCGGCGCCGTGCTCATCCAGCTGCTCGAGACGACGCTGGTGTCGCACAACGCGCCCGACTCGGTCGCCCGCATCGTGGAGGCGATCATCATCATCGCCGCCGTCTACATCCAGCGCACGTCGAGGAGGTCCCGGTGACGCCCACACCGACGCAACCAGCGACGACGCCGGCGCCCACGCCGGCGGCCGTCGCCGCCGACCACGCCGGCCGCGAGGCGGCCCGGGCCCGGGCACGCGCGCTCACCTCGCTGATGTCGCGCAACGGTGCCGTGGTCGTGCTCATCCTCGTGGTGGTGCTCGGCACGCTGCTGGTGCCGTCCTTCGGCTCGGCCGACAACCTGCGCAACGTCGCCCTGGCGGCATCGTTCATCGGGATCATCGCCGCCGGAATGACCTTCGTGATCATCAGCGGCGGGATCGACCTGTCGGTCGGCTCGACGTACGCGCTCGCCGTCATCCTGAGCGCGATGTACGCCCCGTACGGCTCGTTCGCGGCGGTCGGCGCCGCCCTGGGTGCCGCGGCGCTCGTCGGGCTGCTGCAGGGCGTGGTGATCTCGTGGCTGCGGCTCCCGCCGTTCATCGTGACCCTGGCCGGGCTCACCGGCATCCGGGGGCTGGTCTTCCTGATCACGCACGAGGGCAACGACCACCCGTCGATCGAGGGCTTCCGGGTCTTCGAGGTGCTCGGCACCGGCAAGTTGATGACCATCGGCACGCCCGTGTGGATCATGCTGGCCATCTTCGGGATCGGCTGGTGGGCGCTCAACCGCACGCCGTTCGGGCAGTCCGTGCAGGCGGTGGGCGGCAACGATTCCGCGGCCGAGCTGATGGGGCTGCCAGTGCGGCGTACGACCACCGCCGTCTATGTCGTAAGCGCGTTGTGCGCCGGCATCTCCGGGGTCCTCACCACCGCGCTGTCGGGCGGCGGCCAGGAGGCCCGGATCGGCGATTCGTACGAGCTGTCGGCAATCGCGGCGGTCGTCATCGGCGGGACGCTGCTCGCGGGCGGCTTCGGCTCGATGATCGGCACGCTGGCCGGGGTGCTGCTGCTGTTCGTGATCCAGAACCTGATCGTGCAGGGCGCGAACCTCAACTCGTACGTCCAGCAGGTGGTATCGGGTGGGTTCCTGCTCGTGGTCGTGATCGTCCAGGCGGTGCTGAGCCGCCGCACGGGCACGGCCGAGGCATGACCGCCTGGGCTGCGGCTAGGCGAGGCCCGGGAGGACGTGCCAGAGATCGGCGAAGCGTTACCGCCTCCACCGTCGCGTGGCGAGGGCCGGGTGGGCATGGCAGAGATCGGCGGGGCGTGACCGTGTGCACTGTGGCGTGGCGAGGGCCGGGTGGGTGTACCGGGGTTCGGCGGGGTGCGACCGTGTGCACTGTGGCGTGGCAAGGGCCGGGAGGGCGTGCCGAGCTCGCCGCCGGTTGTCGGAGCCGGTCCGGGGAGCCGGCGGCCCTTGGGACGGGGAGCTCAGCATGACCGACGCGACCGACGGGGAGGCGACCGTCGCGTCGGGTGGGGAAGCGGCTCATCCGGAGGTCCTCAGAGGGCCGGTGATGTCCGATGTGGCGGCCCGCGCCGGGGTTTCGCACCAGACCGTTTCGCGGGTCATCAACGGCCATCCCAACGTGGCCACCACTACCCGCAACCGGGTGCTCACCGCCATCGCCGAGCTCGGCTACCGGCGCAATCTGTCGGCTCGGGTGCTGGCGACCGGCCGGTCCAATGTGATCGGTGTGGTGGCCCAGAACACGACGTTGTTCGGTCCCTCGTCGATGGTGCAGGCCATCGGCGAGGCGGCGTTGAGTGCCGACCTCTCCCTGACGGTCGGGCACATCGCCGGCTACGATGCCTCCTCGGCTTCCCGGCTCGTCGTCGACCGGCTCATGCAGCAGGGCGCGGCCGGTCTGGTGTTCATCGCGCCGGTCGACGCCGCCGCCGCGGCGATGAAGAAGGTGCCGGACGGCGTACCGATCGTCACCGTGGACGGCCTGCCGGAGTGGCGGACCGCGAACGTCTCGGTCGACCAGTACGCCGGCGGCCGCCTCGCCACCCGGCACCTGCTGGAGCGCGGCCACCGGACCGTCTGGCACGTCGCCGGGCCCGAGCAGTGGCACGGCAGCCGGGCCCGGGAGGAGGGCTGGCGGGCGGAGCTGGCCGCGGCGGGTTGCGAGGAGCCGCCGATGCTGCGGGCCGGCTGGTCGGCCGAGTCGGGTTACGCCTGCGGCCAGATGCTCGCCCGGGTGGCGGACTGCAGCGCGGTCTTCGCGTCGAATGACCACGTCGCACTCGGCATCGTCCGGGCGATGGCCGAACACGGCCGGTCCATCCCGGACGACGTCAGCCTCGTGGGCTTCGACGACGTGCCGGAATCGGCGTACTTCAGCCCGGCGCTGACCACGATCCGGCAGGAGTTCGCCGAGGTCGGCCGCGAAGCGCTACGGCTGTTGCTGGAACAGTTGCAGACCGGCACGCGGTCGGCGGCCTCGGTGCTGGTGGAGCCCGTTCTGGTCGAGCGATCCACGGTCGGCCCGCCGCCCTGACCGCCGCCGCGGTGCCCGGTCACATTCGTAACAAAGCGCGGAATCGCCGTCGCCGGCAGGTGCCCGGGGACGGCTCCGCCTTGGGCAGCGACGAGACCTAGGGTGCCCGTGGAGGGCCAACGGCCCACGAGGTGGCGTTTGTCGAACGTGTTAGAACCGGCGTTAGTCGCTATGTAAAGCGTGTTGTTGTAGTGCCGGATGAACGAATCGGGAGTTGTTCAACGCGGCCGGTGCCGCCCTGGCCGGTCTGCGGGCAGAACGTGGCGTCCGCACGGAAGACCGCGGTGCTGTCCATCGGCTGGCGGTACAGCTGGTAGTTGTAGTGGCGCAGGAAATCGCCGAGGTAGGTGCGCGATTCGAACGACACGCGCGACGCGCTTGCCAGGCCGTGCCGGCCGACCCAATGACGCCGGAGAACGAGGCCCCGTAGGCGATGTGCTCGCCGGCGGTCACCGGGAGCGCGTCGGCCGGCACGCCGTTGTCCGCGACGCCAGCGCCGCCCGCCCGGGCGATCGCGCGATCGCGGTCAAGCTGGTGCCGGCCATGACCATCGGGCTGGTGTCGTGAGGTCGTTGTGCCGCGACGTCGGTCGTAGATGACTGTGATGATGCACGTCGCGTTCAGGCAGAACGGGTCCTGCGCCGCGGCGTTCGCGTAGCCGCCGGCGGCCAACAGCCCGATGTTCGTGGTCGCGCTGTCCGAGGCCCCGCTGGACCTGATAGAGCTGCGAAGGCTATTTAGTGGGGGGTGGCGACGAACTCCGGACGTTGCGCTGACTGACGTCTACGGAGTCTGGCTGTCAAGGCCCGGTGGACCGGTGTGGACGTTGCCGTTCGGGTCACGGTCCGGGTCGGTCCGGTCGAAGGCGACAGCGCTCACCATCGCCCCCGCGGTGTCGACGACCAGATACAGATCGTGTACGCCGGACGCGCCGACCAGCGGCGCCGTCACGCCGGCCCAGGAATGCCGGCCGGCGGTTTCGGGCACGTCGAGGACCGCGGCGAGGTGACCGGACAACGGTTCGTCGAGTCGCACCTCGACGCGGGCGCCACCGGCGGGCGCCGCGACCCGGGCGGTGATCGCCCGGACGTCCGAGCTGAAGTCGACGCCGCCGAACTCCAGCCAGGCGCACTCGTCGACGGCGACCACCGCGTCACCGGACTCCGGGCCGTCGGTGGTGAGCGCCGTTGCGTACTCGCTGTCCCGGCTCGCGGCCCGGAACCCGGCGCCGGCCGCGTACCGATCGGGGATGGTCTCGCCGAGCACCGCCAGGGTCACGGCGGCGGTGATGTCGAGGCACGACCGGCCGGTCAGCACGGTGTGCCGGGCCGACTCGACCACCGGACGGTCGCGGGTGACGTCGAAGAACGCGAGGTCCGCGGCCGGCAGCGGCAACGTCACCGTGGCCCGCTCGCCGGGTCCGAGGTGGACCCGCCGGAAGCCCCGCAACCGGCGCAGCGGCTGCTTGACCCGGGACTGTCGCTGCCGGGTGTAGAACTGCACGACCTCGGTGCCCGGCCGGTCGCCGATGTTTACGACGTCCACGCTGACCTCGACCGTGCCGTCGGCGGCTACCACGTCCGCGCTGAGCCGCAGGTCACGGTGCTCGAACCGGGTGTATCCGAGGCCGTGGCCGAAGGGATAGAGGGGACTCCCGCGAAAGTAGAGATAGGTCGCGTCGCAGCCGATGATGTCGTAGTCGAGCAGGTCGGGCAGTTCGGCCGCATCCCGGTACCAGGTCTGCGGGAGCCGCCCGGTGGGTTCCACCGGCTCGCCGTCGGCGGACCGGCCGAGCAGCACGTCCACGAGGGCGGCGCCGGACTCCTGCCCGCCGTGCGCGGACCACAGCACCGCGGGCAGATGATCCTGCGCCCAGCCCACCGCGTACGGATAACTGCTTGTCAGCATCAGAACCGTGCGCGGATTGGCGGCGTGCACGGCGCGCAGCAGCGCCTCCTGACCCGCGGGCAGGGCGAGGCCGGCGCGGTCCTCGGTCTCCCGTCCGTCGATCATCGGATGGTTGCCGAGCACGACGAGCGCCACATCGGCGTCACGCGCAACCGCGGCGGCCGTCGCGAGCCCGTCCTCGACGAGTTCGACGGTGAACGCGGTGGCCTGCTCGGGAGTCGTGGCGTCGGCGCGCAGCACGCCGTCGGGCCCGACCGTGACGTACCGGTCGCTCGCCAGTTGGCGCAGCACGAGGTCGCCGGCGCGGGGCAGCGGCTCGAACGTCTCCCGGACCACCCACTCGCCGGGCATCGGCCGGTCGTTGACCAGCACGCCGTCCTGGTCGGCGCGCACGTACCGGCCGTTGCCGGCGGCGCGCAGCGTGATCGTCCCGCAGCCCCACTCGACGATGTCGAAGCAGGCGTCGAGGTCGGTGCCGTCGGCGATCCGTAGTGGTGCGCCGTCCGGCCCGTCGCCGGCGCGGACCTGCCCGGCCGGGGTGCGCAGCCGGATCCGGTCGGCTCCCTCGGCGGTCCGGACGGCGGCGCGGCCGAGGCGGTCGGCCAGGCCCGCGCTGACCGTCACCGCGTACGGCAGCGTGCCGCTGTACCAGTCCTCCAGCGCGGTGTCGCCGAGCGGCCCGATCACCGCGACGGTCCGCGGCCTGCTCAGCGGCAGCAGGGCGCCCTCGTTCTTCAGCAGCACCACGCAGCCGCGGGCGGCTTCACGGGCGAGTTGCTGATGCGCGACGCAGTTGACGACGTCGGCCGTGGTCGCCGCGTACGGATTCAGCTCGGGTGGGTCGAACTCGCCGAGCCGGAACCGGACCGACAGGATATGCCGGACCGCTGCGTCCACATGCGACTCATCGACCAGGCCCCGGCGCAGGGCGTCGGTGATCCAGCCGATCGTCGGTCCGGCGTCCGCGTCATTCTCGGTGAAGCAGTCGATCCCCGCGCGCAACGCGGCCCCGAAGCCGGCCGCGTGATCGGGCAGGAAGTGCTGGTCGCCGGCGATGTTGGTACCGGCGCCGGCGTCGCCGACCACCAGGATCTCGTCGGCGGTCCAGGTGCGCAGTTCGGTGGCGATCAGCGGGCTGAGGTGCGCGGGCCGCCCGTTCACAAAGTTGTAAGAAGCCATCACGGCCACCGCCGCGCCGGCCGCGATCGGCGCCCGGAACGCGGGCAGTTCATATTCGTGCAACACCCGGGGCGGCAGGTTGCTCGACGTACGATGCCGGTCGGTCTCGTTGTTGTAACCCAGGAAATGTTTCAACGTCGGTGCGGTGCGCAGGTAGGTGGGATGGTCGCCGCGCAGGCCTTCCGCGTACGCCGAAGCCAGCCGGCCGGTGAGCCACGGGTCCTCGGCGTAGCCCTCCTCGTTGCGGCCCCAGCGTGGATCGCGCAGCGGGTTGACCACTGGCGCCCACACGTTGAGCCCGGTGCGCGCGGGATCCTTGTGGTGCAGCCCGCGCACCTCGTCGCCGACGGCCGCGCCGACCCGGCGGACCAGCTCCGGGTCCCAGCTGCTGCCGAGGCCGACGGCCTGCGGGAAGACGGTGGCCGGCCCGAGCCAGGCGACGCCGTGCAGGGCCTCGGTGCCGGTCCGGAAGCCGCCGACGCCCAGCCGGGGGACCGGCGCCTGATGCTGGTGCAGCAGCGCCACCTTCTCGGCGAGCGTCAGCCGGGCGAGCAGGTCGGCGACGCGGGCGGCCAGCGGCGAGCCGGGGTCCTGGAAGATTCCGCTGGCCGGGTCGTTCATGGCAGATGTTCTCCTAGCACGTTATCGGGGCCTCGCCCGCTGCCGGGACGTTGCCGGCTATCGGGACGTTGCCCGTTGTCGGGGCGTCGCCTGCTGTTGGGCCGTCGCCTGTTGTCGGGGCGTCGCCCGCCTTTCGGGTTCATCGAAGCGCTTCGACGATGGTCCGGAAAAGACTCCGCCAAACATGCTGTTACGCATGTGTTACAGCGGAGCCCTCCGAGGTTGGCATCAGGCATCGACCGTGGTCAAGGGGTGCGAGTCAATATGTCGATATCGTTTCAGCCGGACATGGGCCGCCGCCGGCCCGTCGGGCGGGCGTGCGCGGCCCCGGCCCGCCGGGAGCCCGGGCGGGGCCGATCGTCCGTTCGATGTCGGGGGTGCCTGTCAGACTCTGCTTCCTCGATCAGGAAGGCCGGCGATGAGCGGCACACCCCGATGGAACGGTGACACTCGTGTTACCCCGCCCGCGGTCGGCGGTGAGCGGGAGATCCTGAGCGCGATGCTGGACTGGCATCGGGCGACCTTCGAGCTCAAGTGCGCCGGGTTGACGCCGCGGCAGCTGTCTGAACGGGCGGTGCCACCGTCCAGCCTGTCCCTGCACGGCCTCGTGCGGCATCTGGCCGGCGTCGAGCGCTGGTGGTTCCGCATCCAGTTCGCCGGTGTCGATGTTCCGGTGCCCTATTACTCCGATGATGACCCGAACCAGGATTTCGACAGGTTGGACGGGAATCCCGACGAAGTCTTCGCCGTCTGGCGGGCGGAGTGCGAGCACTCGAGACGGATCACCGCCGCTGCCGGATCGCTGGCCGAGACGGGAATCCGCAGGCGGACCGGCGAGCCGATCTCCCTGCGCTGGATCCTGGTGGACATGATCGCCGAGTACGCCCGGCACAACGGCCACGCGGACCTGCTGCGGGAACGCATCGACGGCGCCACCGGAGCATGACCCGGCAAGCCACGCGTCGCTGTTCACATCCTGGCCGTGGTCGCGCTGTTCACATCCTGGCCGTCATCGTGGCGGCGGAGGTGCGCACTGAGGTCAGGCATTCGCTGCGGCAGATTCGGAGCGCGGCCACCCATGTTGTCCGGCGCGGCGAAGCCCAGCGTCGCGTACAAGAATTCGCCGCAGCGGATTCCGAGCGGCCACCCATGTTTGTCGACGCGGTGACGCCCAGCGTCGCGTACAGGAATTCGCAGCGGCGGATTCCGGGCGGCCACCCGGCCCGGAGAACGCCACGACGGCGTGAAACCGTGTCGTCGAGAGGCAGCCTGTCCGCCGGGGGCTGGTCTTTCGCTGCGGACGGCTGGACCGATGCCCGGCGTGGGTTGGTGGTTTTTGGGTCGGGGCTGGCGTGGTGTCGTTGGGCTTGGCTTTGGTGCGGGTCGGTGGCTGGTGTCGTGCTGTTGGGCGTAGCCCCGCGTGGCCCGGCGGCTGTTTTCGATTGGGCCGGGTCGGTCTCCTGCCGCCGGCAGCTCCGCGGTCGCCACCGCGTTTGAGATGGCTCAGCGCTTTGATTTGGCTTCAGCTTGATGCGGGTAGGTGTCCGTTCTCCAGGCGGTCGAGAGCCAGCGCCGCACCGCCGGCCGCGGCCGAGCCTGGCTCCAGGGTCGACACAACGATCTCGACGGCGGTCTCGCCGGCCGTCAGCGCCCGGCTCCTGGCCGCCGCCTCGGCGGCGGGCAGCAACCACGCCGACAGCGGCGCGAAGGCACCGCCGAGCACGACCACCTGAGGATCGACCAGATCGGCCAGGACGGAGACGGCCTGCCCCAGCCGGCGGCCGGCCTCGGCGAGCGCGGCGCGCACGACGGGGCTGCCCGACCCGGCCAGCGCGATGATCCGTTCGATCTCCGGCGCGTAGTCGGTGATCGGCTCGTCCGTGTCGAACAACGTGGCGCGGACCAGGGCGGGCAGGCCGGCGAACGCCTCCAGGCAACCGCGGCGCCCGCAGCGGCAGAACGGGCCGGCCGGATCGAGCTGCAGGTGACCGATCTGGCCGGCGAAACCGCGCGCGCCGCGGACGAGCCGGCCGTCGGCGATGATTCCCGCGCCGACGCCGACCCCGCCGATCAGGCAGACGAGGTCGGGCGTGCCGGCGCGGACGCCGCTGCGATACTCGGCCAGTGCGGCCAGATTGGCGTCGTTGTCGACCACCACGTCGTACTCCGGGTGGCGCAATGTTTTCAGCAGGGCGGCCCGCAGGTCGAGGTCGGACCAGCCGAGGTGCGGCGCGAAGCGGACCCGGCCGTCGGCGCTGACCAGGCCGGGCGCGGCCACCGTGAGCCCGAGGATGCGGTGGCCCTGGCCGGTCAGCTTCGTCACCACGCGGCCGGCCAGCGCCGCGACGGCCGCCTCGGCCCGGCCCGGCGCCGCATCCAGGCCGGGGAACGCCCGCCGCCAGGACAGCAGCCGCTCGCCGGTGAGGTCGACGGCGACCGCGGCGACCTGATCGGCGGCGATCTCCAGGCCGACCGCGGCGTACGGCCGGCCCTGCAAGGTCAGCATCGCGGCCGGCCGGCCGATCCTGTTCTCCGCCATCCCGGTCTCGCGCAGCAGGTGCCGTTCCAGCAGGTCGCTGACGAGGCTCGACACCGTCGCCTTGTTCAGCCCGGTGGACGCGGCGATGTCCGCCCGCGAACACGGTGCGTGGGTGCGCACGTGCCGCAGGACGACGGCAAGATTCGTCATCCGTACGTCGGTCAAGTCTGCCGACTGCGTCGTGCGTCGCGTCCCGATCACGTCTGCCCGCCTTCCGCACCGGGCCGCCCCGGTCGCGCCGTCCATCATGCCGCACCCGGGGCACCATGCTGCGGACGTCTCTTGTCCTCACATTGACCGTCGGCTACTTTGTTTGGCTATAAGCCAAACAAACTCTAGCGGGAAGCAGTTAGTCCCGTCGATATTTGGAAAGGAGCGCGCCGTGACGAACCCTTCAGGCGCGACCGCCGACCGGCGGACCTTCCTGAGCCTGGTCGGGCTGGGCGCGGTCGCCGTCGCCGGGACCGGCCTGCTCGGCGGTTGCGGTGACAAGGCCACCCGCAGCGGCGCCACGCAGAATCTGGACAAGCTGGCCGCGCTGCTTCCCGACCAGAAGCCGCTGACCCTCGACATCCCGAAGCCGGACATCATCAGCACCCGGCCGGTCGCGGACGGGTACACGAAATTCCCGGCCTCCCTCGTCGACGCCATCGCGGACAAGCCCGGGGCCGGCGGCGCGGCGATCCGGGCGATGACTCCGGTCTGGGGCCCCGCCCCGCCCAGCGGTGCGAACAACTCCTACCTGACCGCGATCAACGCGGAGCTCGGCACTCCGGTCGAGTTCAGCACGCAGGACGGCCTGACCTACGGCGACAAGCTGGGCGCGCTCCTCGCCGCCCGCGACGTGCCGGACCTGCTCTGCGTGCCGGGCTGGGAGGTGGCCAAGCTGCCCCGCTTCGGTGACGCGGTCGCCGCCCTCTTCGAGGACCTCACGCCTTATCTGCAGGGTGGCGCAGTGTCGGCCTATCCCATGCTGGGCACGTTCCCCGCCGGCTCATGGCGCAACTCCTGCTGGAACCAGAAGCTCATGGCCGTGCCCAATCCCACTGACGGGCCGTTCCCCTGGGTGCTGTTCCACCGCAAGGATCTGGTCAGCAAGGCCGGGCTGACGTATCCGAAGACCATCGACGAGTTGTTCACAATCGGCAAGCAGGTCACCGACCCCGACAAGGGCGTCTGGGCGTTCTCCGACATCTTCGCGATGGTGCAGATGCTCCACAAGGTGCCCGGCACCAAGGACGGATGGCGGCGCAAGGCCGACGGCACCCCGGAGTTCAAATACGAGACACCCGAGTACCGCCAGGCCGTCGAGTTCATGGCGAAGGTGTACAAGGCCGGCCTGGTGCACCCCGACATCGTCGCCAGCAAGGGCGCTGACGCCCAGCAGCTGCTGAAGAGCGGAAAGATCCTGTTCCATCAGGACGGCATGGGCATGTGGCAGCTCATGCAGGCCGAGCAGCAGAAGGTGACGCCCGGTTTCGACGTGCAGCCGGTGCCGTTGTTCTCCGCGACCGGCGGCGACCCGCTCGCGTGGGGCGACGACGAGCCGATCTCGTACACGTTCGTCAAGAAGGGTCTGGGCAAGGCCCGGGTCGAGGAACTGTTGCGGGTGATGAACTGGTGCTCCGCCCCGTTCGGCACCCGCGAGTTCGACCTGCGCGAGTTCGGCGTCGAGGGTAAGCACAACACCCGCACCGCCGACGGACCGGTCAAGACCGAGCTCGGCTTCAAGGAGATCGCCAACCAGTACTTCTTCATCAGCGGCCGCAGCCCGGTCGTGCAGCCCACTCCGCAGACCCCCAACTACGTGCGGGACATGCTGGGCTACTCCAACACCACGGTGAAGTTCCTGGAGAAGGACCCGTGGGACGGCCTTAAGTTTGAGATGCCGGCGAAATACAAGGCCGGCCTGGCGCCGACCGACGACAAGATCACCGATATCGTACGCGGCCGGCGCCCGCTGACCGATCTCGACGCGGTGGTCACCCAATGGCGTGCCGCGGGCGGTGACGAGGCACGCCAATTGCTCGCGACGGCGCTGTCCGACGCCGGGCGATGAGCAGTGACCAGGCCAGCCGTACGCAAGTGACGGCCGAGCAACCACCCGCCGAGCCGGCGCCCGCTCGCCGGGCGGGCGCCCAGCGACGGCAGCGCGCGCCGTTTCGCGCGCGCCTCCGCCGTG
>Ga0307512_10003675_pt1 | contig 17499 bp, 24 predicted proteins | sample 14_EM_MG_FD_200267 | JGI IMG/M metagenome (GOLD analysis project Ga0307512, IMG submission 200267) | Populus trichocarpa ectomycorrhiza microbial communities from riparian zone in the Pacific Northwest, United States - 14_EM | ecosystem: Host-associated > Plants > Roots > Unclassified | place...
CAGCTTGGACGATTGGTACTAGTAGTAGGCGTTTTGCCTTTGCGCGTTCTTTGTCGTTCGTGTGTCGGCTAGTCAAATACTGTACTAGTTCTATACCACCACTAGGGTTCCTTTCCCAATCTCGATGCGACCGACGGAGGAGAGAAAGAAGAGAAGGAAGAAGCTTTTGCATATTGCGGGACTTGTGGTGGGGCATTTCACCTGGACCCCCCCCCTCACCTTCCTTTTTTTTACAGTACCAGAAGTTGTTGATAACGATGACGACCACGAACGGCGACGACAATGGTTTCCGCATGATAAAAGTGGGGCAACGACGGGTGCTACGTTTCTCTCTGCAGCTCTTGAGCTGATCATCGCTTCGCTTCCAGCTTGAGCAACAGCAAAGCCCCAAGCTCCAAGCTCCAGCCCCAGCCTCCGACCCCATCGTACCCCGCTGTGAACGAACGATCCCGTTATATCAGGTATCAGGTGATGATGAGGGGTGATCTTGCATTTTCGATCTTGATCAAGATTCGCATTATCTCCTGGATAGGGATCAGCGCTCAGCATCCGCTCGAGGGGCGATTGACTGACCACGACCGACGATAAATGCGATCTAGGGCACAGATTAGGAAACTCGTAAATGAAGTGGTTCTTAGGGCTGCTGCAGCCAAGTGCTGTATACACGCGGTCGAAGCGAAGCCGTAGCATCATCCAGTCCGTCTTTCGCCCTTTTTGACTTGTCGAAGCTTCTACGGGTCAAGATAAGAGAGCAATGTAATATAAATAATAAGCGAATATATATCGTAGCCATGCGATAACAACAAACGAAGACAGTAGACAGAGCAAGAAGGTCCATTTAGAATTACAACAGACGTCTATTGCAACAATCAAACCATTACGGATTCACACCACGGAGACTTCCCCTACCCAACCGGTCAAGTGCCCTTCTGTGCAGATTGAGGCATCTTGTCACAGGGCCTGTCCAAATGCCGTTTCAACGAGTCCACTCGCGCGTAACTCTTTCGACAGTACTGGCATACGTGTTCGATCGTCGTATGTTGGCTTTCGTAATGGCGCTTGCGGTCGTGTGGACGTGTAAAGGTCGCCCCACATACGCCACACGCGTGGGGAGAGGAAGACGAAGAGGAAGAGGGCGGTGAGGGCGAACCATAACCGATAGGTGGGGATGGACTGTTGGCGGGGTTCGAATACTGTGCGTGGCCTCCTTGAGTCTGCATCGCTGGGTTTGGATAAGGTTTCTGCGGGGTGACAAAGTGTGTATTGTGTTGTGATGGGACAATAGGCTGCCCATATTCTATCGGACGGTAGTTCTGGTAGTGGGCAGGAACGCCGGGGTTCAATAACGCTCCGGTGTGATGTGCATCAAGCGGATAGTGCTGAGGGGGATATTGGGGGTTCACGGACGACCCCGATTGTTGGGCGATAGGGAGGCTTGGCAAAGCAGCGTGGTTGCCGGCGACGACTGCTGTTTGTGTTCGTGTGAGTGGAGATTAACTGGGATAGGGGAGAGTGTGTGCATGCCTGGGTGATGGGGATCTTGGGGGTGCCCGTACGTTTGTCTTTGTACTTGAGGACTCTGCGCGACGGGGTGGTAGCCCATGGGTTGACCACTGGTATTGTGATGACCACTATGATCTACATAGTTGGGGGGATGCGAAGGGGACAGTGAGGTTTGATTATGACGCTGATACGAGTAGTTGCGGGAAGCGTCATGGGGGTGCGACTGCATGTTGGAGGAAACGTGTTGGACTGTCGGATACGCAAAGTGGTAAGAGGCTTTATACTCCTGGTATGCTTTAGAAGGAATAGCGAAGTTTGAACGGCATCGGATTTGTTGAATATGGCCAAGGACCACGCAGTGACCCGGCGAGGAGCGGGTGCCAGAGACTTGGCCCAGTAGAAACCAAGAAGGGTAGGCGCTGGGGGAGGGTAAGATGGGGCCGAAGTGAGCGAGGCAAAAACCTTTTTTGGGTCCGAAGTCGAAGGTACTTAGGGTTTCGAGCCGCACCGTTGCACGATCAAAAGAGATGGCCCTCTCTTGGCCGGGAAAGGTAAATGACCCTTCGTTTGCAGGCCATTCGGAGTGACCACGTCCCCGTATTTGATATTCAGAAGAGTAATCGTCAGGTGAACATCGCCTGTCCCTTCTTCACAAATGTGTCTTGGGACCTGTACCACTGTATTACACCGCAGCCTTCACGTCGCTTGGGAAAAAAAAAACGAGGGGCGCGAATTGATCTGACAACCGAGCGCCTTCAAGTCCTAAGCGCGTAGGCACTCGGAACCGCCTAAGTAAAGTCGGATGGATTTGCGATATTATCTACTTTTTTTTTGAATGTGATGTTGTAGCCGATGAGCGCATGTCATATCGGGATCGGGGCTCAAATTCCGTGGGAGCTTCTTCTAACCGCAGAGGACGTGCCACAGAGAGGCCCTACCCTGCCAGGGACCGCCCGCCTTAGAGTCTGCATGGTCGGAAGTAAAAGGAAACCGAAAACGTACTGGAGTGGAGTGACGATCATCACATCGACATCCGCGGGTGTCGTGTAAGCAGCAAGGCTTATGGATATTGGAAAATCCGGTTGAGGGACGAACATAGTTGTAAAGAGTGGACCAGGCCAGGGAGGCTCAGCGGGGAATGGATGCCGAAGGGAGATCGCGATAACTGCCTACGATAGTGAAACGAGTGCGTGCGTCGAAAAAAAGGGGTTGCTTGTGGTCAAAAGAGTTTCATAGGTCCTCGTTTCCTTCGTAACTGAGAGGAATGGCCGGTGAAGTGCCCTCGCATCAGGCACTCAAATTTTTACACAAACGAATTTGACATGCGGGATGATTACCTCCGAAACAACGCGGCCTTCCCCCATGACCTAGCGTCCAGAGCTGTGAAGAAGCATGAGACACGAACGATGTTCGGAGCGCTATGTTGAGAAATGAAGGGACAAAAACGGGTGCTAGGTGTTTGTGCGGATGTTCGTGTGAAGTTGCGGCTAGCGGAAGAGAATTGCTTACAACACGATCGAGAAGATGCATGCATCTGCAATGCAGATACACTTGTCGCGAAGGGGGATCGCTGACGACAACATGAGCACGCACCGCAAAATGAGACGCGTTGAAAAAACAATGGGTTATTTGAATTTCATCAATCCGCTTTGCCGAACTGCGGGAGTCATGAAAAAGTTGATGGTTGCGGCTATTGACATTGACACTGACAGTGCCGTGTTTACTAACCGGGGCGGAGAGTACCGGAGAGTGGCTGAGTCGTAAATCGGAGATTCAAAAGCTGTGCACAATGGACACGTGTATATTGTATCGGATGTAGTACTAATATTATAGAACAGAGGCATGCACGAACCGCATCACAACCCCAAATGTCGGATAGATGGTGGATGTTGATGCATGATGTTTGAGTGTACCACGCGTGCGTGGCGCGGGAAGTGCGCAGTTGAGCGATGGTCAAAAAAAACTGCAAAGTTGCAAGCTTTTCAGAGAGAGACGAAACAAGTGCTAAAAAAAAAAAGCTGTGCCCAAAAATTTAGCTTCCGGATCGCAGACGGTTGAACCACGGAGTTGTGTCAACGGGTGATGAGCGAGGGGGCATGCACGATGGTCGGGGGTCGGTCCACGGGTGCAGTTGTTTCGTTTCCAAGGTCAGCCAAGGCCATGATTCTGAGATGCAAACGGAATATTATGGCTGATGGCGGTGTGATGGCTTGATGGACCATAGATCACGTGTTTATTGCGTGTCGGATAATCGAGAAAGGTTACGATTCGAGAGTCGAGTCAAGCTTTGCGTTTCCATCATATGGCTCCATGGCTCCCTTCGACCTCGATGCATGCATACAACAGCTCCTCCACAAGCAGTTACTCCACGAAGCTCTCCTCCGCGAGATCTGCGAAAAGACAAAGGAGGTTCTCATGCGAGAATCCAACGTCGTACATGTCAGTGCCCCGGTCACCGTGGTCGGTGACATACATGGGTGCGCGCTTCTCCAAACCCATCATTTGCGTTTGGTGACGCTTGATCATTTCTCAAAGCCAGTTTTATGATCTCATAGAAATATTCCGTATAGGTGGTTACGCCCCATATACTAACTACTTGTTCCTCGGTGCGCTCTCCATGCCCGAGTCTTTCGCTCGGGCGCCGATCCCTGACCCTTCTTTGGTGCTTCAGGTGATTACGTCGATAGAGGGCTCTTTAGTGTTGAAACGATATCCCTGCTCACATGCCTCAAGCTCCGATATCCTGATCGTGTGCAACTCATTCGCGGGAATCACGAATCACGAGCTGTCACACAAGTGCGTTTTCTCTGTGCCCAAACCCCCTGCCCGTCTTTTACATTGCTGGATCCAGACATACGGATTCTACACAGAATGTGTTCGCAAATATGGATCTTCACGCGTTTGGACCTATTTCACCGACATGTTCGACTTCTTGACGCTATCGGTAGTCATTGACGACAAAATATTTTGCGTCCACGGTGGTGAGAGTTCGGTTTGCCACGTCGGCTTATCTGTTTTTCCAGCACCCGCTTATGACTCGCCTTGTTCTTCAAGGTCTTTCTCCGTCTATTCACTCTATTGATCAGATCAAAGTCGTTGACCGATTCCGAGGTAACATTTCACTTTGTTATTTTTCTTGCCGGGTGATCCGCTTACTCGTTTCCCAAATGTCAGAAATACCACACGAGGGACCCATGGCTGACCTTGTATGGTCGGATCCTGATCCAGAGAAGGAAGACTTCGCAATATCACCTCGGTAAATCTCTTTTCTCTCTTCCGGAACTTTCCAGTGGCTCAATAGGGCTCGTCAGTGGCGCTGGGTACACCTTTGGGTCTGGCGTCGTGCACAAATTCCTAGAAACGAACGGCATGACACACATTCTACGCGCACATCAGCTATGCATGGAGGGCTACGCATCGCTCTTTGACAACCACCTGTCCACAGTGTGGTCCGCGCCAAACTACTGTTATCGGTGTGGGAATTCTGCGAGCATATTAGAAGTCTCGCCGGGGAGTAAGATGTATTTCAACGTGTTCGAAGCTGCACCCGAAAACGAACGGGACGGGCCGAACCAACAGGCAGCGCAAAACGCTGGAGGAAAGGTGAGTGTCAACCCTGACTCGGCTCTATTATAGATGGCGAAGCCTAACTCCACTTCTTCCCCGCTAAAGCTTCCAGAGTATTTTTTGTAGCGTTACATATACGGACTGTGTATCTTCACGACCGATGACGACCTTTTTTTTCCCCCTACAATGACTACACGTAAACGGTTAGAGAGAGACGCCTGCTAACCCTATTGTGCCACCGGGGGATGGCGACCCTGGTCACAAGGCGTTCCGAGCAAGTTCGCGGGCGTCTCTGAATTACATTGTCTCGATGGGCTCGGAGTGCAAGCTTTCGTTTCACGGCTTGCCACGGCTGTGAGCGTGGTGGCCGCGTGTCGTAATGGTCATCAAAGAATTTGTCCCTCCCCTGCGTGTATCATGACATCGCTTAATTCGGTCTACCCCGAATGAAAAACACGCTCCTCCTTCGTTGGCGCCACCACCACTGCGCGCAAAAGAAGGCGAAAAGGAGAAAAAAGGTCCACGGAACCCTCGACCTCCATTTTTCCCACCATAATATCGCGAGGGTGCGAATCAGGTCACGCTTCCGCCGACGGCCGTGGCGTAAGTATGGTAGTGCGGCAGGCGTCCGCGAGTAGGGTGAGGCACCGATTGGGTAGCCGTAGAAAGGATTGAAATGCGATCGCGGAGAGATTTGTGCGAGCGATGCGATCTTCCGGTGACTCGCATGCCTAGCACTGCTCTCCTCTGGAAGTCGTGTGGGTAATGCGCCGCCATCCTCTTCCAGCGATGAAAGTGATGATGAGAGCGAAGCTGTTGGAGTTGTGTGCTGCGTGGCGTCCAAGAGATTGGGGATCTCCGGAAGAAGAGGAAGAAGACCCCCGTACTCTGAAAGGAGATAAATCGAAACGTATCTCTTCGGAGGCTATATAGAGCTTTACCTTGTGGGAGGCTCGAGGAACTGATGCACTCGTGGAGGGCTTCCCTTGAAGGAAAGAAGATCCTATAATGAACTGACTCGGGGAGGGCAAGCCTAGCCAGGAAAAGGGATTCAGGGGTGGGCGCGTGTGAGTGTCAGCAGCCTGGAATCACAAGAATGCGAATGCGAACCTGATGACGCTCCAGATGCCGGATTGCGTCCACGAGTAGTTGATGACAAAGACTAAAAAGGCGAGATGATGTGGCGTTAGGAGTGAGATAACATCTTGTCGATGAGAAGCAGGCAGACCTGTCCCGAACAGCCCAGGGTAACGAGGTGCAACTTCATTTTTGTACCAAGTCAGCAGGTCGAGGTTCTATCATCGAGGGTGTTCAAATCAGAGGGGGAATATTCGGACATTAAATCCGGGTTCCGGACGGGAGGCGTACAAAATTACTCATTGATGCATCCTCCATATCAACAAGCAATACGTATTGAAGCACAGGGTCATCATCACGCCTGGGACGTTCCGCCGAGTTGATATTGTGAAGATTGAGACGAAGCCCTTCGACAGAGCGTAAGATATGCTCTCGGGGATCTCGTTGCAAAGTGGCGAGTTTGGTCAGCCTCAGGACCAATATGGGCCGCCTAAGAATATCGGACGCAGGCGGCGGGAGGATATGGAGCGGAGATGGCGGAAACGCGGTCAGATCTTGACATTTCAAGTGGGTCAGGCGCCAGGTGAGGATCGTCCTAAGTGACTCTAGGGCAAACGCCTTTGTGAACTTGTGCCTCTAGAGGAAACAGGGTGGTATCCACTTCAATTGCCGCCCAAAACAAGCGATTTCAGCGAGTGATCGCACTCTCACCTTGAGGGTGCGGAATATAGACACTATTGTTATTGTTATTTTTGGGGGAAGAGAGGGGAAAAAGTGGGTCAGAAACGCGAGGCCGAACGCTGAGCCGAGGAAGGGACGTACGGTCGTCTTGGAGCCACTCTCGAGCCCAGTCGCGTGCGGCATTGTCTAGACCGAGTTCGTCTACCACGTTGGGAAGGACCTGTGTGAGCAACGCGTTTTGAAGCTGCTGTACTGTTTCCCTGTGCTGAAAGTAGAGGTCAGTCAAGGCGGCGTTGTGATTGCGAATGGCTTGAGGGACGGTGAGGGAGCGAGTGAGAGGGGACATCGTGGTTCACGCGCGGAGACATGTGACGCAAACCACACGTTTGGCTCTCGTCCCTTCGCTTTTTTCGATTGATCCATGCTGCACTCTGGCTCGGACTCGCTCTCGCACTTGCTCAACTGGTTCACCGCGAACAGCGGAACAATCGACCGCTCTGCTCTGACGTTTGCGCAGATTGAGGGCCTCGGCTGGGGTGCCTTTGCTCTTCGCGATCTCCAGGTACAACCTTTTGGCCATCATCTTCACCATCATCATCAACCCTTTTTTTTTTCACCTTTCGCTTCTGTCTGCTGAAAACACGGTGAACTCAACCCGCTGTAATCCTGCAGCAAGGCGACACTCTGTTCACTTTGCCCCGACATCTCACCCTCTCGACCCGCAACTCCTCTCTCCCGTCTTTGGTTGGCGAAACCGACTGGAAGAAACATGGCCTCCACATCGGTTGGGCCGGTCTCATCCTTTGCATGATGTGGGAGGCAGCTCAGGCTTCCTCCTCAAAATGGTCAACCTACCTCGGTATGGGCGCACGCGTTCTACCGATCCCTTGTACCAACCAATTGACCCGATGGTCAAAGCATCGCTACCGATCGCGTTCGACACGCCTATGTTTTGGAGCTCCGAAGATCTTGAGCAGCTGAGAGGCACAGCTGTCTTAGGCTGGTCGCCTAGTTTGAAAAGTTAGACTCGAAGTACTGATGCTAAGTACCGTAGACAAGATCGGAAAGCAACAGGCTGAAAATGACTATCTCGACAAAGTCGTGCCTTTACTCAAAGTGCGCACTCCCGTTAGCTCGCAACTCGAATCTTAAAATCGATTGCTTGTTCCAGGGCAGAACAGATTTGTTTGGGGAGTACCCTTATACACTTTTTTCTTTAGAGACGTATCATATCATGGGAAGCCGTATCCTCTCCAGAAGCTTCCAAGTTGAGGCCATGTCGGCTGCTAGCACCGACTCGAGCCAAACTCCGGCACAGGAAGACTCGGAGATGAGCTTAGATGAAATTTCGCCAAATTCACCCAATAATAATGGCCCAGATGAGATTGTAGACGATGAGGACAGTGATGGCGATGATGACCCTGTGAATGTGGCTATGGTCCCCCTGGCTGATATGCTGAACGCGCGGTATGGGTGCGAAAACGTGCGTGTCCACAGCTCTTTGAGAGCTTGAGCGATTCAGTAATAATTGATCGTCCAGGCCAAGCTCTTCTACGAGGAAAACGATCTCCGAATGGCCACGACCAAATCTATTTGTCGCGGTGAACAAATTGTGTGTCCCCTTTGACATAACATCCAACCCTCGTCTCTTCTGCTTACGTGTAAACAGTGGAACACGTACGGTGACCCTCCCAACTCGGACTTGCTTCGCCGCTATGGGCACGTCGATCAGGTTCCGCTTGCTGATGACGGGCTTGGGAACCCTGCGGACGTTGTCGAAATTCGGGCTGATCTTGTTATGTCAAGTATGGAACAAAAATTTCCCGAGCACGCAACCCCGCGGAGCTCAGAACGCGTGGATTGGTGGTTGGAAGAGGGTGGTGACGAGTGCATAACCCCCTCCACGTGTCGTCGTTGAGGGCTCTGATCTTGCTTTGCAGCGTCTTCGTGGTCGACTTTTCGAATGAATTGCCGGAGGAGATGACATCGTTTGTGCGCCTTTTGATGATGTCAGTTCCAGAATGGGAAAAAGCCAAGGGCAAGTCCAAGTTGCCAAAACCTAAGGTCAATGATGCCGTATTGACCGTGGTTGCTGACGTCGTGAGAAGACGGTTGGGAGAGTATCCGACAACAATTGAGGCAGGTTCACCGGAGGTTATCTTATCAAAATTTCTATTCACATGCCGCATTTTGCAGCATGACGAAACTTTACTCGGAACGGAAAAGGAGAAGGTCCTCCCATTGAATTTAAAGAATGCGGCGGTAGTGCGACTGGGCGAGAAGCGCATCTTGCACGGCCTCCTGCAGGCGGTGACTTCCCGGCTCGAAGGCAACTCGAGCGCGTCCGCGAGCGAAAGCAGGAAACGCAAGGCGGATGGGACAAATGCTGATGGTGGCAGGGCAGTGAAGCGATGGTAGACTGACTGGTCATCTACGTATACGCGACTGCGCACTGGCTGCGCGCCGGTGCCAGAGACACCCCGGGAAACTGTTGGAGTACCTGTGCCTGCTTAATGTAGTTGTTATCTCCTCACTTGTCATCTCCACAAACAATGTCTGGTGAACCACATTTACCTGGCTACTCGCTCGACGACGACGCAACTTTGGAGCCAGAGAGTCCAGCCGACGCGGTGTTGGTAGCTTCCAGCGCTGGTGCTGGTGACGCAGTCCGTCCTGCGGCTACTACCACCGTCTCCTCTCAAACTCCACAAGTCTCGACACAATCAACGCCCGTTCCTCAGAGCCAGCAGCAGCAGGCGGAGGAAAGGACGGACGCCACAGCCAATATTACCACCATTGGTGGTACTGCCACTACTCCATCGCTTTCAGAACGCCCGGCGGTCGACGAGTTTGCGGATCCTAAGATTGCCTCGCTGCACGCGATCTTTCCTGATTACGATGCGGCCCTCCTGTGAGCCCTCATGTCATTTCAGCCTGTAGACAAACGCGTCCCCCTCTTTCCCTGCTCATCTTTGTGATGTAGGCACACTGTCGTCGACTCGGTAGGGGGCGACCAGGACCGTGCGGTCGATGCTCTACTCGCCATGAGTGATCCTACTCACGTCCCGACCCACCAAACAACAACTCGCGAACCGTCCGTGGTACGTTAACGTTCCTACACACTTTGTCATCTTTTTATTTCTGTTTCTAACTGTCGACATCTCGCATCACACATACGCGCGCCACTCATCTTACCTCACCGTACCACCACCCCTTATCCCCCGACACACATCCTTCTAGGCCGAACAAACGCAGCTAGACGAGGAGTTCGCGCGTCAGCTCCTGCTCGAGGACGAGCAACAGTATGCCCGCGACCAAATCGCGCGTCGGCAGCAACAACAGCAGCAGCAGCAGCAGCAGCAGGGTCGCCAATTTCCCTATGCGCAGCGTACACACGCACCCGTGCCGCAGCAGCAAAACGACGGCACATATGGAGATGACCCTGCGCAGCAACACCCGCAACGGGACAGGGACACGATGGCAGAAGTGCAGGAGCAGTTTAGTAAGCTCGCTGAAAGTAAGTAACGTATCATCCGTTTCATCCCTCAAACTTCTCCACCCCCCACACCCACACCACCCCTTTCCTTCCTTTCTTCCTACCTTCCTCCGGTTGCTACCTACGGTAGTCAACGCCCTGGTTCAACCGCCATCACTTGTGGCTTCGGGAATCACCTTTGCTACTCCTTTGCACACATTCGCTTACCGTAATACCTCCGCTCCCTTTGTAGCTAGCAAGCGCACGTTCAGCTCCCTCGTATCAAAAGTGAAAGCCAAGGTCCAAGAATTCGAACAGACGAGGTATGCAAAGATCTTCACCCTCTTTTTCTCCTCCACATGTCACATGGCCCTGCACCCCCGTCATGCCTCCGCGGACCAAGAGGCCCACAACATCTCCGTTACTTTCACACATTCATCCCATTTGCTCACGTCTGTGCCAACATCTTACAGGAATTCCCCCAACCCCTCTTCCTCTGGCACGGGCACAGGCTACGATGCTCAGCCCCCTTCGCCTGTGCTAGACCGACACGCTCAACAGGCGTATTACGCACCCAGACCGGCTCAGAGCACTCCTCAGCAGCTTCAGAATATTCCTCCAAGCGGAGATAATCGCGCTGTGAGATCGTCAGTACCGCCCTCGTCGGTTGACGAGGACTCGGCTGGTGTTCCACCCCCTCCTGCAACCAACAGCGGGCGCCCGGTATCGAATAATATTGACCCTGGTTCGGCTGTTTCTCATCTTAATTTGCGGTGATTAATCTTTCGCTGACGCTCATATTCTGCCATAGACAAGATCGGTCTGCTTCCCAAGCGACCTGTATCGCTGGTGAATACCGAGTCACAGCCCAGCCGCGCGCACGATGATGACGAGGAAGAGCTAGAGTATGTCGAGAATCCGTTCGAGGAGGGACAGTACAGATAGGTTATGCTACCCGTGGCAAGGTATGACACGACGATATTTTCGGCGAAACCTCCTTTAGTGTAACAGAACCGTCCGACGATGGATGGAGAACCGGCTATAGTATTGTATGCACTTTCGATTCATCCTTGATCCGACACAACCATATCCGATGCGTGACGAGAAGGTCCAGAATCTGGAGACTACGCGTACTTCCTTCCCGAAAATAAAATGTGGGATTTAGGTATGCTAGGGATTAGTGCGACATGAACGGTAGCTGTGCCGCCGCCACGCCGGGGGTGACTGCAGCTGTGAACTCCGTGGCCTTGCTGATCATGAGCAGCCCCACTGCATGCCAACCCGATATCAATCAAAAGAAGGGGAAGAGAAGAAAGGGCAGACCCACCAATGAGACCGAACAGACCTAAAATACTGCCAAACACTTCCACAATGAGAATCTTCACGAACAACGCAGGGTCCGCGGCGTCAGCCAAAGCTGCCGTCGAGCCGGTGATGCCCACGGAGATACCGCAGAGCAAATTACAGATGCCCACAGTCAAGCCGCCCCAGAAGAGCGCATAGCCTGACACGGGGTTGTTGGCATGCGTTGCATGTCTCGGAGGAGATAATTGTGGATACGAACCGGTGAAATAGTTCTCCCTTGTATAAAGCAGGTTCTCAGCGATGGGCACGAGCTTCGAGGAGTACACGATCCCGATTATCTATGAGACGATCAGTGATGCCAAGACGAGAAAGCCGGTGAGAGGGTGGAGACCAACGTACAACGCCATAGATTGCCACGACTTCGCAGAATATGATGCTAATGTAGGGGGGCATTCAGTGAGCTGTAATTTCGGGGATGAGGAAGGTGTCTTTGCAGACCTGATGAGATTCTTGGTCCGTATGCGGGGGGCCCTGACACCACCGCCGAGGATGGATGCGCCAGTGACGAAGATGCCCCTAGAGCGAGAGCATGCGATCAGTAAAAACAGCACCGCGTGACGCACGACGGCTGGTGATGGTTCTCGCACCATCCTGCCCCGAGGACGCTTAATCCTATGCAGAGACCGATGCCGGTCGACGCCCACAGGTACGGACTTGACTCTTCGAGGAACCTGCCGACGTTGAACGCTTCGCCAGAGCCTGCAGTGGCGAGAGCGAGCACAGAGAAGGGAAAGCAAAAAAATATGGCGTGAGCGAACACGGTGGCAGTTTCGATTTGTAAAATAAAGCGAGCGAGGACATGGTTCGTACCTGTAAAGAGGAGATAGAGGGCGATGATTGTGAAGAGAAAAGTGGGGAGCCCGAGGGCATAATAGAGGAAGAAGTAGCCCATGAGTGTAGAGTACAGTGAGATACTCGTAACGCAGCGCAACTCACGAGGTAAGCGCAGTCGCGGTCGCGTCGGCACCTTTTTAGTTCAGTCCAGCAAATGCAATAATGTACCATCTCCTCAAGGGCCTCCATGAATACCTGACCAGGTCTGAACCATGTTTACGCTTGTCCCAACCACATAAAGCAACGCTCTCATGTTATAACTCACAGGAAGGACGAGTTTTCCGTCATTATTATCGGCCTCGACGGCGCGGGCAAGTCGGTGCGCTGGACACTAACAGACAGATTGACCCTCCTCTCACTCCTTTTCGGCTTCACAGACTCTCCTCGAGAAGATCAAGACCCTGTATAATGACACGCCGGGCTTACCACCAGACAAGATTGTCCCGACGGTGGGCCAGAACAGTACGCACTGCTCGCGTTCCTCGGCTCGCAGCCTCTTCATTAAACGTCACATACACATATTTTCTCCCTCTTTATTCCCACAGCTGGGAAGATATCTCTGCCCTCAGCCGTGCTCCAATTCTGGGATCTCGGAGGCCAACGCGGGATTCGATCCATTTGGTCAAAATACTACGGTGACTGCCACGCTGTCGTCTACGTCATCGATTCGGTCGACCACGAACGCCTCAGCGAGGGCTGGGAAGTCTTCGGTACGTTCCATCCCACCCTCCTCCCATCACCTTCGAGGGCGACCAACCAAAGACTGAAAACTGCAACTTCCGACGGACTACTAGACTCGGTCCTCTCCGCCCCGCAGATCCTCGGCGCCCCGCTCCTCCTGCTGGCGAACAAGCAGGACCGCCCCGAATCGCTTTCTGTCGCGGAGATCCGGCACGACTACGAGGAGTGGTACCAGCACAAGATCGAGAGCGCGCGGCGGAGACAGGGCAGTGAGATGGATAGCGCGGAGAGGAGGGAGCGCATCGCCAGTCTGGACGTCATGGGCCTGTCCGCGTTGGAAGGGTGAGAGAAATTTTTGTGCTCTCTTCAAGTCAACCTGCGGCCAGTGAGACTGACGTTCAATGTCAGAACTGGCGTTCGTGCCATTGTCGACTGGCTGTTCATTCGGGTGCAGAACAGCAAACGGAGGTATGCCATTTTTCATTGTCGTTCGCTTCTTGCGCGTAATAGGCCCTCTGTAGGGACGAATCTTCCTGAAGCGATCACCCTGGGTGCCCATGCCGTCATCCTCATGTTCTACGGCGCGGTGCCTGTTATTCAGAGCTGCGCCCAAAACCAATGCAAGGTCGTACGAACCGCCCTACAAACCACTACTTTTAATCAACTGACTCGCACCGTTGGTACCTGCTATCCGCTCCATTCTGAACCAATCATACCGCGAATACAACACGCGGCATGTCACATCTGATGGTTCGACGCCGTCGTCCAAGAAGGGATAGGTCAAAAACTCTGTATAGAATACGGCGTGATCCGGTGGACCGTAAAAGATCAGGTTTCGAATGCCTCTGATTTTGTACCTGCCCGCGGTGGATTAGTTCCAAGGCCGTATGAGTCCTTATCTCAGTAGCAGACCTTCGATAGAAGTGGAACCGCTCCGTGATGATCAGGAAAGATTTCTTTCCAGAGAAGAAAGCTTGTCTGGCTCGTGAGATGTCTTGATTTGTTGAGTACCTGTGGTAGATTGAAGCCGAGATATTTTCTTTCGGCCGAAGGTTTGCTTACTCTGATAGGACCGCAAACGATAGCTGCTGCTTCCGGAAGTGGTTTTGGATCCGAATGAAGTCCAGAGATGAAGGCACGAAGATGACCGTGTTGGCACTCTGGACAGCTGACCTTAGCACAGCTGGGAGAAGCTGATTCGTGAAGTGGGAAAACCGCTTTTCCAATTCGTCCTTGGCGCTTGAGCAATCGAACTGAACAAAGTTCTGCGCATCGAGGTAAGCTAGCCGATGACTGTCTGAACGGCGAGCGACCCATTCACCTGATCGAGACCCTCGGGTATTTGCACTGGCGCCCAGCGTCGAGACGTACGCACTTTGCCCTCCACGTTCTTGAGAGACTGGTTGTAGATGCTGCGGATCTCTGGAGTCTCATGCGCAGACAGCAAAACTGTCTGCCGAAGGTAGGCAGCGCTGCAGAGAATTAGTTCCCATGACGTGACCAACATTGGAATACGTACTGCCCATCTAGGTACCAGGGCTTAATACGAGAAAAATCCGTATCGCGCGACTCTTTTGGGAGTTGGTTAAGGTGGGAAAAGACAAACTAATGGTACATTCGTCACCGGGCTGTGTTGTTCGCCCGTCAAGACACGTACCTGTGTGTGCTCCCAATTCTGCATTGTCAGACAGTCAACCTGGTCGGCAACGAGTATCTCTATGGAGGACAGAAAGTCAAAATTCCTGACCGCGTCTGGGTGAGCAATGTAGGCAAGTGATTGACGGAGGACGGCATACTTTTCTTTCTCAGTGGACATTCGCAAGCCTAATGGGCTTGCTATGATGATGTCTGATCCGTAAAACTCGGTGAACAGGCGGACGCTCTTCCTCGTCAGCTTCAGGCCTAGTCGAAAGTTGTCGTCTGGATTTCCTTCAAAGGTTTGGACATGGTCGCGGGGATATGCATCGGGTTCTGCAGAAGCAAATTTGTCCACGACGCCCTCTGGGAGCCCAAACTCCTTTCGGAAACGCGTCATATTTTCTATTTGGAACGATGGAGGGGGCATATGGGCAATCATAGATTCTAACCACCCAACGGCAGAGGAACGGAACGGGAGCAGGATGAGGACAGATGGCCTGGTGAATCCTTGATCTTGAACATCCTCTGGTGCTGGCGTGCCAGCTTTGACGGCGTGCGCCAGCCGTTCATTATTCTTAAGAATGCGCCGTCGCTTTCTGCACGTGGGTGTGAATATCTGACCTGTGATGGCTGATGACTAGCAGGACGCACTTGGTGACATGGTCTAGGATGTGCAGAGAAATTGAATCTCGGATGACAGGAGCAGCGCCTGGTGATGTATGCGTATGGTAAAGGTCACGATGACTAGCCAATACGGACAGAACCTCGTCCTGAAGTTGGCGCAAGTCTATGCCAAACAAAACGCTCAATATAAGATTGTTGACGGGGAGAAGGGCCTCACCTGGTGACAAACTTGCCTGTCGCTTCAGAAACGGTACTCGCTGCCGCTGGGAAATCTATAGCCGTTTAGGTCTAAGAGAAAGATAACTCGCACGGGTTCTACATACCTGCGACGAGCCAGCCTTCATCTTGTCAGGGCTGGTTGACCCTGGTGCTTTCGATATGACTACAGAGCCGAATTTTGGGAACGACGTGTTAGATGTCGACCAGATACGTTTGTTCACAGACTCGACCATAGACTGATTGAGAAGAGATGGTGCGGCCCCAAAATGTTGCTCATATGTAGACTCTTGCTCATCTTATCGTCAGACAAATACTTCCTTCAGTTGAACCAAATATATACTACACCTTCCGTGTCCGACAAGTCTGCAGCCTCATTGGTTTCCACATCGCCAAGATTTTTGTCTCGTCCTGCTTCACCTTCCTCAAGCTCAGCGATTTCCACGTCGCCATTCGCTCCGACAACAGGACCAGGGGAAACGCTGTCTGGGACGCGACGTTTGTTCAGTTTACTTGAGGGTGAACTCTGCTGATCAAAGAATTTTCGCTTTAGCGATTTGGCGGAAGAAACATTGAGAAGGGTAAGGAGTTTCGTAGTTGGTGAGTTCCAATCATTTAGTTCCATGTGTACGGGCTTGACTTTCGTTGCAATTTTGAGAGCAATAAATTATCTTGTCGCTCAGACACACGTGACACGTGACTGGCGCGAGGATCATCAATGCAACGCGTCCCGCGTGAAAGTACGGTAATTCCATGACCATCACTGCCGTGCACGTCGGTTGTGTCTCAGCACTCTCGTCTTTTTTAATATCATATCAGGCAATAATACTCTGTATCAAACCACAGAGCCTATACCACTGGCCACTATCGTGGCATAGTACACTGGGGTACAGCGAGTCGGCCATAGCTTGAGGTTTGTCCACCTCATTTCCTCGGCGATTGGATGCGCTGATCTCCACCGTTCGCATAGCAGGGTCAATGATTGTCCTTTGCGTGGCGGAGAAACCCTCTATCTCCAAGTCCATCACGGGCATCCTTTCCGGGGGTCAATTTCGAACTGTGAGTTCCATATAAAGCCAACTCTAGTGTACATCTTATGACATTAGATTAGCGAGGCACACGGAGTAATATCATCAAGAACTATGACTTTGATTACCCTCAATGCAGGGCAAATTTTACAGTGACATGTGTTGCAGGACATGTGTTGCAACACGACTTTTCTGAAACGCACCGTAAATGGCAGTCTTGCGACCCTTTTGAACTCTTCGATGCGCCTATTGAAGTGCAAGTCACCCCTGATAAAAAGGCCATTGTCGATAACTTGTCAACCGAAGCACGAAAAGCTCATCAACTCATGATCTGGACGGACTGCGACAGAGAAGGAGAAAATATCGGATCAGAGATCGTGAAAATATGCCGCAAGGCAAATCCAAACATTGTAGTGAAGCGTGCGCGTTTTAGTGCTATCATCGCTCAGTGCGCCCTTTTCTCTCCTGCACAATTCCTAGGCGTGTCAATGATACAAATAGGCAGATACACCATGCTGCACAGCATCCGGTTGAGTTGGACTATTCCCAAGCATCGGCGGTTGAGGCCCGAATCATTTTGGACCTTCGTATCGGTGCCGCATTTACCCGATTGCAGACGCGCACATTGCAACCTCTCTTTCAGCAGATCACTGGGGTAGTTTCTTATGGTGGGCGTTACCTAACTTTTTTTTTTGGCTCATCCCAACGAGCCTTCCCAGGTCCTTGTCAATTTCCTACACTGGGTTTCGTTGTGTCGCGTTTTGACCAGGTTCAGGCTTTCAGACCGGAGAAATTCTGGTATATCTACTT
>Ga0307512_10003676_pt1 | contig 17490 bp, 10 predicted proteins | sample 14_EM_MG_FD_200267 | JGI IMG/M metagenome (GOLD analysis project Ga0307512, IMG submission 200267) | Populus trichocarpa ectomycorrhiza microbial communities from riparian zone in the Pacific Northwest, United States - 14_EM | ecosystem: Host-associated > Plants > Roots > Unclassified | place...
TGCAGTCACGAACTGATCAGCATCCCCAGATAAGCTTGCCCACGTATTTGCTTATATGTGTGCGTGTGCGTGTGCGTGTACGTGTGTGCGTATAAAGTAATAAGGTATTTATATGTTAAAAAATAAGAAAATTTGGTTCTAGAAAGTAGATAGGTAATTGAATGAACTGAAAGAAAATGACAACACAACACGAAAAAAAAGTGAGCTAATGAGATGCAGACTTCACTCAATTTATCTTGCATGATGTACCAAGGTAATCAATCAAGAACAATTAGATTGATGAATACCTATCTGAAGGGTCCCTCCCCGGCATCTCCACAAAAAGATCATGATCACATATGATTTGCAAAAAGGTAAGCTTGCAGTCATGAAGAACTGATTGGCATACCCCAGAAAACTTGTCCAGGTACAAGGACACCTGTAGCAGATTGCAGATAGTTAGAGGTATAGCGAGTTATAACATCAGCAAAATTTTAACCTACCTTATACTCTGCCCACACTCAAGATAGCAGAAGATTTAGATCCCTACTTCCTGGGCACATGATGCCATTCCTAGTATGTTATATGCATACAGAACTACTCGACAAATTGTCTGTCTTGTCAGGGGTGGCATGTAGAGTACTTTTGAGGGGACCATGTCCCAAAAGTTTTTCAACATTACACCCTTGTGTCTTAGCATATAATTTAATTAAACTTTCTTATTCTCCCATTACCCTATGCCAATATTTCAGTTTCATTCTGCTTGTCCACCTTCATGAACAAAGTTTAGCAGAAATATGATTATGGCATTTTGTCATTCACATGACACCCTTCCAGCATACAAGTCGTCATGTTAAGTGCATGCTCAGTGATCCACATTTTATAACTGAAACTAGATATACATAAATTCCAGAGCAGTTAGTGTTAAAAAGTACAATTAATGTCAATATGCTGATTTAGATATTATATTTCAGCTGAAAGCATACCAATTCAAAAACTTGACGAGGTTCAATGATTGACAAAAGATCATAGCAGAAGAAGGCCAAACTGCTATTCAAACGTTTTGCCAAGCTTAAACCCTTCTTACAACGCTCATGCACCTCTGTAAGAAGGCAATCATATAACTGCATGATGCATCTGAACACACCTTCTTTCAATTGCATCGGTGGAACATCTTCACCTACAGCACAAAAGGAATTACAATAAAAGAAAAGAAACATAAGCTAAATACTGCGAATATAAAATCTACGTCAATTGTAATTTCAAGCAAGATCATTTTGTATTGAAATGGCAGGAATCCCATGGCATTTAATTAATATACCCAATGGAAGACTATGATAGAAAAGACGAGCTTGCTCCAATGCCATTGACTTGACAATAAGCTCAAGGAAAAACCATGCCATTGCCAATACATCATCATATACTGGTCCAACACGATAGCCTTTAGCCTGCAGTGGTCATAAATTTGAAAAGTTCTGCAAGGAAAGAACAAAAGGAGAGGGAGGGAGGAGGTGGAGAAAGAGAGAGGAAAAGAAGATGCATAAACACAAAGAGATGACTTTGATCCTAAGCACATCTTGCAATAAATGCAGCATCCAATGAATGTGCTATATGCACTGATCCAACAATGGATGCCAGAATCAGTTGTGTCATTAGCACCAATAGATGTCGTAGGATCCAGCGATTGTATTAGCCAGCGAACTACACTATCAATAAGAGCATAAACATATCATTTGGTCAAATTGAGATGGTGGAGGACTGTCATCACTTAGCCATAGTCCAACCCACTTTAAAGACCACTGTAATCTATTGAAATATCACAAGGATGTTAGAAGCCAGGAAAAAAAACGAATTACAGGTACCAAGTAGAAAAGGATGATGAATACAGATTCTTAAACGGCAATGTATTCCAGTGACAAAGAGCCATGAACCTTTCTAAAATTAACAAAGAGCAGGCTAATAAATTGCCTAAGGCCCAGGGATCCAAAACTAGCCAAGAAACTGGAATTCATAGCAAAAAAATTCCCAAGTAACAATAAAAAAGGACTAATTTATACAAGTATAAATAAACTGATAATAATCACCTTCCTTTTGCTTCATCAATAGGACTAAAGCGGTTAAGATGATGGAACAATAAAAACATCAAGACTGATGAGAATATAACTACATCACAAACACATAATTGAAAGTCATAACAATTAACACTATTTAGCCAGACACCAACAAGTGAGGTTCACATTCTTTTCTAATATACAAGGTAATCGTGCATCATTGTCAAACCCAACAATGGTAGTTGGAAATGCTTCTAAACCTCTGCAAATAAAACTAGAAGGATATTAAAAATAAATTTGATATAATATTTAGTGTTTTGATACCGAGCATAAGAGTGAGTATGGGAAATTTACAAAGCTCCAAGTAATATAATTGGAAGAAATGTCATTATCCTATGAAATTTAACAAGTTATCTACATCTATCAAGACAGGAGAGAGTATATGCACCAAAGTTAGATTAGATGATGGTAACTAAGAAAAGAAGGATGATCATATGACCAGTTTACCACCCCTACCAGCAAATGCAAGAATTGTGAAAGAAGAGACAACTAACCTTGCTACGAGCCAGACTCCCCCACACAGTGGACAAACCAGGATAAACAGGTGGTTGACGACCACCAAAGTCATCAAAAGCATAATCAACATAGTTAACCAGAAAACGATTCCGTTCAGTATCATCAACTGACTCTTGCTGCACCCTACAAAATGAAATGCAGCCAAATGTTAAACGATGCAAAGGCTAGTGTTTTTTGCACATTTTTTTTTCTAAATAAATTGCTCGAAACTGGTAAACACTGAATCGAATCTGAAAAGATTGAAAATTTATGAGTTAACATCGCCAAGATCAGGAAAAGATGGACATTCAAATCTAATAACGCTAATATTGATTGAAGATTATCAGCAATTGAAAAGTTCTCCCTGCTTTTATTTAGGTAGACTAAAAAACTTTGGAGGCATACATTTCTGATTCCTGTTTTGAACACCTCATATTTTACATGAACTCAGATTTCTGCACTCGAAGAACATTCTAGAAGATAAATGATGTTGCCCTGATGTCAAACTCAAAAAAATGACTAGCAATCATACCTAGTTAGGATATTAACCATGGCCCTGAAGGCTGCAACCTGAAAGAAAAAGGGAAAAATAAAGAACTAGTTAACGGGCACTGCACAATCAGGAGCACAGGTGTACAACATGAAAACAAAAATTAAAAAAGAACCCCAAGCAAAAAACCAAATGAACTAGTTAAAATGGCTTTAAATCACAGCCACATTTGTAATAGCTGTTGCGACCCAACTGTCACATTTTTACAGGGGTTGTTTATTGGCTGCAAATGGCACAGGTGTGAATTTATCAATGATAGAAGGCACCAAGATCTGTTGCATAAAATAAACTATGGTTTCAGATCATGGTTCTATTGCACAGGTAATAACACTTATTATTTAATGCCATTACAGAATGACTATTACTGATATCTAAAAACATGTAGTTAAAGCAACTCAAACAAACATAAACAGTGAGTTCCATATCAAGAACCACTTGTAAAGCTCCTGGTTGAATTGTTAAAATTACCTGGAGAGTTTCTCCACCACTGCCAATAAGATGGAGAAGCATATTCAAAATTGGGTGGAGAAACTGAAGCAAAGCAGTGGAATCAACGTTCTTCAGACTATTAATGGCCTGCATGATATCCATAAACATTCAAGTCAAGCCACAGCAAACAGACCCTATTTTCATACAGTTGAATTGACTATGATAAGACAACTATCCATGAGTTTCCTTGTTTGTGATAATGTAAACCAAATAGAATTTAACGATACAGAAATAAGACATCTAATTCAAGCAAAATACTGGCTGAAGAAAGGCCACTAAAAGCACTACACACAGAACATCACTGAGATGCCAGAACACCACTTTATCCCAAAAAGTCAGAAAACAGAAGCTAAATAATTTTGGTTCTCAAAAAATCTGGCGGTACAAAGAAGTTTATGATCCATCTCTTTCCCAGAGCCCCTGAGTAAAATCAAAGATAGCAAATCCTTCAAACAATGTGGAGATTCCCATTTTATTCCATAACTGCCAAAAAGCTTATTCCACGCATTTCAAGCAACAACCCCATAAAAATAATGATGCACCGGAGTCCAAAGTAGTAGCATAAGAAATGATGACCACTACTCATATGACTTTCTCACCTGTAGAAAACCATTATTGTTTATTCAACTAAGAACCACTGGAGATACAATACCCTTGACCTAATGTTGTTCGCAAGACATTAAAAAACTTGGCCAAATAAGACAGTGAGATAATATGACAATATGATGCACCGTTTTTTAAGTTCAAAAACTACTTCCCATTTCAAGCCACAACTCCAGCATCACCTGTTCTTGAAGTGGTAGGAGAGAAAAAAGAAGTGTGGGTAACTTGACCATGGTTTGCAGTCACGCTATCAAATTCAACAAGGTAGCTAAATATTCAAATTGTAAACTTGCATTGGTTATAATCTAAAGATTGCAAGTCAAAGCAGAAATTGATATCAATTGAGATACGCCATGTCAATTGATATCAAAGCAGGTTAGCCTCTTTGATTGATGGAGACAGTAGTAACTCATTTTGCGATATAGGAGTGGAGGCCTTATGGAGCGTTGTACTGGCCCAGGAGCTGAAACTAGATCATTGGGGACAGAAATTTGATTGCTTGGATCAAGCCATAATAGATCTAATTTGGCTAATAGGATATGCAAATATGAAACACAAAAAGGAGATGAATGTGCTTGGAGACATGCACCAGGGTCAACCTTACCTTGGACCTATTCCTGAAATTCCACCTACACAACCACTTGTATGTGGAGTTTGGTGAAAGCAAAATTTCAAAGTTATCTAATATGTTAACGATAACACGACCAAAGAGCACCTGACAAACAGTTTCAGTCTTTTGACCTTAAGTTGGAGAAGACAGTGGCAAATGATGGTCTTTCAATCATGAATGAAGATCTTACGAACAAGAACATGGAGGTCATGGTAATTTCTAACAATTCCCCTAAAGATTTTATGAAAGATTATTTTGAAATTTCTTTACATACAAAGGTTGAAGTAATAGGAGTCGTCAATAATGAGGGATCAAGTTTGAAGTAGAAAAATGTGTGAAGGAACTAAAATGGATTTCATAGGAGCAGAAAGTGTAAATATTAAATATAGATTTTTCTTTAGCATGCACACACCATAAATTAAATTTTGAAGTTTAGGGGTCAAAGACATGCTACTTTGTAAATCAATTAGCTACAATGTTATATTCTAAGTATCTATTCCTTTGGAGTGGAAGAGATCAATTTCTAAAACTTGAGGGCGAGTTTTTCGAAAGTAGAAGGGATTAAGGCGGGGAACTTTCTTCAATATTCTTGGCCTAATAATGTTTAATGCATTATTTCATTAATGGTTAAGGTTTTTTGGTTTTGAGGAGTTTAAAAAGAATTCAAGAAGCAGCTTGGTAGAATCAAGCTGAAATTTTGACAAAAGATTAGAAGGTCGTGCTTCCTATTAGGTTAAAATTTCATGATGATCAAAGATCAAGAAGGTTTTCAAATAAGACACGAAAGTTACTGTGCAGAATTGTCTCTATTTACCTTGTTGTATTTAGATTCTTTATCCTATTTAGATTAGGACTTTTAATTTAATTAGTATTAATAGATTCTATTAGCTAAGTAAGTTTTAATTAGGAATCCTTTTCCTACAAGGATTATAGGTCTAGAACTACTATATATAGAGATATCTAGTTTATTTTTGTTAGAAGAAGATTCAGATTATTCATACTTTTTACAAAATATCAGAGATTTTTCTCTATTACTCTACAACTATACAGTAGTAGGGTTGTAACTTTAGGGCTTGAGAACCTTAATTTTTATCCATGCTATACACCGCATCAAAAAGGTAGGAATCAGGTGTAGAAGGAGCAGAGACGGAAATGAAAGAAAATTGGACTTTACCTGCTTATGAGACATTTAATTGATTACTCAGTATTTTTAGTCATTTTCATGAACCTTATTATAGATTATAAAGTTCAATTTTTAAGTTTCCATTCAAGTTAAGAGTTTATTTTGTTTCCAATTTAATAGTAGTAAAATTTGTCTTCCAACCTTTTGGAACTCTTGTTCCTATAACTTACACTTTCAAAATCTACATAAGAGCACATATTATTATAAATTATGATGGGTTTTGTTTTGATGATTGAGAATAGGAAATGATATGAAACTATTTTCCTTCTATCTACCATATTTCTCTAGATTCTCTCCTTTATTTTTTCTCCTCTGTAATTTACTTATGCCCTCTACTTCCCTAGCAAGAAGAAATTTTAATTTTTGAGGCTTAGTAAAGCACATTCTAGTTTTCATCAGAAATCAAAAAGAAATTAATCTTTCAGTAATAAAGCTACTTAATCGAGAAAGAGAAAAGAGGAAAATGTTGGTGAGTGAGGGTTGAAAAAAGGAAGAAAAAATTCTAGGGAGGTGATTGAGTCCCAAAAGCAAATATCAACTTCAATATCTCCAGCAAATGTATCATAACAATAGACAACTAACACATCATTATACAGGGGAGCTTTCTTCAAAGATCCTTCTTTAGGAAGAAGAATTCATAGGCAACTCTATAATATCATAATTCTGAACTACTTGAAAGAGGCAACTAGAAGCACCAACTGCTAGATAAGAGACCAAACATCCTTTACCTCTAAATCACTTCACAATGAACCTATATAACCTACTCTGCTCATAGAAACAAGCATCAGAAAATCAAGGATCCTGTTATTCTGCAATAGGATGATCAAGAATATGCATGTCATTGGAGTTTGAAAATAACCACGCGCCATTATCTGTCTTCCAAAAATTCCTTATGATATTTGGCTTCCAAAGGGATCGTCACTTATTAAAAGAAAATTTTTAGTAGCCTCGTTTTAAAAAAGATTCCCTTAAATTGATGAGTCTGAACTTCTTAAATTTCCACTTGCAGAATTTGATTAAGAGATCTTTCAAAGCTCTCCATGCATAATTTTGGGATGGTTGTTTACTTGCTTGACTTGGCTAAGTCAATAACAACCGCCTGTGAGGATTATCACAAAGTCAAGCTTTAAATTTGAATATTAGATAAACAAACTGGAAAAACAGCATGACTCTAAGGACACCACGAAATGTATCATTTAATCCAGAGACAGAGCCTTAGGTCTCCCAAGCATCCAATTTTTATCACCCAATTTCTCAGCCTCCAACAGGTCTTTTAGGCCATTGGTAGGGATCATGAGAAAGTCCAAGACAGCATCGATAAAATAGACCTTCTGGCCTTAAATTCTTCTTTCAGTTAATATGGTAGCTAACATATCATCTTGCCATTTCTATGATGTGAGCGTGATTTGAAGACTATTTGGCAGTAACACATGGAATACCACAAAAAAAGCAGAGAGATTGCATGAGAATAAATGTTAAGGATGCAAATATAGAAACCGATATGTACTGAAAAAAATAGAAGAATACCTCAAGAAGTTCAGATCCCCAAGGTGGACTAGTACGAAGAGTGTGCCTATCATATTCAATAAAAAAATCTCTAATGCGCTCATTAATGGGATACAGAGATGAGCATAGTCTCAAGCGCAATCTGAAGACATTTTTTCCATCTTCCAAATAATCCAGCCTCTCCTATAAAAGATTGGGAAGAAAGGAGTATAAAAGGTAAATCATCACTTAACAGTATATATAAAGATTTTGCATTTGAATAAACAAGCCAGAATGAGATTGGCATATATGTGTTTATGAGATAATCAAAGAATCAACAGGAAAACTTTTCCCTAGAAATCATATGAGATTCAATTAAATTTATAAGAAAGCAATAAAAAAATGAAAGAGTAATCAAAAGTGAAAATTTTCCTTAAACAAAAAAAAAATCAGAAAGTGAACTATTTTATAAAAATACACAAAGTAGAGATTTAATACCAACATTATTCATCCAACACTGCACTCCAAACATACCTTTCCCATTTCCTGGAGATAATGTGGAACCAGCTCTCTCATTATTGGCAAAGAAATTTCAGATCTCAACCTGAGTAAAATCATGCTATAAATAAAATGACTGAAAGTTCTAAAACCTTAACAAATTTATAAATAAATAGCATGATGAAATAATAGTGTCAATCATAGTGTCAAGCCATTTTCCAAGTTTCAATGTATAATCACAAGAAGGGCGAAGAAGAGCAAGCTTAAACCTCAAATAATCATTCAAAAAGAGCAAAATTGGGACCCATATCAAATCTGACTACAAATCAGGGAAAGTTTAACTTTATGCATAATATCACAAGGCTAGCAATGATTTTTCATGATGTCTAGACTCGAAGATGTTCGGTAGAACCAGACCAGATATTCAACCAGACAAGGCTTCATCAATGGTCAGACTACTGGCTCATACATATTATAGACATGATCCAAAATGATAAAGGTATTTTCACAACTTTAGGAAAAATAGTATGAAGGTAACGACTGTATGCAGATGAATTACAGTTCGCAATCCTCATATATTCATTTCAATGTTGAGCAAGCAACGTACTAATCCTAGTCAAATTGAGATTCTCCTTTGTTTCAAAGAACAAGATATATCATGTTTGGCCAATGCAAAACATTGATTTGAACTCAATGATTAGAATTCCACTCCAAAATGTTAGTGGGTGGTCACATAATCTTTTGAATGGGCAGTTATTTTATTTTGAGAAATCCAAACTGTTGATATCAAATAAATGGTTTGGATCTCACGGACATGATACATCATGTTCTATGGAACAGGAGGGGAGCCAAACCCTAGAATGTAATAAAATGTAACACAGTATTTATGGTTGTGTAAAATTAAGAAAAGAGAACTAAGAAGCAGTTACAATAGAAAATCAGAAGAAACGCCAAATTTAAAGCCATTTACATACTGTGCATGTGTGGATAATGGAAGCACTGCATATCCGATAACCACCTAGAAAAAGAAAGAATATGAAGTCATTTCACCATGATACCGTTTAGAACACTCCCAAAAACCCCTCAAAAACAAGCAATGGAGTATAATAAACTGAAACTCAACATTGATGGGACATAACAACAAATAGGAATTATAGCAACATTCAATATACAGTCCACAGTAGAAATCAAGCTTTACAGGGATATCTTGCAAGAACGTAGCATGTGACTTAAATTATAAATGGCATGTTAAAAAACTTAGTTTCAACTTGACTGAATCGAGTGAGGATCGTGGAAAATAAGTTCTTGTATTCCAGAATATACTTTTCTTGGAGGTGTCCAGAATATGCTTTTCTACTTAGTTACAACAAATAGAGAAGAATAAGGAGCACTGGTGCACAAACTATTACAGCTCTGTTTTGTTTGTTGGGGCAAAAGATACCTTTTCAGAATATGCTTTGCCTGCAGAAGATGAAGCAATTTTTTTGAAGGGCATAAGGAAAATTAAATCAATCTATTAAGCCCCCATATTAAAATAGTAACCAAAGTATTTCAATCAATTTCAAGTTAAATCCATATGGTCTGAGTAGCCAAGCTGTAGTGACATGGGGTTGGGTTTCAAGTTCTATGCACAGTATGTCACTTTTATCCACCAGTTCTTATTTTGTCAGTCGGCTCTCCAGCAGTACAAACAGAGTAGAAGGATGGAGTTTGGATTTTTGTTTCAAAAACAAAATCAATTCCTATGCTAAAAAGAGTACTGAACTTTTAAAGTTGCTGGTTATTATGAAGATGAAAATATCTGATCACTTAAAATTACCCCATTTACAATATATCTTCAGTGAGCCATCTGTATCATAATCTTTCATTCAGATTTCAGCCCACAAATGCTGAAATGTGAAAGGACGATGTAACCAGAATCCAAAGCACATTGGGAGTGATAAGATATTTTCATTTAAATATGTCACATTTCATGTTAACCCCTTGTCGCGCACCAATATAATGCTGGATTTCAAGTGGTCAAGTATAAACTCTATGTCAAAAGGGAAAGAAAAATAAATGTAGTACATACTGGTTTTGGAGCTTCCAGTTTGGTTTGAAGATCAACATGGAAGAAAGTGAACAAGAGGTGATGGGATGGTGTCCAAATCGCTGGCAGAGAAAGTTTGATTTCATCATGATAGCAAGCCACTCTAGTCCCAGCAGCTACTTGTGTGTGAGCCCACTTTTGGAGCGATGTTCCTGGCTCCCTGGGATGCATTGCCTGGTAAGATAAAGCACACACATCAATCAAGTTGAATGGATTTCAGAAAGCAGACTGATTTAGTACTTAACAAGTGACACCCATTTACCTCTAAAGGCTGTCTACGAACATCCACGTCATCCTTCCTTAGTTCAACCCGAATGAACAAATTCCTCTTCCGACTCAAACTGACAGTTAATGGGTAAACATACAGGCAATGGAAAAGCTGCAAGAAAGGCTCGTTCCTCGTGGTCGTGCGGAAATCAAAAGCTTGAAACTGGAAGTCAAACGACATGGTTAGAAGGAAAAGGGTATATGATAGTGAGCACCTTGTTGAAATAGAAAGAAAAGGGTTATTATTCATAATAATCTTCAAGATGCGTACTTAAATTAAATGCCGCTCTTATTACAACCATCTAAACACAGACAACAGATTCAAAAAGAGTGCAGATATTCAAATGAACATGGGGAGATAATCATGGGCAGGACCCACAAGTTCAAATGCACATCTTGGGAAAACATAAAATTGCATTGATTACCACATCAAATAATGAGTTCAGCAATGTTAAAATAGTTATCCAAAAGGATTGGACATTTGTTAAAGATCACTATTTCAAGCCAAAAGGTTTAATAAAATTAGAGAAGGAGATTATCTTTTCATGACAAATAAATCAATTAGTACTTCCAATTGGTTTTTCCTGTTTCCTTCTCTATTTTCAATACAGGACAAAGAATTTACCATTAACAATATATGATGTAATTATAAAAGAATGGGCATTCAATAAGATGAAGGTCATTGAAAATAAAAATTGTTATCAAGGGCGAAGCCTTATGTGCAACGACAAAAATCACAGGCAGCAAACTGCATGTTCATGGATTCAAGTCAAAATAGCTGAGATGCCATGTGTTGCCAGAAATGAAATTGAGCATTAAGAGCTCTCAATGTTGTAAAATTATCAATCATGAGCTTTTAGTGTCATCATGGCAGTTTAACAATTCTTTGCCAAGTAAGAGCTCCTAACATAATATCATTCATCATATTGCTTGACACCAACAATTCTCAAATGAACTAACCAAATTATGCTTAAATGGAAATTCCAAAGGCGACAAGAAGTTCAATTAAGAAAAAAATGACTTGCAAGTTCATTGACTCAGCTTGTGGAAAAATCTCACATAAGTAATCACATACAAGTTTTGGAAAAACAAAAAATCCATATGGTATGGTATGCCTATATGGTATATTCAGATACCAATATACACATGAAGGTTGTTATACTCACATCATCAGCAGTGAAATCAGGATTTTCACGAGCATTTGATATATTTCCAGATGTTTCTTTCCCATCAAAGATATTCCACTTCGAACCACTAGTTTGAGGATCATCAAAGCCATTGCTAGGGGATTTTGTAAATGCAGAATCAGCAACACGATCCCCCAGATCAATGGAATCATTGGTTATACTGCCAGTTTCTGATAAATTTTCCAACTCAGCATGGGCTGTCTGATGCTTTTCAATTTCTAGTCGGAGAACACCCTTGACAGGTTTATGAACTTTGCGTTTAGGATCCTAAAAATTGGAGAGAGAACCTCAAATTAAGATAAATATTAAGAAGCACTTTACAATCTACAAGATTATTGAGTATTCATTCTTGCTGTTAGATAATCATTGAGCAGACACTAATGCATCCACTAAGAACAGAAAGGATCAGCTCAAATGTTTTAAGATAAGTGGAAAAGTACAAAATACAAAATAAAAGGTGATCTTGATGTATGTCAAATAAAAGTAAATAGAAGAAAGAAATGGAAAGAAAATGATTTATTAGAAGTTATAACATTACACCACATTACGGGCATGTTGGGGATTGTGGTAGCGGTGGCGGTTCAAAGTGCTTTTCGCTTAGAAATGCATCAAAATGAAGTTTTTTTATTTTTTAAAAATCATTTTTGACATCAGCACATCAAAACGATCTGAAAACATAAAAAAAAAAATTCATTTTAAGCAAAAAAAAAAATCAAAATTTTTTGGAACGCGGCCAAACACACCCTACATGAATCATGAAAGCTTATTTTCGTAAAAGCAAAAACAATATATAGAAGAATATTTGCATGTAAGAGATGGAAATAATTAATAGCATTAGCAAAAACAACTAAGAAGTCAGTATTGCACCTTTTATTTTTTTTCAAAAAGAATGATTTATTAGAACAGAGAAGAGGACAGATTAGAACAAGAAGGATAAGACATTCTCCATGACAAGAGTACACAGGAGAGAACTTGAAAGAGAATGGCCTAGCAATCCTTTGGAATATTTGATTAAGAAATGCTTTGAACATATTATTAGAACACAGTTGGAAAGCCAAGAAACCATTGAATGTTATAAGAACTGCTTTGTAGGGGAATGTTATCCACATATTCCGGAGCCCTGCCTCATCAAAGCATTCAGAATAACAGCAAAATAACATGCCTCCTTTCTCGAGAAAACTTTAAAACCCTTCTCCAGTATTTATGTGTTAATGATGTGTTGCTCTAATGCTCATTCTTCTTATGCTCAACTTCGAGCTTAATATAGAGAATTAAATAGCAATTTTTTTAAACTAAATAAAAACTCATTGAAGAGAAGCAGCATAAATGTACACTCAGTCAGAGTAGATGGAATACAATGAGAATTGTATGCGAAAGACTTCAACCGTTTGCACTGGTTTTGAGTAAGAAAAACATGAATACTTCAGAAAACTAGCATTACAAGGTTCCATAGAGATACTGGAAATGAAAGATATGAGGGAATGCTACAAATGAAGCACATTGTACATGGAAAGAACAATCATAGGCAACTGTATACAAAAGATAAAAAGAAATAAACAAATAAAATATATGTACCGGCTGCTAGCTTGAGTGTTCATAAATAATTTAGAAAAAAAAAAATATATATATATATATACACACACAAAAATCGTAAAGATAGTAAAAGAAATCGATATAAATGAATCACTTCTCCACCGCACCTGAAGTGAGTCCTCAGTGTAGCTTTCCTTAACTTTATTTAAATTTGATATTTCAACCACAACAGAGCTTCCACTTGAATAACCCAACTTCCCATCCAGAGTGATCTTTGCAACAGGCTCGAAAACACCGTCATGGGAGCTTGAGCCAGATACACTTGGAGCAAGAGGGCTGCTTGGAGAAGCAGCCCCCCCGGAAGTCGCAGCAATACTGTTATCAAATAATGGAACAATAGTCCAGGCAAAGGATTCTTTGTAAGGCATAATACGAGACCAGACCTGCAGTTTCTGCTTCTCTCTCTCGCTCAAGTGCACCTGTTCAGAAAGATGGAACACAATCATCACATTAGTGAAATGTTATTCAAATACATAGTTTAATAAACATAATTTATTGGTAACCTGTAAATGATTGCATAGATGGTTGAAAACTATGTTCCATGGATATATAGTCGGTTAAGTATGTTTGAACATTAAAAACTAAAAAACCATGGAGAAAGGCCTACAGAGGATGACAAGATTAGTCCCACAAATATAAAAAAACATTATAATCTTATGATGGGATGAAACTCCCTCCATACTCCATTTTCTCTCTTTCCTAGCCCCCAGTGTGTTACACAAGGACTATTTTGTTAGTTTTTAGGAGAACAGGGACTGAAGTTAAACCGCAATAAAATCTCAAGGACTCTAAAAAATTACCCAATAACTAAAGAAAACGATTGAAAAGGGGAAGAATGTTTTAGGTTTGATTTAAATCAGTTAGCCATTATATCATTGAAACACCAAGTTAGGCACACCTATCTTATATGTAACATTAAGGCCCCACGTATTATATGGTAGTTCATTGCATAATTTACATCAATCACAAATGAAAAGGGAAATACTGTTTAAAAGCTAGTGGCATATAAGCAACTTGCTAACAAGGAAACAACATTGCAATTTTCAGTCCATTAAATGAACATACAAAAACAATAACATCAAGACTTATAAGACATACAGGTTCTTTACGTGAATAAACAGAGGCAGTGACCCCGCCTTCTTCTGTGGCAGGCTTCTCTAGTTGGATTAGCAAACATATTGATGATGAAGGAGCATCTAAATAGAAAATTCCACGAGGATCATGAGAAATTTTTGCCTGGCAATAACAGAAACAGGACCATTAAATTTCCTTCTATATAATCTACAAGAAAACTGCTTAAAATAACAATACCAATGACATAATAAAAAATTAAATTGAAAAGGAAGGAGCTTCTACATTATTATTATAGCTTACATCTTGTGTGTCTGTTGGCACCACAGAAAAATAAAAATCCTCGGACAACTTTTCTCTTCTCTCCTTATTATATATGCAAATTGTACCATAAAATGGCTCTGAGAATGAAAGACACAGAACTCTAAGTCAGAAATATTCAATTAAATATATTTTATGAAACAGCATAATTAAGATTCCTTTATTACAGTGTAAAATGTTTTGCATTGAAAAAAAAATTTGATTAGAACTACAGGATTTTTCAAGTTTAAAAGTATTTACCATGCCAGAGGAGTTTGTTTAGAAAGTTAAAAATTGTAACTTATTTACAATTAACATAAGCCTAGCAGGTGACAGATCCATATTTTCATCTCTTGGTGGACATGACTTAACATAGAAAAATGTGAAGATAATAGTTAACCAAAAGACCCCTCCAGAAGTAAACTGCTTCACATTAATTTGGACATAAAACAAAACAAAAAATTGTCATTTCATGTCCAAGTCAATTTTTAACCAGTTGTTGCATATAGAAAGAGCTTGGGAAGAAAAATGTTATCAATGGTATAAAACTGATAATAAAAGCTGCACACCCACCAGCTAATCCTGCTTGAAATGATAGGGACAGTACTTTCACAGAGATCTTCAATCCACTATGGCCCGCCCCACCAGGATCCCCCCAGGAAAAACAAAGTATAATCAGAGATAAAGCATAACAAATAAATCGATAGTGAACCACAATACTAATACCAAACTTTTCAGCAATAACAATTTAAAACCTGTCATACTGTGGCAATGGAGTTTCAGGAATCCTTTGGCCAAATATCATCGACCTCTCATTATCCCAATCAAAAGCTGGTTCATATGCAGGGAGAGGAGATTCACCAAAATGCTGCAAGTACATCATTAAAACAATCATGAGGGGAACTAGAAGTCAGTTATTGGAGGCAAACGTTAAAGAACCAAGAAGCTAACTGATTCATGAAGTACCAGACTAGTAGAATTATGTAATGAAGATACGATCTCAATAAAACCAATGCTCCAAGCAGTACAACCTTTGAAACAACAGAATTTGATGAGTCGGGGAAGGCGGCCTCCACAAATTGCCTTCCTGAAGTACTTGGGATGTCATCATCGGTGGTCTCTTCAGCCTTGTTTCGTCTTGAATTGGCAAGATGCATTTCTGTACAAAGGTCAAAGCAAAGTTGAAACCATTGAGCATCTCTAACTATGTATATTTAAGATATTCAATACTAACTATATCACAAAAACTCAGATTTCTCCCAATTGACATGCACGATGAATAGCTAGAGCTAACTTAATTGAAAACTAGGTATGTCAAGAAAAGAAAAGGTTTCTCAAGAAAATACTCCATAGGAAATAAATCCCTCTGAATCCAAACAACTAAAACAATTCTCAAGAAAATACTCCATGGCAGATAAATCCCTCTGAATCCAAACATTTGAAACAATGTTTTACCTATATGCCAATCTTAGCTAGCATGCAAGAGTAGTATTTGTGTACTAAACAGTAAATTGTTCCCCTTAAGTAAAATCACTAAAAAATTTGTCAACCTTACCTGTCTCGAGATCAGTATCCGGACCTTCAAAAATCTGGTTTTGAAAAGATACTGGAGAGATACTTTCATAATGACCATACTTGTTTTCATCCTTCACCCAATCAGTTCTATAACATTGAACAAGTTCATTAAGATGTGGCCACTGCTCCAAATTTTCATCTACCTGAAGAATAAAAACAAAAAATACAACAACAAAGTAGTAAGAACCTTTACTGTTTCCAACACGAGCATATCTGCACACACTACATTGACTGATAAAATCATAATATAAAAAGTCCCTGACAGTAACTCCAATTAATTTTAAGGAAATGAGTGGATAAATTGAAATTGAGGCTATTAACATAAGCAAGCAGATGAAGTTATAAGATTTTTAAAGGTGGCCGAGTTACAATATGGTCAGGGTTGTCAGCAATGAGCTTCCCCTCTCCATTTCGGTGTTCGATAGTGACAACTAAAACCTGTAAGCTGTAAGAAAAATGACTGCCCCCTCGGAGAGCGGACCCAACGACACCAAACCTTTTCAACAATCTCCCTCGCTCTCATAAACAAGGAAAATGCTTGTGTTATGAATTAAATTTGTGTTATGAATTAAATAGGGAAAAATAAGAGCAGTTCTTACTACATTACATTTACTCTTCACCATCAGTTCAAAAATCAAAATGAACTTACATTATTGTCATTGCATCGTTTATTAGCTTTAATTTAACATACATTTTGCAATAAGTTCAAATTAATCATTAAAATTAATAAAATAACTCATGCAAATAAAAATTAAATTATTTTTAAATAAATTAAATTAAAAAACTCACCAGCGGGTCCAACTTGAGATGAGAAAGGGACTGAGAATGCCGAGGTATTTTCCGGAACCGCTGCCCCCCGCTGCTGCCGTTACTATTACTATTATCCATCTCTACCAAACACGCCATAAATAAAAATCAAAATTCATTTTAAATTAAATAACCGAAAAAAAAATAAAAACAAAAAAAACACCGTCTATTGTTAACATATTTGCTAGATCTGAGACGAACGACTTCAACCATGTCCGGTGCTGCATTTTAAGAGAATGCGTCAGCGACGGAGAAGCTCAGACCTAGAGATGCAGAGCTTTTACCTGTGCTGCGACGGAGACTAGAAGGGGAGAGAGCTCAAAATGTGAAGCGATTTCGTGTACTAGAAGAGTTGAGTTCTTAGAAACGGCATCGAGTAAGCTCAGAGAGGAGAGATCTTGAGAGAGAGATGGAGATAACCAACTAACTCTGCTCTAAAGGACTGAAGGCTAAAGAAAGAGAAGAAGAGTAGAGAGCGAGCCAGCAAAATACAGAGGGAGGGGTACAAGAGTCAAAACGAGTCCTTTTTTTTTTTTTTCTAGTTTCTCGTCTTTCAACTCGGCTGCGACTTGCTTGCTTTAATTATTATTTTTTCCTT
>Ga0307512_10003677_pt1 | contig 17484 bp, 24 predicted proteins | sample 14_EM_MG_FD_200267 | JGI IMG/M metagenome (GOLD analysis project Ga0307512, IMG submission 200267) | Populus trichocarpa ectomycorrhiza microbial communities from riparian zone in the Pacific Northwest, United States - 14_EM | ecosystem: Host-associated > Plants > Roots > Unclassified | place...
TGGGAGGGGGCGGGGTAGGGGACGTGGACGGGGGAGGGGAGGGATGGGAGTGGGACGTGGGGGGCCCAGTGGGGAGTCGTCGCAGCAGCAACAAGGGGCAGATGGAAGGGGGAGGGCGAGGAAGGAACAGAATAAGGGACGTGTGAGGAGAGAGGGGAGGGCGAGGAAGATGGCGAGGGGGTTTGGGGGGACGCCGGCGTAGTCATTATTTATCACTCGCATAGGGTTCAGGGAATAGACTTAACGGATGTTGATGATGTTGAAGATGGCATTGTGGAGGTGGAGTAGCAGCGGCAACGGGTACTCGTCCCTTGATTTGAGACGAGTCGGGACGAGGCTGTTTTTCTGACGAGACAATATCCCGGGTACTCGCGGGTGATGATATATGCCAAGCGATGCGACTACAGAACAAGCTTTCCACGTTATCATAACCCCACCACTTCCATCCTCCGCGTTTTCATCACTGCACCAATGTCTTCCCTCGGCGAGCCACCGCTCGCGTCACTGAGCCTAACCCACGTCTACTACGTACTCTCCCCCTCTCCTCTCCCTCCCCTCAGCTAACCCCCATAGAACCCCTTCGACCCCCTCTCCCTCCTCTGCGCCTGGCTCGCCCTCCTCCCACAAGCCCTAATGATCGTCTACGTCACCACCCTCTTCTGCACACGCGAGCTCGAATGTGCCCTCATGCTCGCCGGCCAGCTCTTGTGCGAAGCCGTCAACTTCGCACTGAAACGCGTCGTGCGTGAGGAGCGGCCAAAACGTTCTTCTCCCCCAAAACTCCCCCGCTGTGTCGCTAATGCCCTAGCAAAGAGATACACGGGAAAGGATACGGAATGCCATCATCGCACGCTCAGTTCAGCGCGTTCTTTTTCTTGTACCTCGCACTGCTGCTGCTAAGGCGCGGCCTCGGCGGTCCGCAACTACAGACGTGGCGGAGGAATGGGTATGCGGGTGCTGCGGCGGTGGGGAGTGTCGCGGTTGCGGCGAGTAGGGTGTATTTGAATTACCATACGGTGCGGCAGGTGCTGGTTGGGTATACGGCGGGGCTGGTGTGTGCGGCGGGGTGGTATGTGGCTACGGGTTGGGGGAGAGAGGTGGTGGTTATGGGGAGGACGGGGAGGGAGTGGGCGTTGTGGGCTGGGCAGATGCTGTGGATTAGGGATCGATGTTTAAGGGAGGATTTAGTGGTGGAGGGGTGGAGGGGGAAGAGGAAGGAGTAGGTGGAAGGGTTGCTTGTTTTGTGTGCATTGCGGGAGCGGGATTTACATTATATCCTTTTGAAGCGCGGAATAGACGGGAGAGTTTGGAGGCTGATGGATATATCGTGGGTTCTCTCTCAGTCGACCTAGAGGTTGTGCGGCCATGGTGTGATGCTCAGCGAACCGAACAAAGCATCGGGAAAATGGGTATCTCCGCTCGGCCTCGGCGACGCACTGGACGCACGAGCGAGTGATATGAATATTTTGACGAGGTGCTCTCCGCTCATCTCTGAGCGCACGACCGTAGTATGAGCGAGCGATCGTGTTCAGAGCGACTACCACCAAGCTTGATTCAGTTACTACTCAATTAAACGGTTGCAAAAGCCATGCATTTAGCTTGTATTCTGTATCTATCTATCTACACACGGTCGATCTTAGCTGGCTGAGACAGTACTTAGGGGCGGTATTTGGGAGTTGGCTGGAGACAGTATTTAGTGCTAACTCCCGATCCTGTCGTGGGCAGATAAAGAGGGATGACTTAACTTCATGTTCTCAGGTGCTGGTAGAGTAGTGGACGAGATCGAGCTGGGGATGGAGGTGAGAGGACCAGTTTCTCCAGCCAGCTGCCGGGCCAGCCAGGATCTACCGTCGCTAGCCAGATGACTATCTCCAAGTGTACCTCCAAGTTCACCTCGGTGCCATCTCCAAGTGTATCTCAAGTGCGCTTGAGCACCATCTCAAAGTGCACCTTTAAGTGCATCCGAGCGCAGTCTTCAAGTACACCTCAAAAGCGCCGTCTCCAAATCCAACTTCAAGTGCACTCGAGCACTATCTCCAAATGCCCGATCATACCATAGATAGATATAGATCGTTAGAAAATAAATGCTATGAGCGCAGGATAAACGGAAAAACCTTGATCGAGCGCATGGCTGGTTCCATTCGAACGCAAAATGAGTCATGCATTATCACTCACGGTGTCCCAGGACGTCTCAGGATCATCTAGAAGTGGTCCCGAGATATCTCATCTCGCAGCCGCAGAAGTCCTGCCCGTGCTCGAAGAAGTCTTGTCTTGCCCGGGACATCTCGTCTCGTGCCGAACACTAAAGGTGTGAGTCGGAAAACGGTGCTAAGGTACCGGAAGATAGGGCCAAATCCCCCTCTTCCAGCCTTTGTCGAGACTCAGTTTATCATCCACCATATTGAAACATGCCCAAAAAAACGCCCTTGACCTTTTCCATATATACACATCTACTTTCTTTCCGCCGCAAACTGACGAATCCATCCCGCTAACTTCTCTGCCGCCTCTTTCGATATCGAATTATAATTCGAAATCCTGAGTCCGCCCACACTCCTGTGTCCTTTCAACCCCATCAACCCCTGCGACTCTGCTCCCTTCAAGAAAGCCTTTTCAACCTCTTCCCCGCCCTCGATCCTGAAACAGATGTTCATTCTCGACCGGACCTCCTTGTCCGGAACCACTTTGTAGATACCCCCCTCATTGAGCGTATTGTACAAAAGCTGCGCCTTCTCGCCTGCAACCTTCTCCTGTGCCTGAAGGCCGCCGCGTGAGAGGATACCATTCATCACTTCCCGGCAGATGTAGACCTCCAGGATTGGGAGCGTGTTGTACAACGATGCAGCGGAAGCTAGTGCGGGGTAATGACACATAACCGGCGGAATCGGTAAGCCGAGTTTACGCAGTGTATCAGCGGTAGGCTGGGACTTCAGGATATCGGTACGGACTACCACCAGCGTCACTCCTGTGCCACCAACATTCTTTTGCGCGCCGGCGAAGAGGACGGCGTATTTTGTGACGTCGACGCGGCGGGAAAGGATGTTGGAGCTCATGTCACAGGCGACGAGCCGGCCCTCCAGCGCCGCGGGGAACGCAGGGAACTCAACACCATCTACGGTCTCGTTGTCGCAGTAGTACGAGTAGATGCTGTCGTCCTTTGGCGTGAGACTCCATGTTTCTTCGCCCGGGATGGAACCGAATTTTTTGGTTGCGGCGCGGGAGTCGGTGGCAATGTTTATCAGGTCATCGCCGAGCAGTCGTTTCGCTTCGTCGGCAGCCTTTTTGGACCAGCTCCCGGTAATTAGGTAATCTGCCTTTGCGGTTGCGACTGCTTTCTTCACGGCATCGAGATCTCCGTTGTTAGCATCGAGCGTTTTCTGAACCCAGTATCCGAGGAGGTTGTAGAGAGTGGCCGAGAACTGGGTTGTACCCCCGCCTTGCGTCCAGAATGTGGTGTAGGAGCCGTCGGTGGGAACGGAGAGAAGCGCTTCGAGGTTGGAGCAGGCAGAGGTAATGATTGCGGCTGATGAGGCGGAGCGGTGTGATTGTTCGATTATACCAACGCCGCTATTTTCGTGGTTGAGGATGGCGGCGGAGGCGGATTCGAGCACGGAGTGCGGGAGCGCGGCGGGGCCGGCGCCGAAGTAGTAGACGTTTTCTCGGGAGGGCATTATTGGCTGGTGAGGGAAGGAATTGGGGAAGGAGAAGTGACTCGCCAGCAGTCAATTGGACTGACTGCACTGAGCGATATAAGGGATTGAGATGGTGATGGCGAGGGGAGAGTGAGTTGAGGAAGAAAATCTTTGGACCCCGCACTTATCCATCTCATCTTATCGGATCACGCTATCGCTAACCTTGCTTACACGTGACACCCTCTAAGGTTGAAGTAGTTGTCCTTGCATTAGTAGACTTAATTACTTAAAAGTATCACGTTGGCGTTGGACAGCGGGGTAAGTAGCGGACCACCACCACCGCCATCAACATCCGCATCCACACCCATCATAGACCAACTCACACCAGAAACAACCCCGTTATTCATCATTGCTTTCATTGCATACCAGACCACAATTCTCGTCCAAAGCTCTATCTAGCCGCAGTCATGCTTCCAGTGCCTCTTTTTCAGCTACAATGTGGTAATGACGTATGCCTTGGCTGCTCTCAAAGCTGTTGCTGATGGTATGCAGGAACCAATTCTTATGATTGGGGTACTAAAATTCCATGCATATGAAGTGGATGCCACGAGTGTAACGCAAGTTTCTTCAGGGAAAATTGGTGCCGACTCTGCGGCTGCGCGCTTTGCTGCTGCCACCGAGCAGTCTGGCTTCAAGATTGAATCAGATAAACCCTACGCTGAGGTACGTTAACCCCGCTTTTTCCACTTCCTCCCTGACATTGGGAATAGCTATGGATGGGAACCCACCCATCGAACCCTTCTAAAGATGTTGCAACCGGTCGCACGCTCCTGGAGCTTGTCACCGAAAATCAAGCGCTCCTCTCCCCCTCAGTCACTGAGCGCTATGGCCAGAAGCTTCCGTTCTTATTCAAGGTCTTGAGCATCCAGAAGGCGTTGAGTATTCAGGCGCACCCGGATAAGAAGTTGGCAGAGAGGCTGCACAAGGAAGATCCGAAGAACTATCCTGGTATATATATTCTCACCATCTGGCTGAGTGAGAGAGCTAAGGGTAGATCGCTAGATGACAACCATAAGCCTGAGATGACCATTTCCGTCACACCATTTGATGGCTTCTGTGGTTTCCGCCCGCTTGAGCAGATCGCAAGCTTTCTCACCTATGTCCCCGAACTTCGTTCCATGATCGGCGAGGATGAAGCAGATAAATTCATCAAAGCCGTTTCCTCCACCGCTGACTCGACTGATCCCGATGTCGTCTCTAAGAACAAAGCAGCCCTCAAGTCCCTGTTTGCAGCGCTTATGACTTCCTCAGATTCCAGCATCAAAGAACTCACCTCTTCTCTCGCTGCTTCTGCAGCTTCTTCTCCTAACACTTTTGGCGGCCCTGAATTTGGCGGGAAGGACCTCGCGGACCTTATAGTCCGGCTCGATAGTCAGTTTCCGCAGGATATCGGCCTCTTTTGCGCCTTATTTCTCAACTACATCACCCTCTCTCCTGGCGAGGCTATCTTCCTCCAAGCAAACGACCCTCACGCATATCTGAGTGGAGATATCATTGAGTGCATGGCTGCCTCAGACAACGTTGTTCGCGCCGGCTTCACGCCGAAGTTCAAAGATGTCAAAAACTTGGTCGAGATGCTGACGTACTCCTATGCCCCGATTGAAGCGCAAAAGATGAAGCCCATTCCTTGGGAGAAAGGAGATGGCAACGGCACAAGTATACTTTATGATCCTCCAATTGAGGAGTTTGCGGTTGTTAAAACAGAGTTGCCGGCGGGAGGGAAGGAGAATTTCAAGCCGGTGGAGGGACCGAGTGTGGTTATTGTTACGGAGGGGAGTGGAAGCATCGCAGTGGGATCCAAGAAGGAGGCATTGACAAAGGGATTGGTGTTTTTCGTGGGTGCTACAGCAGAGCTCAAAATAGAGGCAGGAGAAGATGGCGTGGTGGCCTTTAGAGCGTTTTGCGAGCTAAACTAGGCGGATGAGGGAACTGTGTAATGGGGCTTTTCTGGTTATGGTTGCATGCTTTCTGGAGTGGGAAATGGGCTTGAAAACATAAATGCCACCTTCACATCTTGATTTTAACCCACAAGGATACTTATGTTGAATAAATCTCCGGGTATGAATAATTCAACCTACGATACAGATGTCAGAGGCCATTTTGCTCCAAGCATAAATAACAATACAAAACCAACACAAAATAGCCAAGCTCCTCTGGAGTGCTGCCACCATCACCAGCTGTCACTTTTCGCAACTGTTCGTTGTTCATTATCTCGGTTCTGATTCAAAGGAACGTCATGATCAAAGTAAAGAACCCTAAACCCTGACTCCGTCAAATCTCCTCACCGAGTGTAAACGGTATTCGCGATCTGACTGAGTACTCTTTCTGCTGCACAAGTGACCTCGCCCTTGAAGCATACGTACTAGACATACATACGAGCCCTTCAGTGTTCTCGGCTTCATATAGACGCGTCAGCTTACTATATTCACTCGTAGAGCACGAGGTTCTGCTTTCTAGCTTGAGCTTTTGTGCAATGTAAATCAAAAGAGTAGTTCCCTAGTTCAAACGTGCTCGCCGCAAATGTGCAATCGAACTCTAGTCTCAAAGAAGTAGCCCTTCAGATACCCTCGATACCATACGACAAACAACACTTATACAAATTCAAAGACGAAGCCTTGGAGCGACGAGTGTATACACACAATTCGGCCGGGACCCAGCAGAATAGCTCGTCTTTTGATGAAGCGGCCAAAATCGATAATGAACACCTAGAATTTGTGGGAGATGGACTTCTCAAAGGTATTCTCTCTAGTGTTAGTGAAAAGTTGGCTTAAAAGGTCTTACCGCGCATCTTATTGACACATTTCTCCCTGAGATAAACGAAGGAGGAGTGTCGATATATTTTTGGGGATTCACTGGGTTTTGTAATTGCTAATTGGAAGCAGACATTAATGATAGCCCTGATAAAAAATCGGTTCTATGCCCATGTATCTCGATAACTGGGTCTGGCAAATCGCTTAGTTATGGATGACACTGCCGGCACTAAACCACTCGAGAGCGACCGCGTACTGAGCGGGCTGTTTGAGGAATATGTCGGAGGGATGTATAAAGATATGGGTGTGGAGAGGTACGGGAATTATACCTTTGGTTCAACGCCTTGATGAAGCCATACGCCCTTGCATTTCAGAAGGAGTTTGATGCAATTTCTGCCAAACAAGGCGGCCGGGGGGTGAGACTATCACTGTTATCTTCACTGGAGAGCAGCACTAACACCTCATAGAAATGTCGCCGCCAACTTCAGGGGCTAGAAATCTATATCTTTCCCGCAAAGAACCAGAGCCGGTATCAGAGACCTTCACTTACGCACGGTGGTTGCACCAATACACAACAATAAACTACTTGACAATGCCAGATTACTCATTTCTCCGAGAAGGACCGAGGTATTGCACGAGCTGGAATTGTGCCATCTTACTCGATAACCAGAAGTTTGTGGGTCCTCCGGAACCCAACAAGCATGCTGCAAAGAATATGGCTTGCAAACAGGTTCATGACTTTGCTCGCAACTGGAGCCAACGTAGAGGGTGAAAGTTCGTGTAGGTTCATCCTATCAATGTGCTACTGCATGGGCTAATTGCGACATATCTACCGGGGTACTTAGTATGTTGTAGTTTGCTCGGGGAATTGAATTTCTACTTGCGCATAGACCAAACCCGTCCTGAGTTTCTCGAGAATGTGTACATATCCACTAAGTGGTTTGTCCAGGGCCTCTGGAGGCGTGGTTCGGCCGTGGATGAGATTGGTTGGCTGGCTGGTTATTTCGTTTCCGTTTGTTCGGGAGTTATTGTCTTTGACTCCAATTGCGCACTGTTAACGAGAGCGGGAGCGCAGAAACTCTTAGGGCATCGGTCGGTTGTGCACGAGAATTATGGCCACGACAGCGATTATGGCCACGATGACGATCGCGACGAGGAAGAAGACAAAGAAGGCCCCCGAAGTATCGTGTAGTCCAAAATCACCGTAGACGACATGCGAGATATGATGGAGTAGCAGCGGAAGATGCTCGAGTTCCTTTACTAACAGAATGCCAAACTGATGTCTAGAGGAGATACAGCCCTATCAGATCGCACTGAAACTGAGGAATGTACTGGGGAGCCCTAGAGCTCACATGTCAAATCAATATCTATGCAGTGCGGAAACTCCAGATTCGACACACATAATCCACGATGTCCAGATATGAGATCGACACGGTGAGATGCAACACGTCTGGACTCTAATCGGCTGCGTCGCAACGAGCATCTATGGCTATGAGACTTCTCAAGAGACTCGGGCTACCACACGATGCGGCACACATCATCACTCTCGGGTTAGATGGGCGGGTGATAGAACATGCGAGGGGAAAGACAACGATGACGGTTCGGTATCTGCAGGATCTAGTTCCGGTGATGAACTGAAGTGCTGGTCGTGCCCATGAAGGCGTACGATCTGGTACTTGGACTACCGTGATTCAGGGCCGGAACCGGAAATTGATTGGACTAACCGTCGATTAACTTCCTTACGGCCACCGGATGGGAGTCGGGAGGATGTGGATGTGCGGATACCCGGGGTGGGGGCGCACCGGCGACCACGGCAGCGGCATCGGAGGTGGCGGAGCAGGGAAGAAGGGCTTGCAACCTCATCCAGATCAGAGAAGGCGACAAGTACAAGATGGCATTCTGTACCCGGTATTGGCAGTTCGAATACCGAGTTATGCCCTTCGGGTTAACAAATGCACAGGCTACCTTCCAGGCCTACACGAACGACTGTTGCGGCCATACATCGACGACTTTGTCGTATGCTGCCTTGACGACAGACTCATCTATGTGACCAATGAGAAGGAGCACGACGAGTACATACGGAGAGTGCTACAACGAGTACGGAAATTCGGTCACTATTGCAAAAGCTGAAAAGTGCTAATTCATTCGGAATTATGCAAAGGGCACGTTACCCCGGACGGAACTACTAATACGGGCCGAGACGTCACATGCTCCACAACGCACTTGGAGGGCAACTGGAGATGTTAAACGTACTTGCAAGCGCACGTGGAGAAGTGAAAATGTCGAGTGCACCTGGAAGTGCAAGGGGAAGTGGATCTGGAGAAGTGGGAATGTCAGAGCGCACTTGCTAAGGGACCCAAGAGTACACTTAGGAACTACCGGAAGCCGAACGCAGCTATACCCAAACGAGAATGGACTCGGGATGCTGAACTCACACTTCGGAAGCTTAAAAAGCCGATAATCCTCCAGGCTGGTGCCAGCGGCTTCGCAATTGCCGGTATCCTAAATCAGTACGGGACCCTCCGACTGGTCAACTTTTACTCGGAAATGTTCTCCAGCCGAACAGAACTACGACACATAGACTACGATCGGGAGCTTCTAGCTATTTGTGGAGACGACGAAGCAATGGAGACACTATATCGAGGGGGCCAATCACAAGATCATGGTACAGTGCGATCATAAGAACCTCGAATACTTCCAGATCTCAAAAGCGCTCTCTCGGAGACAGGCGAGATTGGTGGAGATTATCTTTTCATACGACTTCGTTATAGAGTATTTGGAAGGTAAGAACCCGGCAGACTCCCCATCCCAACGGACCGACTATGAAAGGGCTACAAACCTTAAAGTGCAATAGATAGACTTGTAGGCTAGTCACTGGCTGGAATTGTCCAACGGAACTTTAATGATAATGTAAAGCTGCAATCATCCAACAGAACCATAAGATTGTCGGCAACTAGCTCTCAACAAGCTTGTGAGTACGGTCTCCAGCCAGCTGCTATCTCCAAGTGCACCCGTCTCCAGTCTGCTCCCGTATCCAAGTGCACTTAAGGAACGTCTCCGGCGAACCAGAGTCGCTGTCGATAGATAGATAGTGCATATCATACTGCCGTATACGAAATTGTGCCCAGCGTAGATTTGAATTGACATCCATTGCAAATTAAATGGTGCGAATAGAGACCCGCTGTGAATGGAGAGACGCTACGAAAGGCTGCCTGATTGCACCAGACTCTCCTTCAAAATGGGTTTGCAATCCTAATAAAGCGGAAGCAATCGCGGGGAGAACGTAAGTTGGATCTGCCACTGATAAATCCGTGAACCACCCCCAGTCCATCGGTAGCGAGTGCCGGGACCTTATCGCCGCCATTTCGGTGAGTGTCATATAGAAGCTGTAAAATATCGGGATCTGGGTGATTGGGAAAGTTAGCTAGCGGCAATCCACACCAGCGAGCTTAAGCATGTGCATCTCTTGTCGCAACCGTAGTATTTCAGCGTGTCGCCACGTTTCTGTGCGTCTTGCATTTCTTGGTGATCGGGGCGAGGAGAGGGTTGGCTTCCTTCATCCGCGCCGTGTTGGACGACATCTTGCAGTAGAAGGGGAATTGAATTGATCGGACGAGTAGAACCGAGACCATGATTACACTCCACCATGGAAGACCCCCGTATATATGTACTGACTCGAGGAGCGTCTGGATCACAGTGGTTGATCCACAGCCAAAGCCAATACCTAATGAATGGAGGTAGCCCATAGTGCCTGGTTGGACGATATCGGTAGTGGAGGAAAGAGCATCGGTTGGGGTATCGGGGGTGAGGGGATCTAGGAAGCTGGTACTAGTACTTGGAGGTGGAGGGGTAGATGATGGCGTAGCGGTGGAATTTAAGCGGACGGCGGCCAGTGAGGGGCCAATTGTATACGTCATAGAGGAATGTATGCTGGTTGAAACTAAAAGTCGTTGTATCAGCGGTGTATTGCTTCCAGACCGGCTCGAGGGTACAGACCTAAGAACTGGAAGAGATGTAACTAGTTACAGAACTCTGACCTTGAGGTTTATTAAAGGCCGAGGTACAGTTGGGAAGGAACTCTACCGTAGAATTCTGGGGGTCAGCATCACTTTCTCTATCGAAGTTAAAGATCGTCGTTCGAATAAGCACTTGAAGAAGTCCGATGTTAGCCCAAACTTTTTTGACGTTCCGCATCACGTGTAATGCTTGGCAGGACGCATTAGCCGCATACATATCCGGCCTGGTTCTGAAGCTCCAATCCACCGCTTCCCCATCTCCACAATGTCTCTCTCTCCGTCCGCTCCACGACCGCCGAACGGCGATGAAAACTCTCAGGGAGGATTTCCCACAGTAATCGAACGGTTCGGAGACGATCCTCGGATTTCCTGGTCACGTCTCGACAACAAATGGGTGCTTGAGTCGGACGATGGTGCTGAATACCATTTCGACGATGCCCTTAAGAGATGGATTCCTGTGGTAAGTTGTTTTGCTTCCGTTGCTGTATTTTCTTTTGATTTTGCCGCAAGTTCACTCTCCAACTTAGGGCCCTAGCTAGATGAATCTTTGGCCGAGCAACAACAAGCCATCTACGCCGTCGCCGGAGTCAACGAAAGCGAACCCGCGGTTGCCGTCAAGACCAAGCGGAAGAAGATCTACACGTCGAACGAAGGAGCGGAGGATGTGAGTGCACTCTACCCGCGCGTGTATGACCTGGGCGACTGGCAGTTGACTTGCACAGGAACCTCAAGCCAAGAAGAAGCCGCGTGCTGGGGACAAGGACGGCAAGAAGGAGCCCAGAAAGAACACAGCTGTCTACGTCACCAACTTGCCACTTGACACCTCCGAGAGCGAGATCAAGGAGATATTCTCGAAGTACGGCGTAATCTCGGAGGAGATCGACACAGGGAAGCCGAGGATCAAGCTCTACCGCAACGAAGACGGCACGTTGAAGGGAGATGCGCTAGTCATATACTTCCGACCCGAAAGTGTCAACCTGGCCATCAACATGCTCGACGACAGTCCGTTCCGCATAGGCACACAGGGAATGATCAAAGTACAAGCCGCGGATTTTAGCTACAAAGCGCAACAGGACGCTCCAACCAAGACATCAAAGAAGGAGAAGCGTAAGATCATCGCGAAAACGCAGAAGTTGAATGAGTAAGTAGCTGGCCGATGTGGTTTAGTTTCTGAATTGGAACGGTAGCTGATAGGTAACCTTCTAGTAAGCTTGCAGATTGGGACGATGACCCATCAACGATCGTTGAAACTAGTACAAAATGGGATAAACTCGTGGTATTGAAGCATATGTTCACTTTGCCCGAGTTGGAGGTCGGTAGATTCTACCCACGGTGGTTTGTATAGGTTGTGGCTGACAGTTCATAGGAGGATCCAACAATGATTTTGGATTTGAAGGAAGATATCCGAGAGGAGTGCGAGAAGCTGGGTGAAGTTACAAATGTGGTGCTGTACGACCAAGAGGAAGATGGTGTTGCTACTGTGAGGTTTAAAGATGTTGAGGGTGCGCAGGCATGTGTGCAGGTGAGTAATACCTACATTGTCAATCTGTTGGACGGAAGGACTAACCACTGTCTCCTTGTAGCTTATGGATGGTCGCTTCTTTGCGGGTCAGAAGGTCAAGGCATACATTGCGGATGGTAGCGAAAAATTCAAGAAGCACAGCACAAAGAACGCCGATACAGAGGCAGAGGAGGCGGAACGATTGGAGAAATTTGGTTCATGGCTAGAATCCGAGCAATTGGCGGAGACATAGGTGGGAAGAGTGGAGAGCACCTGTCAAGAGAAGAGAAGTTTGGGTCTTCGCCCATGACATGTACAATGACGACATTATTTTAATTCAAGTATCGGCTGGTGCCATTTCTTCTAATTAATCGCTGATGGCGCCGTCATCTAATGCATCATCTTGCTCCTCCCGATCCCCTATTTCTTCCTCGTCAAGCTCATTTTCGAGCTCATCAGCAAACGTTCCTCCAGCCTCGCCGTCTTCTGCCTCGCCATCCGAGACCACAACCTCATCTTCATCCTCGCTGCCCGCCACATCATCCGCATCTTCCTCGTCCTCTGAGTCGTCGTTTTCCTGGGTAGCGGATGGTGGTGGTTCCGGCGTTGCAGCAGCAGTAACCCGTGGCTTCTTAGTTATCGATGTTCCATCGTCGTCGTCTTCTGCGGCCTCCTTCAACTCTCCATCCTGTACCTCCTTTCCCTTCCCTTTCCCTTTCCCCTCCTTCTTCTCCTTCTCAATCTGTATAAACACTATACCCTTTAGCCTCCCCCTCCATCTTCCCATTCAGAGAAACCACTCACACTCCAACTCCCTCTCAATCCTCGGTATAAATCCCTCAAACTCGCACTGCTTCAACGCATTGATCACATCGTTCGCATTTATTACTTTCCGTCCCTCACTGCGCGCAATCTCATTCGCCCTGGCTTCCTCTCGTCAGCCAGGGAAATGTATATTGGGCCGGGGGGAAGTACGTAGAAGAGAGGTAATTGACAAATACCAACCCACCCTGCGACAGCGCGGTCAATGCTGCCTTCTGGATCGCGGCTCCGGACGGGAGAACACTCTTTGCTAGACGCGTTACAGTTGTCCGCGGGAGGGCGAGGTCCTGCGGAGCTAATTAGCGGTGTGGGAGGGCAGCGGGGATGGGACGGACATCGATGGAGGTTACTTCCGGTTTTTTTGGTTTGGGATTCTTAGTGAGTTTCGCTGCGGCGGGGTGGGTGGAGGTGAAGGCATGGTAGTTTCGTCTGGATTGGTTTTCACGACGCGCGGTAGCACTAACTACAAGCTTGTGGAGATAGCGTAGGGATTTAGTACTCTGTATGAAATTCCCATCGCTTCCTGTCAATAACTTGCATAGTATCGGTTTGAGCTGACGAATATTGGGCAATGTACTAGTGACTCGCTTTTTCTCCTTAGCCGACAGACTGAAAATGACAGCCCAATATGTGAGGCTAAATGCATAAAGGTAGCTACAAAGATGTATCTGAATTAAGTAGCTATAGGTAGGCCTCAGTCATGAAGTTAATATATGGAGAACCAAGTTATTGTTTCTATCAGATGATCAGAGGGAGAATTATGTGGACCTCAATGCTACAGGGCATTTTAGTAAAGACGCCACGCACCACGAGATGGAGGAGGTACGAGAACTCCACACCCTCCGTCCACCTTTTGCGGGTACCCAAAAGATTCCCACAAAGAAAGACGGTTTCGGCTCGAGAAGCGTCGAAAGAGGGTAAGAGAAGTGAAGGCCAAGTGCTTAGTGGCAGGTGAAAAACGGATTTTCCCCTCACACAGCTGTGCAGTGGCCGATCGGCAAAACTCGGGCACGCGCTAGAGTATTTCGTTGGCGTTTTCATGGATTGTAGCGCTTATGATCAATAAATAAAACCATAAAAGCCGCCATCAAGTATCGTGCGTTCTCTAAAGTGATTTTCATATACTCTAGAGCGCGTCGCTATGGCGTACGGGCACTGATCGAGAAGCAGTACGCTTGATAACAACATTGCCTTGCTGTATGGGTTGCGTTTTCCAAATCTCGCAAAAGCAAGTTTGTGAATACGGTTCTCTCATTGGTAGATCCATACGCAGACTGGGAACGTTTGTGTTACATTCTTACCTTCCTAGTTGGTGTGTGCTGGCACGAGGAGTATGCGGAAACGTAGCCTCACAATCCAACCGCAGATTACTCTTCTAGAGTCGCTTTACGAGCGGTATACACACAGACAATCATCTCTAACGTGTCGAAATGCCCCCTACTACCAGAAAGCGCAAGCAACCTATTCTCGAGAGCAGCTCTCGTCCAGGAAAGAGGACTATTCGTAATACAAATGCGATTTCAGCTGACCCATCGGATACCGCAAACCTGTCCCACTCCCCCTTATCAACTACCCCAGTTGCGAGTACGAAGTCTATATGCTTTCGGATAACCGGTATTCCGCAAGACTGGAGCAAAGAGAAACTCTGGAACGCCCTTGTATCTCTTGATGGGAGCCTCAAGGACCTAGTGCCGCGGCTTGATATCTTTCCATCGTGCTATAGCCTGAGCCACGTAGCGTTGCTCAACTTGGATGTTTGCACAAACTACTTCAATATTTTAGAGCCAAACGAGTCCTACCGGAAGGAAATAAAGGATGAGGGTGTTGAGCTGGTGATCGACCGTCATTTTTATGGGTTGACACCGTTGAATAATCCTGGGGAGGCTATAAAGGCAGAGTATGTTGTACTACTCATTATACTCCATCCAGGTGCTGATTTTCGCAGCGTTATCGCAGTTACTGGCCTCGCGGGTCATGCCTATGGATCTTGGAAGAGTCGCCAGTCATCTAGAATGTGGCTGAAGGACCTTTTACCAAACGCCGTACCAGGTTTGCGGGTTATGACCTACGGTTACGACAGTCGTATTCTCGGGAAAAGAAAAAGCGAAGCCAGAATGTCCGACTACGCAGTGCAGCTTATCCAACATTTGGAGAATGCCATATCTATGGTTAGCATAAATTCTTTTTGGCATTGGTGTTGGGCTTATGATTAACCAATATTATTAGGACCGGCCTATCATTTTCATTGGGCACAGTCTTGGAGGAATATTGATACTTCAGGTCAGACACTTTCAGCTACTGATTAAGCCGGTGTTCTGCTGACAGGTACATGGGCCAGGCTCTGATTGAGTTGAATCGGAGCTCAGAGAACAATGACCGGAGACGAATATTGGCTTCTGCCAATACCATATTTTTCGCTGGCACCCCGCATGGAGGTCTGAGAACCGATGAGCTGGAAAAGATGGTTGAAGATTTAGGCAGTGACGATTCAATATTAAACCTGCTTCACCAGATAAGGGAAGATTCCGAGTATCTGGAATTGCAGAAGAAGGATCTATCGAAGATATGGTCGACTCTTTCAAAAGTTGTGACTTTTTATGAGACAGTTAAGACTCCGGTTGTCCAAAAGGTAGTTGTGGCGAACTTACCTACCTGTTCGGTATGGCATAACTAACGTATTGAAGTCCGGGTCCGGAAACTATTCACTCGATGGAATTGAATACAAGATGGTCCGAAGGTTTTCAGCACAATTGCATATACCTGGTGAACTACAGTATCCTGTTGAAAAAAACCATTCGGATATTATGAAACTCGTGGAGGGAGATTCGACGTATCAGACAGTGGTTACGCATATAAAGAAGACTTTGGAGAGTATTAAGTTTCCAGGTGAGTCGTAGGTACTACGTGTAGTGTATTGCAATGTTGAGAACAATGCGTGTGACAGAGCAGAACAGGCGACAAAGTCAAGAAATCCAAAGTAGGTATTTTAATGAACACCCCAGATTTGCAAATCCCGGATCTTTTGTCACTCTGAATTCGGCGCGCCAACTGGGGGAACCCAAGGCGCAAACGATGAGACAACGACAGGGAATTATTGGTGATGTCACGATGCTAAATAATGATTTGTACTCTTAGTGATAGTCCCAGAACCATTATTCACTGTGCCATTCTGTAAGAATTCTGATTTCGTGGGGAGAGAGGATATATTCAAGCGATTGGAAGCACTGTTACGGCCCAGGCCCAGTCATGACTGCCAACCGAAAGCTGCACTATGGGGACTTGGAGGCATTGGGTGAGAGTTAAAAAACCGTCTCACCAGAGTAGTACATATTGACATAGCCCAGGAAAACGACGATTGCGGTGGAGTTTTGCTATCAAAGGCAGAAAACGCAGCCTGGAGCTCATATATTCTGGGTGCACGGCAACTCGAATGAAACGTTCAAAGCCAGCTACATAGAGATTGGACAGAGAGCAGGATTGAAAGGGGATGACGAAGAAGAACGACTGAAAGGAATCAAATTATGGCTGGAAAGTGTGGCCAGCGGGGATTGGATCATGGTTATCGACAACTTAGATGACCTCGCCCAGAATCCAAAGAAATACATCCCAGTGAAGCGCGGCATCATCCTGTATACGACACGAGATAGACGGCTGATCGGTGGATATATATCGGCTGGGGCTGGCGTCGAAGTCGCTGAAATGACTAGCCAGGAAGCATTAGAAACATTTTCGAAACTTATGGGTGCCAGCGGAGACACTATTCAGGTCTACGAAAAAAGCTGCAGACAGCTTTTGGGGCTTTTAGAGAATCTCCCTCTTGCCATAGCACAAGCAGCGGCATACATCCGAGAAACAGGCATGAAAATCCCCGAATATTTGCAAGTATTCACGGAATGCGAACATAACCAACACGAGTATCTAAGCGAAGCTTTACTGAGTGCACATGAGAACGAGGGGCATGCTTCGCGCGCTGCGATGACCACCTGGAAAATCACTGTCGACAAAGTACAGCATGAAAGCCCTGTTTCCGTTCGGCTACTAGGACTAATAAGCTTTCTCGACCCCGAAGAAATACCACACGAGCTGCTGAAAGACGCACCGTTTTTCGAGGACTCACGAAGTCCGAAAATCTTCACCGATGCCTTGAAATGGCTTATCAATTTCTCCCTGTTATACCGTCTCGAATCTTCAAATTATCGGGTGCATCGTCTCGTATCCTTGTGGATCAGAACACAGATAGATTTAAAAAAGAAATTAGAGCACCTGCAGCCAGCGGTCGATGTGATTTGCAGCTACCTCCCATCACAACCGGAGGATAATTTACCGAAGTGTGTCAAACTTTTATCACATGCCGTGGTCGCTCTTGGACACGCTGAACGTCAACATCTGGAATCCCAGTCACGTTGGTCGTTAGAGGACAATGTAGGGAGAATTTATCTGGAGAACGGACAGTACGGCAAGGCGCTGCAGTGGCACCAGCGAGCACTCGACGGTTACGAGAAGACCCTGGGAAAGGACCACCTTTCCACGCTCACCACCGTCCACAGTATGGCCTCGGTATTCGATAGCCAAGGCGACTGCGGCAAGGCGCTGCAGTGGTACCAGCGAGCACTCGACGGCAGGGAGAAGACCCTGGGAAAGGACCACCCTTCCACGCTCACCACCGTCCACAATATGGCCGTAGTAAAAGGACACCTTTCCACTAT
>Ga0307512_10003678_pt1 | contig 17481 bp, 16 predicted proteins | sample 14_EM_MG_FD_200267 | JGI IMG/M metagenome (GOLD analysis project Ga0307512, IMG submission 200267) | Populus trichocarpa ectomycorrhiza microbial communities from riparian zone in the Pacific Northwest, United States - 14_EM | ecosystem: Host-associated > Plants > Roots > Unclassified | place...
CTCGTCGCTGGAGTGGCCGAGTTGCGCGGGTGCGGCGTCGCGTTCGCCTTCCCGGTCGAGAATGGTGACGACGGTCTTGCGGAAGGTGTGCGGAGTGACCCATTCCAGGCCGGTGTCCTGGCGGGCCTGGCGCCATTGCCGGCGGACGTTGTTCGGGTAGAGCCACGTGTCCTTGCGGGAGCAGAAGACCGCGTCGCGATTCTTGGCCGACTTCGCGGCACGGCGGCGTTGGAGCATGGCGACGGCGAAGCGGGGCAGGATGACGATCCGGAAACCGGCGTCGGTCTTGGTCCACTCCTGCCGGAACAGGCCGACGCCCTTGACGAACACAAGGGTGCCACAGATCGTCACGCTCGGCTCGGGGCCGGTGAGGTCGAGATCCTGCCAGCGCAGGGCGAGGATCTCACCGATCCGGGCGCCGGTGGCCAGCAGCAGGTCGACGACATCGGCGAGATCGCTGGTGTGCCGGGGCCCGGACCTGCCCGGGGTCGATTCTTGCCAGCGGCGGATAGCGGCCCGGGCGGTGTCCAGGTCGGGGATCTGCAACGCCTTGACGTTGCACCCCACGTTAGTGAAATCCTACAGCGGATCGCCGCTGTTCGACGACACCTGCGTCCGGCGCTCACGGGCCAACGGAAGCAAGAAACAGCAGGTCACGGCCGTGGCTGCAGTCGAGCTCGTTGAGCCGACGCGACGAGCATCGCCGCCGCCCACGAATGGGGCTGACGGGTTTCTGACAGGCGTTCGGCATCATCGGCGCCATGAAAAACCTATGCATGTTCAATGGTCGCGTGGCCGCCGCCACCGTGGTCGCCCTGGCAGCCGTGATCTCCCTGTCAGCCTGTGGTTCCGAAGGCGGGGACGCTAGCGACACGGGCGACGTCGCCTCGATCGCCGCCCCTTCGGCAGGTGCGAGCTCGGCGGCCGCCGCCGGGCAGGGGCGGCCTCAGCAGCGCCTCGACTCCACCGACGAGGAGGTCCATCAGCTCAGGCAGGTGTGGTATCAGTGTATGAAGGACCACGGCGGCAAATTCACGGTGATCACCAAGGATGACGTGGCGCGGAACCCCAACAAGGGGATCAAGGATTACGAGATCGGCAGCCTGGTTCCGCAAGGCGAACAATACAAGGACGGCCCGGGCTGGACGGAACCGCGCCGAGCGTGTGTGTCCAAGGAGCCATTGGCCCCACCCGAGCTGGATCCGGCGACCAATCCCACGTACGCCGATGACTGGAAAGAATTCATCGACTGCCTTCGCGCGGGCGGGCTCAAGATCACCCCGATCAAGACCGCAGAGGGCAAGGACGACGTGAACATGGCAGGCAACGGCAATGTGCCCGATGCCGAGATCACCAAGATCTACAAGACCTGCGAGCTGAAGGCGTTCTCCAGCTGATGAAACTGAGCCGACTTGCCCGGTTCGGCGGCGCCACGGTCGCTGTCCTGACGATCACCTCCGCCGCGGCTGTGGTGCTGTACTCGCGGGACGCCCAGTCCACGGCGGGGGCCGGTACCCGCAACGCACCCGTCGCGACTGTGACGATCAAGAAGACTAACCTGACCACCAGCTTCACGGCATCCGGTGAAGTCGGCTACGGCGCCCCTCGCCCGCTCAAGGGCCCAGGCGAGGGCAAGGTGACGTGGCTGCCATCGGTAGGCACTGTCGTTCCCCGTGGCGGCCAACTCATGCGGATCGACGACCAGCCGGTGATCCTCATGTACGGCGTCACACCGCTGTTCCGTTCACTGAGCACGACCGGCATGGTCGGCAGCGATGTCAAGGTCGTCGCTGACAACCTCAAGGCCCTCGGCTACTCGATTGGCAGGCAGCCGGCGGTGGGCGCGACGATTCCCCAGCCGGCCGCGCCCGCCGGTTCGGGTCCTTCCTCCGCCGCTGCCACGGCGGTCGCGGACGCTCCCAAGGCGGCGGCCGGCGCTGCCAGCACGCCGCCAACCGCCGCCGCATCGCCGCCGCCTCTGATCGTGCGCAAGGGCGACGCCGTCCTCACCTCGGCGCTGGTCGCGGCGATCAAGAAATGGCAGCGGCGAGTCGGCCTGAGGCGGACCGGGGTGATCGATCCGGTCAACGTCGCCGTCGAAGCACAGCAAGTGCGGGTCACGGCGGTCGCGGCACGCATCGGCGCCTCGGCAGCTGAGGACGTGCTGACGGTCAGTTCCACCGCGAAGGTGGTGACGGCGAAGGTCAGCCCGTCGGATGGCGCGGCGGCGAAGCCTCGCCAGCAGGTGATCGTGACCATGCCGGACGGCTCGACCTCGAAAGGCACGATCAGGACGGTCAGCGCCGCCACGTCCACCGCCGACGATCCCGGCAGCGACCCACAGCTGACCGTGTCCATCACGGTGGACGATCCAGCCGCGATCAAGTCATTCGATGCTGGCGCCGTGCAGGTCGAGTTCACCGCGGACAAGCGGGAGGGTGTGCTCGCCGTCCCGGTCGGGGCGCTGCTGGCGCTGAGCGAGGGTGGGTACGCCGTGCAGGTCCCGGGCGGCCAGCTGATCGCGGTGGAGACCGGGATCTACGCCAAAGGCATGGTGGAGATCAGCGGTGCGGGCCTCAGCGACGGAGTGCAGATCGTGACGGCGTCGTGACCGCGGTATTGACGGTCCGGGACGCCGTCATGGCCTATCCCGGCGGCGTGCGAGCTCTCGACGGGGTGTCGCTGACGATCGACGCCGGCGAACTCGTCGGGATCGTCGGCCCGTCCGGCTCCGGCAAGTCGACCCTACTCAACGTCATGGGCACGCTGGACCTGCCCACCAGCGGGACCGTCGAGATCGGCGGTCAGGACGTCGTCGCAATGTCCGACCGGCGGCTTTCGGCGCTGCGCAGCCGATGGCTGGGCTTCGTTTTTCAGCAGTTCCACCTGACGGACGGCCTCTCCGCGGCGGAGAACGTCGCGACCGGGCTGCTCTATGCCGGCGTACCCCGCCGCAATCGCCGCGCGCTCGCGCTCGAGGCACTGGGGCGCGTCGGGCTCGCGCACCGCACCGGGCACCTTCCTCACCAACTGTCGGGTGGTGAACGGCAGCGGGTGGCGATCGCCAGGGCGCTGGTGAACGAGCCAGCGCTGGTGCTCGCCGACGAGCCGACCGGGGCGCTGGACACCGGCACCGGGCGCGCCGTCCTCGACCTGCTTCTCTCCCTGAACTCGGAGGGCACGACCATCGCGATCATCACGCACGACCGGGGCATCGCCGCCCAGCTACCTCGTCAGGTAGAGATTCTGGATGGCCGGATCGTGGCCGACACCCGCACGGCGGTGCGGGCATGACAGCTCTGCGCGACACGGACAGCGGTAGGCCGGTGCGGCTCGCCCCACTCGACATGCTGAGCCTTGGGCTCATGGGTATCCGCACGCGACGGATGCGGGCGGCCCTGTCCGCGCTGGGCATCGCCATCGGGATCGCCACCATGGTCGTCGTTACGGGCATCCCGGCGTCCAGCCAGAAGGCACTGCTCACGGAGCTGGCGAAGCTGGGACCGAATGTCCTCGTCGCGTCTGCCTCCTCGGCGGCGGATCAGGAGGCCTCCTTCACGCCGGACGCCGCGGCGATGGTGGCCCGGATCGCGCCGGTCACCGTGGCGAGCGCGGTCGCCAACACCCACAAAGGTATCTCCCGCTCCGACCGGAACGAGACCGACAATTTCGCCGGAGTCACAGTTCTGGCCAGCAAGGACAACCTGCTCCAGGCCATCAACGGCCGGATCGGCTCGGGTCGCTTCCTCGACCGGGCCATGAGCAGGCTTCCCACTGCTGTATTGGGATCGGTGGCGGCCACGCGGCTGGGAATCGAGCGCATCACCCTCGGCGAGCCTCCGCGGCTGGTCTTCATCGGCGGCCGGTGGTTCACCGTAATCGGCATCCTGCAGCCCACCCCGCTGACCCCGGACATCGACAGGTCCGCGCTGGTCGGCTGGGATGCGGCACGCACTCAGCTCGGCTTCGACGGACGCCCGACCGTGGTCTACGTCCAGGCACACGAGGCGAAGGTGGAGGCCGTCCGGAATGTCCTCGCGGCGACGGTAAACCCCGAGGCGCCCGGGCGGGCACAGATCAGCAAGCCGTCGGACGCCCTGGCCGCGAAACGGGCCACCGAGACGGCGTTCTCTTCTTTGCTGCTCGGACTCGCCGCAGTCGCTTTGCTGGTCGGCGGCATCGGTGTCGCCAACACCATGGTGATCTCCGTGCTCGAACGGCGTCGCGAGATCGGTCTCCGGCGCGCACTGGGCGCGAACCGCGGTCAGATCCGCGGCCAGTTCCTCACAGAATCGGTGGCGCTGTCGACCCTCGGCGGGCTCACCGGCGTCCTGCTCGGTGTGCTCGCGACCGCCGGTTACGCCGCCTATCAGGGTTGGCCATTCGTCGTCCCGGCGAACGCCGTCGCGAGTGGACTCGGCGGTGCCGTTGTCGTGGGCATGATCGCAGGCGTTTACCCGTCGATCCGGGCCTCCCGACTCACCCCCACCGAGGCGCTCGCCTCAAGCTGAACTCGCCTGGCTTGATGACACCGGGGCGTGGCGGGATCTGCCGCGCGACCCGCCACGTCACGAATGACCAGGGCCAGTGCTGGCCGGGATGCTGACCGTGAAGACCGTGCCGGACCCGAGGCTGCTCGTGACGCCGATTCCGCCGGCATGGGCCTCGGCGAGCTTACGGGCGATGGCGAGGCCGAGGCCGCTGCCGCCGGTGGAGCGGGCCCGGGAGGCATCGGCGCGCCAGAAGCGGTCGAAGACCTTGGGGAGGTCGTCGGGTGCGATGCCTACGCCGGTGTCCGCCACGTCGATGAGGAGAACGTGGTGGTCGGCGTCCAGTCGTGAGGTGACGGTGACGCGGCCGCCACGTGGCGTGTGCCGCACGGCATTGCTGATGAGGTTGCCGACGAGTTGGCGTAGCCGTGCCGGGTCCACCACGACCTCCGGGTCGGCAACGGTCGTGGCACTCAGATGGACCCCCGCCGCCTCCGCGGCGCCACGGTGCGCCTCGACGACCTGGGCCAAGAGGTCGTTCGCGTACACCCGTTCGCGGTGGACGCGCAGTTGCCCGGCGTCGGCTGCCGCGAGATCGCGCAGGTCGTCGATGACGTGCTGAAGCAGGAGGGCCTCTTCGTGGAGCAGCTCGATCAGTTGCGAGTCGACCGGGGTGACGCCGTCCTGGGCCGCCTCCAGCGAGGTGCGGATGTTGGTCAGCGGAGTGCGTAACTCGTGCGCGACATCGTTGACCATGGCTTTGCGCTGTTGTTCGAGCTGGATGCGGCGATCGGACTGGTCGTTGAGAACCTGGGCGAGATAGCCGATCTCGTCGTGGGAGGAGCGGGGCATCTTGTTCCGTAGGTCGGCGGGCTGCTGGGCGGCCTCGGTGAGGTCTCGCAGGGGGCGGACCAGCCGGAGGCCGACAACGACCGTGATCAGGATCGTGACAAGCAGCACGAGTCCGGTCACACCCGCGATGCGGATCGTGTTCCCTCGCGACAATGTGAAAGGGGCAGACTCGCGGCCGGTGTCAGGTTTCGTGACGAACAGCAACGCGGGCGGCGCGACGAACGACTTCATCTGGGTACGGCGCGCCTCGGTGAGGCACTCGGCGGCCTTGCCGTCGTCGTAGCCGGACGCCTTCGCGCCGAGCCCGAACAAGACATATCCGGGCGTGATGACGATGTCCTGCACAAACGGACCGCGCTGCTTTCCGGGATCGTCCGCCAGCCCCAGGCACCTGCCGACGAGTATGCCGAGCTGGTCGAGGAGTTTGCGTTCGGTGCCGGTCGTGTGGGTGTCCAGTTCGGTTGCTCCGCAGGTGTAAGCGCGGCCGATCTTGATCCCTGGGTCGAACAGCTTGATCGTCGGCCGGCCGCTGGGCTGGTCCACCACCTCCGCGGCCAGTCCGTAGTCGTCGCGCAGGCAGGTGAGCGCACGGTCCGCGCGCTTGCGCAGCTCAGCCTTCTCCGCGTCCCGCAGTTTGTACGGCCCGACGGCGCGCGGGTCGATACCACTGGCCTTCGCCAGCGCTGTGTCGAGGCGCAGCGGGTCGACGGTCGCGGAGGGGCTTGCGGTGGCAAGCGACGGACCCGGGCCGGAATCGGCAACAGCGAGGCGAGCCTCAGTCATCAGAGTGATCCGGCTTCCGGTCCTGCGCCCCAACACCTCGACGGTGGGCCCGACACCGTCCCAGCTGGAATGGGTCGCGCCGTACTCGATCAGCTTGTCGTACACGCTCGCGTCGACGGCGAGCGAACTGCCCTGTTCCTGGCGGATCGCGCCCGTGGTGGTTTTCACCGCGAGCCAGGCAGTCGCGACGATCGAGCAGACGGCCACCAGGATGGACGCCGCGAGTAGCCGGACGATCAGGCTGCGGCGCAGCGGCACACTACGGGGACGCATCGCTGCCGTCGCGGAGCTTGTACCCGACGCCGTAGACGGTGATCAGGTAGGCGGGCTGCCGCGGCTGCGGTTCGATCTTGCGGCGCAAGTTCATCACGTGCATGTCGATGGCTCGTTCAGTCGAGTCACGGTCGAAACCGCTGGTGTGTTCGAGCAGCTGAGCGCGAGTGAAGACGCGGTCGGGGTACTCGGCCATCGCGGCCAGCATCGCGAACTCGCCCGGCGTGCACTCGACAACGGTGCCGTCGACGGTCGCGACATGGCGGCTCACGTCGACGGCAAGTCGCCCGACTCTCAGCACGTCGCCTGCCGGTTGAAGGCGCTCACCCCGGCGCAACAGGGTCCGGACCCGGGCCATTAGCTCGCGCGCGGAGTACGGCTTCGTCACATAGTCGTCGGCGCCCAGGTCCAGCCCCAGCAACAAGTCGTCCTCGCTGGACCGGGCGGTGAGCATGAGCATCTGCATGTCCGACTCCTGGCGCAGGATGCGGCACACGTCGAGCCCGTCGAGTCGCGGCATCATCAGGTCGAGCACCAAAAGGTCGGGTCGGCGCCGCCGAGCGTGGTCGAGGGCAGCCAACCCGTCGTGGACCACCGCCACGTCATGTCCCTCGAACAGCAGGTATTTTCGCAGCATCTCCGCATGCCGCTCGTTGTCCTCGGCGACCAGCACATACGCACACACCTTTGGCACTATATCTAGGTCATGTGCGGTGCCGGATCCGTGGTCTGAGGTCGTCGGCGGGCGATCAGAGAGCTTTGGCTCGGCTGGCTCGAACGGTTCGCGGACAAATGAGGGCAACGCGACGCTGAGCAGGTCTCGACGTCGGTGTGTTCGGCGGTCTGCCGGGCGACGCCGATGCTTCGGCACTAGATGTAATGAGCACATCGATGGCCGCACTATTGGGGCCGTGCTCTCATGCCGAGATCCGGTCACTACACAGCGGTACGCCCGGCTCGGACGGCCGACCTGCCCCTGCCATCGACGAACTGCTCGTCGTCGTTGAAGCGGTGAGTTTCCCCTCGTAACGTGGAGACATCCGCTTAAGGGGATGTGACGGCGACGGCGGAGACGCGGAGAAGGTTCGAGCAGGACTTCAAGGACGGTGGGGTGCGGCAGGTCCGGGAGACCGGTAAGCCGATCGCGCAGGTGGCTCGGGAGCTGGGGATCCACGATGGGACCCTGGCCAACTCGGGTGAACATGGATCGGCATCGCCCGGACCACGGCGCTGCCGGGTTGTCCGAGGACGAGCGGGCCGAGTTGGTCCGGGCTGCGTAAGGAGAACGCCGAGCTGCAGAGCCGGTCGTAGCGGCCTGCGTCGCCGGCGATCTGGGCTGCCAGCCGGAGTGCCTCTGGGCGGCCGCTCCAGTCGGGGGCGGCCGTGGCGAGCAGTGTGTCGAGTTCCTGCTCGGCCCCGGCGGGTTGTCCGGTGCGCCGAAGTGTCTCCGCTGCGGCGTAGCGCAGCGACAGGTCCCCGAAGTGGTCCGCACCGTCGCGCAGGGTGTGGACTTGGTCGTCGGTTCGCCCGGCGGCTTGGTAGGCCTGTGCCAGGTTGAGCGCGGCGGTGACCGACGTGCGGCGTCGTTCACGAAGGCACTCGATTCACCTTGCCCAATGTCAAGCCAAGAAGCAAGTGCAACCGCCAGCCGTCGACTTCACTCGAACAGCGTTGCGGGTGCCGAAAATGCCGTCCGTGCTGGTCAGGCTGCTTGATCGTATTCGTGGAGGAGTCTGCCGAGTCGGTCGTATCGGCGGACGTTGAGATGTGTCAGCGTGGCAGGTTCGGTGATCGGGTCGGGCAGCGGCCGCTGCGGCCGGGAGTTCGCGATGCCGCGATGTGGGCGGTGTTCGTTGTGGTGGTGTTCGTACTCGCGCAGGGCATGGAGCAGATGCGCACGGTTGAAGATCAAGCTCCGGTCGAGCAGTTCGTGGCGGCAGGCTTGGATCCACCGCTCCATGATCGAGTTCATCCGGGGCATCCGGACACCGCTGAGCACAACTTCGATTCCGGCGTCGGCGAGCACCTGGTCGAACAGGACCGGGTACTTGCCGTCCCGGTCACGGATCAGGTAACTGACCTGGCAGCCCGCGTCTTCGAGGTCCATGGCCAGGTTCCGGGCTGTCTGGGTCACCCAGGCTGCGGTCGGGTGTGCGGTGACGCCGAGGATCCGGATCCGGCGGCGGATCGACCGGACGGTTCGTGGCCGTCCGGCCTGGTGGGGCGGGAACGTCGGGCGTGCCGGTGGGCGATCAGGTCCCGGTGCCAGCGCAGCACGGTCTCCGGGCGTATCAGCAGCCGCAGATGGTTCAGCACGGTACGCGGCAGCGGGTACAGCAGGACCGCCAGCCAGGCCCGGTCGGCCCGGGTGAATCGGACCCGGCCGCCGTGCAGGTGTCGTTGCAGAACCAGGATCTGGTGCCGCAGGGCGAGGATCTCGGCGTCCTTGTCGCGGTCGCTCATCGGCAGCAGCCGCAGCAGTGCGAGGGTGTTGGTCACGCCGAAGTACGCCAGTCGAAACAGCACACCTCATCGTCGCGTAGCGCTCGATGTAGAGCACCGCCGCGATTCAGCTGAAGGATCCCTGTCGGCAGCGACCCTCTCGCCTCGATGATCAAGATGCCTGTGACCAGGATGGATGAGGTTTTCGGCACCCGCAAGGTCAACATCGCGGTCGGGTCGAACACCGCCGTGACGGTCAGGCCTGCGTCCATGCCTGATTGCTACCGCCGTTGCACGGCCAGAGTTGGATCGGTGTGCCGTTGTCGGTCTTGCCGCCCGTGACGTCCAGGCAGAGCCCGGACTGGACGCCGGTGATCGTACGGTTGCTGTTGATCCGCCACTGCTGGTTGGTGGCGCCGTTGCAGGTCCATATGATCACCTTGGTCCCGGCCGTGGTCTGGTTGTCGTACGCGTCGAGGCACTTGCCATAGACGACGAGTTGGCCGGCGGAGGTCTGGGTCCAGAGCTGGTTGGCGCCGCCGTTGCAGTCGAAAATCTCCTGACCGGTGCCGTCGGTCATGTTCCACAGCGGGTCGTCCAGGCAGCGGTTGGACGACTGGTTGACCAGGCTGGTGGTCCGGGAGACCGGGTTAGCGGCGGATCCGCCGCTGACTCGATATACCACTGCGCCGTGCGGCTCCACGGAAGCGTTGATCGTCCCGCTCGTGGTGAGGTTGACGCCGCTCCACAGGTCGGTGAGCGCGTACGAGGAAGCTCCGCTCTTGCCGATCGTCGCGACGTTGGTGGTGATCGTCTTCTGTGAGGTGGTCTCGTTGAAGAGCGCGACCGCCACGTCGCCGTTGGCCAGCGGCTTGGCGAGTACGTCGGTGCCGTTCACCGAGTTGACCAGGACGCCCTGGCGGCCGAGCGAGTCCTGGTCGACTGCGATGACGGCCTTGTTCGTCAGGATTGACAGCGTGGTGCTGCTGGCAGTGGTGATGTTGTTGCCTGCGATCAGCGGCGCGGCCATCATCGCCCAGAGGCTGAAGTGCGCGCGGTCCTCGGTGGCGGACCAGCCGTTGCCGACCTCCAGCATGTCGGGGTCGTTCCAGGCGCCCGGTCCGGCGTACTTGGCCAGCGCGACGCTCTGGTGGAAGTTGCGCAGCATGCTGCCGAAGCTGGTGTTGATGTCATCGGTGGTACGCCAGAGGTTGCCCACGGCCGGTGCCCAGGGCCACGCCGGCAGGTTCCACTCGCAGATGCTGAACACGATCGGCCGACCAGTGGCGGCCAGCGCATCACGCATGGCGGTATACCGCTTGACGTAGTCCTGGGTCGATCCGTCGCCGTTGTTGTTACAGTTGTCGTACTTGAGGTAGTCGACGCCCCAGGAGGCGAACGTGCGGGCGTCCTGCTGCTCGTGTCCCAGACTGCCCGGGTAGCCGGCGCAGGTGGACGTGCCGGCATCCTCGTAGATGCCGAACTTGAGACCCTTACTGTGGACGTACGCGGCGGTGCCGGAAATGCCGTCGGGGAACTTACCGGTGTCGGGCTGCAGGTTACCGGCGGCGTCCCGGGTCTTCTGCATCCAGCAGTCGTCGATGTTGACGTATTGGTAGCCCGCCGAGGCCAGGCCGGCGGAGACGATCTTGTCGGCGGTCTGCTTGACCAGCGCCTCGGAAATGTTGCAGCCGAAGGCGTTCCAGTCGTTCCAGCCCATCGGCGGGGTGCCCGCGAGTCCGTTGTCGAGCGCGGCGGCGGGCGAAGCGGGGGCGAGGACGGCGGCTGTCATACCCACGAGGACGGTGAGGGCGACCGACAGCGACCATGCCCGGCGTACGGAGCGATGACTCATGGCAACCAGTAAACATTGTGAACTGTCAATGTGTCGATAGTGCTTCCCGAGGGCGACGCAGAGGCGCGTGTCGTGTCCTCGTCGGCCGCACGGCGAACCTATTCCGTGCTGTCCTGGCCCGCAGCGGAGGTGGCCGAAGCCCTGAACACCACACCGGCGGCCGTGAACAGCGCCCTGCTACGCGCACGGACACAGATCGCCAAGGTCGCACCCCTCGTCGACAACATCGTCGAAACCTGTCGAGCCGCACCGGCGCGCGCTGCTCGACCACTACGTCGCAGCCTTCACCAACGCTGCTGCATGAGGGGCGCACCTCAGGCGCAGTCGTCCGGGGACCGATGGATCTATCTGCGCTCTCCGATCGGCCTTTACCTGGAGGTGGTTCACATGCCGGACGGCGCCCTGCCGTACGAAGGGACGACCTCCGCCCGGCGGCGGTCGGCCGCCGGCGTCCGCTGGTGGGACCGCTGAGGTCAGCGCACGCGGTCGACACGTCCCTCCGTCCACACGGGCTCGTCCGCCTCATAGATCCAGCCGTCCGCGCTGAAGACCAAGTACCGATCAAAATCGGACGCGAACCAGCGGTCGTGCGTCGCCGCGAGAACCGTCCCGGAAAAGCCGGCCAGCCCGTCCTGCAGCGCCTCGGCGCTCGCGATATCGAGGTTGTCCGTGGGTTCGTCCAGCAGGAGGAGATTGGCTCCGGACAGCTCGAGGAGCAGAATCTGGAGCCTCGCCTGCTGGCCACCGGAAAGCGTTTCGAACAACTGATTCCCGGCCGGCGCCAACTCGTATCTCGCCAACGCCGACATCGCGCCGTTGAGGGTCTGGGGCTTCGCCGACAGAACGATTTCGGTGGCAGTCCGGCCGAACAGATCAGGACGGGCATGCGTCTGCACGAAGTGACCCGGTATCACGCGGGATCCGAGCTTCACCTCGCCGCGGTAAGGAACGGACACGGGGCCGTCACCGCCGCATTCCGCGAGCAGCCGCAGAAACGTCGACTTGCCGGAGCCGTTCGAACCGAGAACGGCGACCCGCTCGCCATACCAGATCTCCGTGTCGAACGGTCGCATCAGGCCGACCATCTCCATTCCGGTGCAGACGACGGCTCGTTTGCCGGTTCGGCCGCCGCGCAGCCGGATGCGCACGTTCTGCTCCTTCGGCGGCAGTTCCGGCGGGCCGACCTCCTCGAAGCGGCGCAGTCTCGTCTGGGCCGCGCGGTAGGGCGATGCCATCGCGTCGCTGTTCGTCGCGCTCTGCCGGAGCCGGTGGACGATCTGCCGTAGCCGGGCGTGCTCCTCCTCCCAGCGCTTGCGACGGTCGAGGAGCCGGTCCCGCCGGTTCTGCTTGGCCTCGGCGTAGGACGCGAACCCGCCGCCGTGGATCCACACCGTGCGGCCCTCGACGGTGACGATCCGATCGGCGACGTCCGCGATGAGCTGCCGGTCGTGCGATACCAGCAGGACCGTCTTCGAGGTCGCGCGCAGTTGGTCGGAGAGCCACTCCTTCGCGGGTACGTCCAGGTAGTTGTCCGGCTCGTCGAGCAGCAACACGCGGTCCGGGCCACGCAGCAGCGCCTCCAGCACCAGCCGCTTCTGCTCCCCACCAGACAGGGTGGTCACCGGCCGAATCCGCACGGCCTCATACGTCGAGCCGAGCGCCAGCATGCACACCGCGTCCCAGACGACCTCCATGTCGTAGCCACCGACGTCGGCGTAGTCGCCCATCGCCTGCGCGTACTGCATCTGCGAGGACTCATCCTCATGCTCCGCCATCGCGAGCTCAGCCTGACGCAGGCGCTCGGTCGCGTCGCGAACGGCATCCGGGGCCACCGATAGCAGCAGGTCGTAGATCGTCCGGTCGTCCCGGATGTCCCCGATGAACTGCCGCATCACGCCGAGGCCACCCACCTGCATGACACGCCCGTCGGCTGGCGGGATGTCGCCCGCGATCAGGCGGACGAGGGTCGTCTTGCCAGCGCCGTTGGGACCGACCAAAGCGGACTTCGCACCGTCGTCCACCCGGAACGAGACGTCGTTGAGCAGCAGGCGGCCGTCCGGAAGCACATAGGTCAGGTGACTTACGTCGATGTACCCCACGAGAACCTCCTCTCGAACATTGATCTACTCACTCGCCCAGTGTTCTAGTCATCGACCAATATATTAGACTGCTTCGCATGTCAGACAAAAGCACTGCCGATCGCGGGCGGCGGTTATCCGACAAGTCTCGCGCTTCGGACGGGCGCGCGGGCGACGTGTGGCTACGCCCCCAGCGGGTCACCCGCGACACGCCACCGCTCTCGCGCAAACGCATCGTCACCGCCGCGATCGCGCTGCTCGACGAGGAGGGCGTCGATCGGCTGACCATGCGGCGGCTCGCCCAGCGGCTCGACACCGGGTCGACGACGCTGTACTGGCATGTCGACACCAAGAACGACGTTCTCGACCTCGTCCTGGACGAACTCTTCGCGGAGGTCGACCTCCCGGAGCCGTCCACCGCGCAGAACTGGACGACGACGATCGTCGCGCTGCTCAACGGGTGGCGGGCCGCGATGCTCCGGCATCCGTGGTCGGCGACCCTGCTCGGCCGCCCGATGCTGGGGCCCAACGTGCTGGCCCGCACCGAGTTCCTGCACGCCACGCTGGCCGGCGCGGGGTTCACGCCACCTCACCTCACCGCCGCCGCCTACGCGCTCGCCAACTACGTGACCGGCGCCGCCCTGAGCCAGACCGCATGGCAGAACCACACCGGGGGCGAGATCTACGAGCCGGCGAACCACCTGCTGCAGGAACGCAGCGACAGCTATCCGGTCCTGGCGACGCTCGGGTTCATGGCCGACAACGACTGGGACGGCAACTTCGAACGCGGGTTGCGATACCTGCTGGACGGCATCGCCGCCGCAAGACCGATCAGCGAACGTTGACCCTGGCCGGATCCTGCGCCCGCTCCTGGAGCCCCGTCGCCCCACCGCGTCGCCCGCCCGGCATGATCAGGGCGACCATGACCGCGGCGAACAGAAGAAGCCCCACGGCGGTCAGCAGGGCGGCGTCGAAGCCCACGACGGTCGCGGCGCCCGGATCGGCCGGTGCCTCGCGGAGTGCGGCCGCGGCCGCGGTGGCCGCGATGCTGTTGAGCAACGCCGTGCCGATGGATCCCCCGATCTGCGTCACCGCGTTCACCCCGGCCAACGCGGCGCCGGCGTCCTCCTCGCCCCCGCCGCCCGTCGCCGCCGCGACCGCCGGGGTCAACGCACAACCGAGCCCCAGGCCGATCAGGATCTCGGCAGGCAGGCAGGAACCAGAACAGGTACGGGTTGATCCAAGCGTTGACCCACCGGTCCGGGACGGCAGGCACGCCGCCCCGGACCACCCGGCCCGCCCTTACGTCATCCGGAGCCCGCCCGTGGACACCCAGCTCATCACCGACATCCTGGCCGACATCTGCTCCGACGCCGACCTGCCCCAGCCCCGCCGCGACCCGGTACGGGTGTGGTCGCTGTCCGGCGTGGAACGCATCGCCTTCCCCGACGGCACCACCGCGATCTACAAGTTCGCCGCCGAGCCGTTCACCAGCGAAGCCCGGATCTTGCGCGCGGCGTGCACGGCCAACATCCCGGTACCCGCCGTCATCGGCGCGATCGTGCGCGATGACGTCCTGGGCATGGTCATCGAGGACCTGGGCGAGCCCGTCCGGGACGTACTGGACGCTGACGGCATCGTGGCCGCCGTCGCCCTGCACACCGCCGCCTCGATGCTGCCCGTCCTCGACGACGATGCCCTCACCACGCTTCCCGTCCTGGCCCGCGGTCACCTGCGCCGTCTCCGCGACAACGGCCGGTGGGCGACGGGCACCGACGACATCGCCGGGATGCTGGACGCCCTCGCCGATGCCGCCGCCAAACGCGCCGCGGGTGCCGCCACCGCCCCGTGGGGCTGGGTGCACTCCGAGTTCCACCCCACCAGCCTGCACCTCGGCCCCCACGGCTGGCACCTGCTCGACTTCGCCCGCGCGTTCACCGGCCATGGCCTGCTCGACCTCGCCTCCTGGCACGGCACCATCGACGACGCCGACCCCATCCGGCTCCGCCGCTTCATCGAGGCGTACGTCGACGCAGGCGGACATCCGAGCGCCCTGGCCGAGCGCGGCGGCCTCACCCCGCAGGCCTGGGCACTGGGCTGGCATCGCGTCTGGGCGATCGAGTGGTTCATGGAACAGTCCCTGCGCTGGATCAACGACCCATCCCAGGACGAGGCATACATCAACGTCGTCCGCCAGCACCTGAAGACGGCCGTGCAACTCCTGGAACCGTGACGTCGACCTTCTGGGACGCCCACGCCGCCGCCCGCCTCACCCAAGGACCTGCGGGCCGACTGGAGCCGCCGCTGAGAATGCAATGGACCCAACGACCGGGCATAGGTCCCGGAACCGAGATCCTCGGCGAAGACCTCACCGGCCGCCGGATCGTGGAACTCGGCTGCGGCGCAGGCCACAACACCGCCCACCTCGCCGCCGCCGGCGCCACCATCGTCGGCGTAGACGCCTCGGCCGGGCAGATCCGCCGTGCTGTCACCCACTACGGGCATACCGGAGCCCAGTTCCTCAATACCAGTGCCATCCGCCACCTCGACCACGGTGCTGAAACCTTGGACGCGATCGTCTCCGTCTTCGGCGCGATCGGCACGACCGAACCATCCCGGCTCCTTACCGCATGCTCCCGCAGACTCGCTCACCAAGGCGTCCTGGCCTTCTGCCTGCCTCACCCGCAGCGGACCGGCATCGTCCCCATCTGCCCCCGCACCCGCGACACCGTGACCCTGCCGGACGGCACCACCCACATCGTCGAGCGCTGGGACATGGAATCCGGCGCGTGGGTCCGCGCCCTGAACCGGGCCGGGCTGTCGGTTACCGCCGTTCACCACCTCCACGCGCCGGCCGACGCCCGCTGGCCCACCACCCTCCTGATCACCGCACGGAAACCCTGATCAACTCCCTGGGAGAAGGCCCGATGCACCAGATCCCATTCCTGCTGCTGGACATCGACGGAGTACTGATCCCGTTCCCGGCCGAGGACAAGTCCACCCCCGCAACCCACACCCGCCACCAGGTCCAGATGACCGGCTACCCCGACCCGATCTGGGTCTGGCTCAACCCCGAACACGGCCCACTGATCGCCGACGCCGTCAACACCGGGCTCGTACGGCCGGTGTGGTGCACCAGCTGGCGCATCGACGCCCCGCGTCTGATCGGCCCGCTGCTCGGGCTGGCGACCTTCGAGCACATCGAACTACCCCGCCTGCCGATCACCACCAGCCACCCCGCTGGCTACCTGTGGAAACGCGACCACGTCGAACGATGGCTCGCCGACGCCCCAGCCGCGTGGATCGACGACGACTTCACCAGGCTCGACCACCAGTGGGCCGCCGACCGCACCGCTCGCCGAGCAGCGACCCTGCTGGTCGAACCCGACCCGCACGCGGGCCTGCAGCCCGAGCACATCAAGACCGCCCTGACATGGGCCGTCAACCTCGCCAGTAGCAAGGATGCGGCCTGACGAACGCACGCAACGCGGCAGGACGGAGAGATACCTCAAAACACCCGCACCGCACCAGTTGAGGTTCGAGGCAGGGGGACCAAGCCCGCGCAGCAATCGGCCGCGTGGCTGCGGTCAACGTGCTGGTCCGTGTGTCGAAGGGCGCTCGGATCCCACCCGGGACTACGGTCGGAGCGTGGACGTGCGTGTGACCGCGATCGTGGTTGAGGACGGCAACCGGCTGTTGCTTTTAAACCAGGACACCGAGTCCGAGCGGTCATGGAGTCGGCCTGGCGGCAAGATCGAGCCGGGGAGAGACGCCGAGCAAGCGCCAGTCCGCGAACTCCGGGCGGACCATTCCGACGGCGCGAACGTCGACGCGCTGCTGAGTTGAGGCGGCCGGGCGCCGAACTGGCGGAGCTGCTCGGGGTTGCTCGCTCGACGGTGTACCGGGCGATCGAGCGGGCGGGAGCCGCGCGACGGGGCGAGGGGGGCCTTTCTCGCCCCGTGGCGCAGGTCAGTCGGCGGGGTTGCCTGGCCGGTGACGGATGTGTCGCAGGCTGATGTAGCCGGTCAGCACGGCGGCGAGGGCGTACCACTGGTAGTGGCTGATGGTGTTGTAGACGGTGACGATGTGGGTGCCGGCGAGGTAGCCGAGGGTGGTCAGAGTCCGACCCAGAAGGCGGCGCCGATGGCGTTGTAGGTGAGAAACCGTTTCCAGCTCATGGCGGTGATGCCCGGCGATGACGCCGTTGCGCAGGATCAGGCGGCGCCCGCCGGTACGGCCGATGAGGTAGCCCGATGTTGTCGCCGATGACGGCGGCGAGCACTCCGATGGCGGCGACGGCGGCGATGTTGAGCCGGCTGGCGCCGGCGTAGGCGGCGGCGGTGATGAGGACGGTCTGGCCGGGGGCGGGGATGCCGAAGCTTTCCACGCCGACGATCCCGGCGACGGCGAGGTAGCCGTACCGGTCGAGCAGCGGGGCCAGGGTTCCGAGGAAGCCGGGGAGTTCGACGATGGGGGCAATGAGGTCAGCGTGCGGCGTCGACGGGCAGGTCGCGACCGGAGCGGGCTGCGGTGAGCAGCGGCCGTAGGCGGGTGTCCTGCAGCCGCTGCACGAGCACGGCCAGGCGACGGCGGACGACGAGGTAGCTCGTGAGGGTGACCAGGGCGCCGAGAGCCAGTCCGGCGAGGACGTCCTGAGGGTAGTGGGCGCCGATGTAGACGCGGGCCAATGCCATCAGGGCCGCCGCGG
>Ga0307512_10003679_pt1 | contig 17479 bp, 17 predicted proteins | sample 14_EM_MG_FD_200267 | JGI IMG/M metagenome (GOLD analysis project Ga0307512, IMG submission 200267) | Populus trichocarpa ectomycorrhiza microbial communities from riparian zone in the Pacific Northwest, United States - 14_EM | ecosystem: Host-associated > Plants > Roots > Unclassified | place...
CGACCGTTCCACGGCGGTGTCCATTTCTTCCTCTCCCACGAAGTCACGGTTCGACGTCTGTCTGCGTCGCTTCTCCTGGGTGCGGGTACCCGCCCTGCGCCGGTGCATGCCCGCCGCAGGTCGGACCGCGTGAATTGAGCGAGGGTACGGGCACTCACGGTGACGAACCGGTCGGCAGCCCCTCACTCCGCGACGCGCGTGGCCACGATCAGTTCGTGGAGGTAGCGCTTGGTGACGGTGCCCCCGTATTGCGTGTCGAGCAGTCGGCGCAGGCACATCAGGAGGCCTCGCCGTGCTGTTTCGTGCTGCGCGCGGTGGCCGGAGTAGGTGAGCAGTACGTCGATGTACTGGTCGGTGGTGTAGGTGATGTCCTGGGTACGGCGGGTCGCCACCACCTGGTCGAAGTGCGGGGAGTCCGTCAACTCGCCTGCGCCCGTGGGAATGTCGGACGCCGACTGCAGACGCAGGCCGGGCGGTGTGGCCGGATCCCAGCGCTCGTAGCAGCCCTGAGCCTGGGCGAAGAACTCCACGGTGCCGCCTGCCACGTGCTCCGTGACGACGAGGGCGAGATGCCCGCCGGGACGCAGTGCCCGCGCCGCCTTGACCACCCGTACCGCCGGGTCGATCCAGTGGAAGGCGGTGGCGCTCACCACCAGGTCGAACGGCTCGCGGGGCAGCTCCCAGGCCTCGAACTCCGCCACCTGCACATCCACCCGCGGGAACGCGCCCAGCCGCTGCCGGGCCACGCCCGCCATCGCGTCGCCCAGCTCCACCGCGGTGATCCGGCAGCCGAACTCCGCCAGCGGACGGGTGAGTTGACCGGTGCCGGGGCCGATCTCCAGGACCCGGCTGTCGGGGCCGAGGCCTGCCGCGCGGGCCAGTTCGTCGACCAGGGCGTGGGGATACCGCGGCCGGGCCCGGTCGTACAACTCGGCAGCCTCGTTGAACGTCTCCCGCAGCCCCGTCACCGCACCCTCCGCCGCCGTGATTCCACCCAGGGCAGAATGCCGATCTCTTCCCATCGAGTCGAGGGAATTTAGTCTGAGGAGGTGAGCAGCCAAGCGCCGAACGAAGCCCGAGTCATTGAGCTGCGCCGCCCGCAGGGCGCGCGCCCCGTCGCCTCACCTCCCGCGCGCCGGGCGCCCATGGCCCCCGCGCCGCCTCCGCCCAGGGAACCCCTGTGGCGTGACCTGGTCGGCGACGTCCTGCGGCGCGAACGCCTCGCCCAGGAGCGCACCCTGAAGGACGTGGCCGACGAGGCCCGGATCTCCATGCCGTATCTCTCCGAGGTGGAGCGCGGCCGCAAGGAGGCCTCGTCGGAGGTCCTCGCGGCCGCCGCCCATGCCCTGGGACTCGGCCTGGGCGACCTGCTGTCGCTGGCGCAGGGCGAGCTCACCCGGATGGCCGGCCGACAGCCCAACAGGAGCCGCGGGACGTCCACTTCGCCGTACAACGGACTGTGCCTGGTCGCCTGAAGGCGCTTCCCCGCCGGCGCCTCAGGCTGCGAGGAGGCGCCGGCTCACCACCTGGTCGGCCAGTCCGTAGGCCACCGCCTCCTCGGCGGTGAACACCTTGTCGCGGTCCATGTCCGCGCGCAGCGTCGCGATGTCGTGCTGCGTGTGCCGCGACAGCACCTCCTCGACCTGCGAGCGGATCCGCACCATCTCCTTGGCCTGGAGGGCCAGGTCGGAGAGCGTGCCCTGCCGGCCGCCGCTGGCCGGCTGCCCGAGCAGCACCCGCGCGTGCTCCAGCACGGACCGCCGCCCGGGATCCCCGCCGGCCAGCAGTACGGCGGCGGTCGAAGCGGCCTGCCCGACGCAGAACGTCGAGATCGGAGCCTGTACGTACGTCATCGTGTCGTAGATCGCCATCAGTGAAGTGAACGAGCCGCCGGGCGAGTTGATGTAGATCGCGATCTCGTTGTCCGGGGCCGACGACTCCAGATGGAGGAGTTGCGCGATGACGACGTTGGCGACGCCGTCGTCGATCTCGGTGCCGAGGAAGATGATCCGCTCGGACAGCAGCCGGCTGAACACGTCGGAGGACCGCTCGCCGTTCGCGGTGCGCTCGACGACGTACGGAATCGTGTAGTTCCCCATGTCAAAGCCCCATCCGTCGCGTCGAGCCGGCCGGGCGTACGTCCGCGAGGGACTCCACGACCCCGTCCACGATGCCGTACTCCCTTGCCTCCTCGGCCGTGAACCAGCGGTCGCGGTCGCCGTCCCGGGAGATGATCTCCGGAGTCTGGCCGGTGTGCTCGGCGATGAGCCGTTCCATGGTCCGCCTGGAGTGCTCCAGGTTCTCCGCCTGGATCTCGATGTCGGCGGTGGTGCCGCCGATGCCCGCCGACCCCTGGTGCATCATGATCCGCGCGTTCGGCAGGGCGTACCGCTTGCCGGGCGCGCCGCCGCACAGCAGGAACTGGCCCATGCTGGCCGCGAAGCCCATGGCGAGCGTCGAGACGTCGTTCGGGATCAGCTGCATCGTGTCGTAGATGGCGAGGCCCGCGTGGACCGATCCGCCGGGGCTGTTGATGTACACGCTGATGTCGGTGCGCGGGTCTTCCGCGGACAGCAGGAGCAGCTGGGCGCAGACCCGGTTCGCGGAGGTCTCGTCGACCTGGGTGCCGAGGAACACGATGCGCCGGCCCAGCAGTTGGGCCGCGAGATGGTCGTCGAACCGGCTGGGTGGGGTGTCGCCCTCCTCGGCGCGGGGCGAGAGCGTGGTGAGTGGAGTCATGGGTCCTCCTGTAGAGCGGTGATGCCTTCGACTCCACTCTTGGCCCGGGTCCGCCCGCCGATGCGATTTCTCTGCCCGCGGCAGATTCGCCATGGGCAGAGCCCACTCTCAGCCCTCCTCGCGCAGCTGCCGGAAGAACGCCCGCACATCCTCGACCAGCAGGTCCGGTTCCTCCATCGCCGCGAAGTGCCCGCCCCGGTCGAGTTCCGTCCAGCGCACGATGTTCTCCGTCCGCTCCGCCTTGTGCCGGAGCGGGATCTGCGGGTCGCCGGGGAAGGACGCCACCGCGGTGGGGGCGGTGGAGGGCTCGTTCGGGGCGGCGATGCGGTCGCCCGCGGCGTGCGCGCGCTCGTAGTAGACCCGGGCGGACGAACCCGCCGTGCCCGTCAGCCAGTACAGCATCACGTTCGTGAGCATCAGATCCCGGTCGACGGCCTCCTCGGGCAGCTCCTCGGCGTCCGTCCACTCCCGGAACTTCTCGACGATCCAGGCGAGTTGGCCGACCGGCGAGTCCGTGAGCGCGTACGAGACGGTCTGCGGCCGGGTCGACTGAACATGGAAGTACCCCGTCCCGTCGCGGAACCACGCGGCCCACCGGCGCCATGAGGTGAGCGTCCGCTCCCGTTCCCCGGGGCTCAGCGTCTCCAGTTCCTCGGGGGTCGGCTCGGTGGCCGCCTGTGCGCCGGGCAGCAGATTGAGGTGGAGGCCCACGACGCGTTCGGGGTGGACGCGGCCCAGCTCGCGGGAGATGGCCGCACCCCAGTCGCCGCCCTGGGCGCCGAAGCGTTCGTAGCCGAGGCGCGACATGAGTTCGGCCCACGCGTCGGCGATCCGGCGCGCCTCCCAGCCGGTCTCCCGGGTGGGCCCGGAGAACCCGAAGCCGGGGATGCTCGGCACCACCACGTGGAAGGCGTCGGCGGGGTCGCCGCCGTGCGCGGCCGGGTCCGTCAACGGGCCGACGACGTCGAGGAATTCGACGATCGACCCCGGCCAGCCATGCGTGATGATCAGCGGGGTGGCGTCGGGCTCGGGGGAGCGGATGTGCGCGAAGTGCACCTGCGCGCCGTCGATCTCGGTCATGAACTGCGGCCACTCGTTGAGCCGCGCCTCGGCCGCCCGCCAGTCGTATGCGTGCCGCCAGTACCGCACCAGTTCGCGCAGGTAGTCCGACGGCACGCCGTACGCCCATCCCACCCCGGGCAGTTCGTCGGGCCACCGGGTGCGGTCGAGGCGGTCGTGCAGGTCGTCGAGGTCGCGCTGCGGTACGTCGATGCGGAACGGACGGAGACTGCTGCCGCTGTCGGCGGGCGAAGACGTCATGACCGCGATGCTAGTTCCGAACGGTGTAGCGGCCATCTGGATTGACGGCCACGCGACCGATGAGTTCCGGGGCGAGGATCGGTCGACACAGGTGACAGCGTTCCGCGCACCCAGGAGGTACTCATGGCAACCGACGGTTTCACCACGTGTCTCTGGTTCGACGACCGGGCCGAGGAAGCCGCCCACTACTACGTCTCGGTCTTCAAGAACTCCAGCGTCGGCAGGATCTCCCACTACACGGAGGGAGCTCCCCGCCCCGCCGGGACGGTCCTCACCGTCGAGTTCACGGCCAACGGCCACAAGTTCGTCGCGCTGAACGGCGGCCCGGAGTTCAAGTTCACCGAGGCGGTCTCCTTCCAGATCTTCTGCGAGAACCAGGAGGAGGTCGACTACTACTGGACCAAGCTCACCGAGGGTGGTGGCGAGCCCGGCCCCTGCGGTTGGCTCAAGGACAAGTTCGGCCTGTCCTGGCAGGTCATCCCGGACCGCCTCGACGACATGATCAGCGACCCGGACCCGGCGAAGGCGGAGCGCGCGATGAAGGCCATGCTGTCGATGCACAAGCTCGACATCGCCGCCCTGGAGAAGGCCTACGCGGGCGAGTGACCGGTTCCGGCCGCCCTTCGCGTGACGGCCGGCCCCCGCCCTCCGTGGGGGAGAGGGCGGAGCGGCCGCACCCGCAAGCCGCTATGCGGAGGAGGCCTCTGCCGGCGCCGCCACCTCGGCGCCGCTCAGCGCCTTGCCGTAGACCCGGAAGTCGTCGACCGCCCCCTTTCAGGTACGGATCGGCGTACTGCGACCTGCCGACGTATCCGGCACGGACGTGGTTGCCGAAGTGGCGCGGCTCCACCGCGACGCCCGCGTTCCGGCCGGCCTCGGCGCCGTCCACGCAGAGGATCGCGGTCCCGCCGCCGTGGGCGACGGCCACATGGACCCGGCGGCCGGCGGGCAGCGGATCGGCGTCGATGCGCTGCTCACCGCCCCCGGTGAGCCAGTACACCGGGTAGTGCTGGTGGTGGACGCGGGCGAGGGGCAGCAGGGTCACGTCCTCACCGTCGGCGCGGGCGGTGAAGCGCAACGGGTTCGACGACTCCTGCCGAAGCTTTCCGGGGAGGCGGACAGATACCCCGGGCCGAACCCGGCGGCGGGCGAAGCCGCCCGGCACTTGGCGAGCTCGGCGACGAGAGCACGGCTTTTGTGCGCGGCCACTCCACCGGCCATCTGCTCTCCGGGCCCACCCTCGCCCACGCAACCACCGGTGAGGGGTGCGGCGGCGGCCGGGCCGGCTCCGTCGGCGGCATGCGCGCTCCCTGCGCCGGAGTGGGCGCGGGCCGCCGAGGCCGTATCGGTGGCGGTGAGGAACCGACGTCTGCCAAGGGGTGGGGTCATCACCCATGTCCTCCGCATGTCGAAGAGCCGGGGCGGCGGTGTCCCTCCACCGCCCTGGTGCATGTTCGAAATACCGAATGTTGTGCGACATGCTGTGCGCGGACACGCCGGGCGTCCGTTGTGTGATGTCAACAGCGCCGGGAGGGGCGGAAGTTGCCCGCGACGGGATCGGGCCTCGCTGCCCGGTGGGCCCGCGAAGCCATGGGCAGTCCGCGGCCGCGGTGACGCCCGTCACTCGTAACCGCTGCGTTTCCGACGTTAATTCCGCGCCCGAAGGGTTGGCGTGAAAGCGCCTGCTGGTTATCGTTCACGAACTTCACTCAATCGTTCCGGTGAACGAATAGCGAGAGGGACGGTCGGTCCATGTCCGACATCCACCATCCGGGTCGCCGCTCGGTGCTCGCCGCGGGCGCCGCCTCCGTGGCCTCGCTCGGCGCGTCCTGGCTGCTGTCCGGCTGTGCCGGCGCCACGGCCGCCCCCGTCCTGCCCGCCGCCGCCGTGCGGGGCGCACCCGACCGTGGCGGCACGCTGCGGATCGCCCGTCCGCCCGCCTCCGACGCCGAGACCCTCGACCCGGCGAGCGCCCTGTCCGCGTACGAATACCTGGGCGCCCTCTACAACCGGCTCGTCCGCATCGGCAGCGACGGCGAACCCGCTCCCGACCTCGCCGAGTCGTGGGAGGCCGACGACAAGGCGCGCACCTGGACCTTCCGGCTCCGCCAGGGTGTCACGTTCCACGACGGCCGCGCCTTCACCTCCGCCGACGCCGCCTACACGCTGCGCCACATCCTCGACAAGGCGACGGCGTCCCCGCAGGCATCGGTTTTCGCCCCGCTCATCGACCCGGGGAAGCTCCGCACACCCGACGCCCACACCCTCGTCGTCCCGCTGAAGACCCCGAACGCCGAGTTCCCGAGCCTGCTCACGCACTACAACTGCTACGTCATCCCCGACGGCAGCGCGAAGGGCATCGGCCGCACCGGCATCGGCACCGGCCCCTTCAAACTGGAGTCCTTCGCGCCCGCGGGCCCCGGCCGCATCACCGCGTTCACGGACCACTGGGCGGGCCGCCCCGTCCTCGACGCGATCGACTTCTATTCGGTCGCCGACATGTCCGCCCGCTCGAACGCCCTGCTCGCAGGGCAGGTCGACCTGCTGTCCCAGACCAACCTCGACTTCGCGACCGCCCGCGTCGTCGCCGCCTCCGACCGCGCCACCATCGCCCGCGTCAAGGACGCCCAGTGGTACGTGCTGCCGATGCTCACCACCGAGAAGCCCTTCACCGACGTCCGCGTCCGCCAGGCGATGAAGCTCGCCTACGACCCCGAGCACGTGGTGAAGGTCGCGCTGCAGGGCGCGGGCACGACCGGCTGGGACAACCCGGTGCCGCCGAGCGACCCGGCCCACATCTCCGCGCACCCGAAGCACGACCCGGAGCAGGCGCGGTTCCTGCTGAAGAAGGCGGGTCACGAGGGACTGGCCGTCGACCTGTACACCTCCGCGTACGACCCGCTGTTCACGCCCATGGCGCTCGCCTACCAGGACTCCGCCAAGCGGGCCGGCATCCGCATCCGCGTCAAGACGGCGTCCGCGGACTCGTACTACACGCAGATCTGGATGAAGAAGCCGCTGATGGCCACCTACTGGTTCACCGGTCGGCCCGTCGACCAGCTGTTCACGCAGATCTTCCGCGGCGGCTCCTCCTACAACGAAACCGCCTGGTCCGACAAGAACTTCGACGCGGTGCTCGACCGGGCGCGCGCCGAGACGGACGACGCGAAACGCCGTGAACTGTACGGCGAGGCGCAGACGTTGGTGATCGAGAGAGGCGGGGCGATGACCCCGATGTTCGCCGACCGGCTCGTCGGCATCTCGCGCAAGGTGCGCGGATACGCCGAGCACGGCTTCGAGTTCGACTACCTCGGCATCGGCCTGAAGGGGGCGTGAGCATGTTCTCCTTCGTCGCCCGCCGGATCGCGGCCGCCCTCGGCACCCTCGTCCTCTCCTCCGTGCTGGTCTTCCTCGCCGTCCAGGCCCTGCCCGGGGACGTCGCCACGCAGGTCCTGGGCAAGGACGCGACCCCGGACGCCGTCGCCGGTCTGCGCGGCAAACTCGGACTCGACCGGCCCGCCTGGGAACGGTACTTCGACTGGATCAAGGGCGCCCTGCACGGCGACTTCGGCACCTCCCTCGTCTCCGGGAAGGCCGTCGGCGGTGAAGTCGCCCAGTATCTGGGCAACTCCGCGCTCATCGCCCTGATCACCGTCCTGTTCGCGGTGACCGGTTCGCTGCTCCTTGGCATCCTCGCCGGTCTCTACCGCGACCGCTGGCCGGACCACGTCATCTCGACCGCCAGCCTCGTCGGCATGAGCGTCCCCGAGTTCGTCGTGGCCACCGTCCTCGTGCTGTGCTTCTCGGTCGCCCTGCCGTGGTTCCCCGCGGTCGTCCTCTACGGCCCCGACGCCACCGTCGGCCAACTCCTGCCCGCCGTCTGGCTCCCGGCCCTCGCGCTCGCCGTGGTGATGGCCGCCTACATCGTCCGCATGGCCCGCACCTCGGTGATCGACGTGATGGCGAGCGAGTACGTCACCACCGCCCGCCTCAAGGGCCTGTCCACCTGGCGGATCGTCACCCGGCACGCCCTGCCGAGCGCCCTGCTGCCCACCCTGCACGTGATCGCGCTCAACGTCGCGTGGCTGGCGGGCGGAGTCGCCGTCGTCGAGAACGTCTTCAACTACCCGGGCATCGGCAAGCTGATGCTCTCCTCGGTGCAGAACCGGGACCTTCCCGTCATCCAGGCCATCGCCCTGATCAGCGCCGTCGTCTACGTCGTGTGCAATCTCGCCGCCGACCTCGGCGCCATGGCCCTCAACCCCAGGCTCCGCACCCGAGGGAGGACCCGATGACCACGCTCGACACCCCGCCGGTGACCGTGATGGCCCCGGGACGCGCGGCCCGCACCTGGCGCACCCTGCGCTCCTCGCGCACCGCCGTCGTCGGCCTCGTGATCGTCGCCGTCCACGTAGTGATCGCACTGCTGGCCCCGCTGCTCACCTCCTACGACCCCATCGCCAACGATGCGTCGCACGCCTTGCTCGGCCCGAGCTGGTCGCACTGGGCGGGCACCGACCAGTACGGGCGCGACGTCCTCGCCCGGGTGCTGTACGGCGGCCGGTACGCGCTCGGCGTCTCCGTCACCGCCACCATCCTGACCGTCGCCCTCGGCACGGTGATCGGCTGCGCGGCCGCCCTGCGCGGCGGCTGGTTCGACGACGTGCTGGGGCGGGTGCTGGACGCGGTGCTGTCCGTGCCGCCGATCCTGGTGCTGCTCGTCGTCGTGACCGCGCTCGGCACCGGACCGGCGGTCATCGTCCTCGCCATCGCCGTCGTGTACGTCCCCCAGGTGGTGCGGGTCGTGCGCGGTGCCGCCCTCGCGGTCGTGCCCGCCGACTACGTGACCGCCGCCCGCGCCCGCGGCGAGAGCACCTGGTCGATCCTGCGCCGCGAGATCCTGCCGAACATCACGGACGTCGTGTGCGTGGAGTTCGCGATGCGCGCCTCCTGGGTCGTCCTGCTGATCTCCTCGCTGTCCTTCCTCGGCTTCGGCGCCGATCCGCCCACCCCCGACTGGGGGTTGATGGTCGCCGAGAACCGCACCGCCATCACCGTCGTCCCGATGGCGAGCCTCGCACCGATCATCGCCCTGGCCACGCTCGTGGTCGGGCTCAACCTCGCGGCCGACGGCCTGTCCAAGGCCTGGGGCGTCGACCGGATCAGGGAGGGCTCCTGATGACCCCGATCATCCCCGGCACAACCCCGATCGTCTCCGTCAACTCCCTGTCCGTGGCCTACCGTTCGAGTGGCCAGGACGTGCCCGTCGTGCACGAGGTGTCGTTCGAGGTGCCCGCGGGGCGGACCCTCGCGCTCGTCGGGGAGTCCGGCAGCGGCAAGTCGACCGTCGCCGCGACCCTGCTCGCGCATCTGCGGCACGGCTCCCGGATCACCGGCGGCTCGGTCCGGGTGGACGGCAATGACGTCTTCGCCCTGCCCGCACGGGAGTTGCGGCGGCTGCGCGGCGGGACCGTCGCCATGGTCGCCCAGAACGCGGGCCAGGCGCTGACGCCCTCCATGCGGATCGGCCGGCAGATCGAGGAGGCGGGCGGGGACATCCCCGTCACCGACCTGCTCGAACAGGTCCGGCTGCCCCGCCCCGCCGAACTGGCCCGCCGCTATCCGCACGAGCTGTCCGGCGGCCAGCAGCAGCGCGTCGCGATCGCCATGGCCATCGCCGCCCGCCCCAAGGTGCTGGTCCTCGACGAGCCGACGACCGGCCTGGACGTCGTCACCCAGCGCGGTGTCCTCGATCTGATCGCCGCCCTGCGCGACGAACTCGGCCTGGCGGCGGTGCTGGTGAGCCATGACCTCGGCGTCGTCGCACACCTGGCGGACGAGGTGTGCGTGCTGGAGTCGGGCCTGGTCGTGGAGTCGGCACCGACGCGGCAGCTGTTCGCGACGCCTCAACAGCCTTACACGAAGCGGTTGTTGGCGAGCGTGCCGCGGCTGGACGACACCGGCCTCGCGATCGTGGCGGCCACCGGGGAGCGCGAGGTCCGCCCGAAGGCCGTCGTGCCCGACGACTCGCCCGTCGCCGTCTCCGCCCGTGACGTCACCGTCGACTACGGCACCTCCCGCGCCGTGCACGGCGTCTCCTTCGAGGTCCGGCGCGGCGAAGTCCTCGCCCTCGTCGGCGAGTCGGGCAGCGGCAAGTCCACGCTGGCCTGGACCCTGGCCGGGCTGCGCACCCCGTCCGGCGGCACAATGACCCACGAGGCGGGCGACCTGGCCCGGTCCGCGCAGCAGCGGCCCATGTCCCTGCGGCGCCGTGTGCAGCTCGTCTTCCAGAACGCGGACACCTCGCTCAACCCCCGCCGCTCCGTAGGGGACGCGGTCCGGCGCCCGCTGCGGTTCTTCGGTACGGCGGCAGGGCGCAGCGAGGTGGCCGAGCACGCCCGGCGGCTCATCACCGACGTACGCCTCGACCCCGCCCTTGCCGACCGGCTGCCCGCCCAGCTCTCCGGCGGCCAGCGTCAACGCATCGGCATAGCGCGGGCGTTGGCGGGCGAGCCGGATGTACTCATCGCCGACGAGATCACCACCGCGCTGGACGTGTCCGTGCAGGCCGACGTCCTGCGTCTGCTCGACGACCTGCGCCGGGAACACGACCTGGCCTGTCTGTTCATCAGCCATGACCTGGCCGTCGTCCGTGGCATCGCGGACCGCGTCGTCGTCCTGCGGGACGGTGTCGTCGTCGAGGAGGGCCCGACCGAGGTCGTTTTCGCCGCCCCCGGACACCCCTACACCAGGCAGCTGATGGCGGCCGCCCTCGAACCCGACCCCGACGCACAGCCGTGGGCCGAGGAAGCCGACGACTGGGCCGACGCGGCGGAAGCCGACGACCTGTGGACCGACCACGGCGACGGCCACCGCGTCCGCCGCTGGCGGCCCGTCGACATCCCGGCCGACCCGACCGCTTCGAGCAGTTCGATCGCCGAAGGAGTTCTGTGAAGTACCGCGACCGGTTCGAGCACGAGGTCGTCCGCGAAGACGTCTGGATCCCCACCCGGGACGGCAGAACCCGGCTGCACGCCCGCATCTGGCGGCCGGCCGACGCCGAGACGGCCCCCGTGCCCGCGCTGCTCGAATACCTCCCGTACCGCAAGAGCGACTGGACCGCCCCGCGCGACGCCCAGCGCCACCCCTGGTACGCCGGCCACGGCTACGCCTCCGTGCGCGTCGACATCCGCGGCCACGGCGACAGCGAGGGCACGCCCGGTGACGAGTACGAAGCGCAGGAACTCGCGGACGGCGTCGACGTCGTCAACTGGCTTGCCGCACAACCCTGGTGCACCGGCAAGGTCGGCATGTTCGGCATCTCCTGGGGCGGCTTCAACTCCCTCCAGATCGCCGCCCTCGCCCCCGAACCCCTGAAGGCGATCGTCACCGTCTGCTCGACCGACGACCGCTACGACAACGACGTCCACTACACGGGCGGCGCCGTCCTCGGCATCGACATGCTCGCCTGGGCCGGCACCATGCTCGCCTTCGCCGCCCGCCCACCGGACCCGGCGAACGTCGGCGCGGACCGCTGGCTGCCCATGTGGCGTGAGCGCCTCGACACGCTCGAACCCTTCCTGCACACCTGGCTGGAGCACCAGCAGCGCGACGACTACTGGAAACACGGCAGCGTCTGCGAGGACTACGCGGCGATCGACGCGGCCGTCCTCGCGGTCGGCGGCTGGAACGACCCGTACCGCGACACTGTGCTGAGGCTCGTGGAACACCTTCCCGGCGACCGGGTACGCGGCCTGATCGGCCCCTGGTCGCACCAGTACCCCGACCGCGGCCTGCCGCCCGGCCCGGCCATCGGATTCCTCCAGGAGACCCTGCGCTGGTGGGACCAGCACCTGAAGGGCATCGACTCCGGGGTCATGGCGGAACCGCTGCTGCGCGCCTGGCTCAACGACCCCGTCCCGCCCGCCCCCTCGCATGAGGAAATGCCGGGCCGCTGGGTGAGCGACGTGAAGTGGCCCAGTCCGAAGGTCACTTGGGATGCCCGGCCGCTCGGCGAGAGCCACCACCCCGTCCTCGTACGCTCGCCGCAGCACACCGGCCTCGACGCCGGCCGCTTCTTCCCCTTCGGCAACGCGGCCGACCTGCCGCCCGACCAGCGCGAGGAGGACGGCCGTTCCGTCTGCTTCGACTCCGCGCCCCTCACCGAACGGGTCGAGATCCTCGGCCGCCCGCGCGTCCGGCTCCGGCTCGACAGCGCCGTCCCGCGGGCGAACGTCATCGCCCGCGTGTGCGACGTCGCCCCCGACGGCTCGTCGACGCTCGTCACGCGGGGCGTGCTGAACCTGCTCAGCCGGCACGGTCGCGAGCATGCCGTCGAGTGGACTCCGGGGACGTATGAGGACGTCGAGTTCGAGCTGAACGGCATCGGCTACGCCTTCCCGCCCGGCCACCGCATCCGGGTCGCCGTCTGCGACGCCTACTGGCCCTGGGTGTGGCCGCACGGCGAACGCGGCGAGCTGCGCGTCGTGCCGGCCGACAGCGCCGTACTCCTGCCCGTGCGCGAAGCCGTCGACGAGGCACCCGTCCGGTTCGAGGAACCCGAGCAGGCGGTACCGCTGCCCGTGACCTACGACGCGCCCGCCGACCCCCGCCCCGAGCGCCTGGTCACGCATGACGTGGCGAAGGGCGAGTGGACGCTGGAGGTCGACCCCGGCTACGGGGGGTCGCGCACCTATCCGGACGGGCTGCGCTACGAGGAGAGCGCGCGCGAGACGTACGTCATCCGCACGGACGACCCGCTGTCCGCACGAGCGGCCTCCGAGTGGCGCATCCGGCTGCGGCGCGGGGGCGACTGGGACGCTGAGATCATGACGCGGACGGAGCTGCGCGCCACGGCCGCGGACTTCATCATGGACAGCCGGATCGAGGCACGGGCGAACGGAGAGACAGTGGCCAAGCGCGCATGGCACCGCACCACCCCGAGGACATCGGGATGACGGCCGCCAAGCAGCCCCCGCAGGCCGCCGCCAAGACCCCGCGCCGTGCCGTCGCCGCCGCCGACCGGACCCGCCAGCCCACCGAGGTCCGCCGGCGTCTCATTGTCGAGGCGGCCGTGCCGCTGATCGCGGAGCGCGGTTACGCATCGGTCGGCGTACGCGACGTGGCCGCGGCCGCCGGCGTGTCCGTGGGCACCGTCACCTACCACTTCGGCAGCGTCCAGGAGATCCTCTCCGAGGCCATGGTGCTGCACATCGAGCGGTACTACGCCGCGCTCAGCGAGGCCGCCGAGCGTGCCACGAGCGGGGCCGAGGCGCTCCGGCTGCTCGTCGACGCGCTGTTCACCGAGGACACCGACCGGCACTGGCGGATGTGGTTCGACTACTGGAACGCCGGCGAGCAGGGCAAGGACGAGGCCTTCGCCCGCGGACAGTCCGAGCGGTACGAGGCCTGGCACCGGCAGATCCGGCAACTGGCCGAACGGGGCGTCACCGACGGCGAGTTCCGCTCCGACGACCTCGACGGCTTCACGGCCCGCTTCGCCGCCCTCGCCGACGGCCTCGCCCTGCAACGGCTGCGCCAGGCACCCCCCTTGAGCACACAGGAGGCCCGGCATCACCTCAACCGGCTCATCGAGCGCGAACTCGTTCCGCGATCACCCCAGTGATCTCGCGGGCGATCCGCAGGATGCCGGGGGAGCGCGCCGGGCACGGCTTCGGCGTGGATGTGGTGGGCGCCAGACAGAAGTGCAGATAGTCCTTGTCGAGGTGGAGGGCGGTGCGGTCGCGGTCCGGCTGGGTGCAGTAGTCGGGGTGTTCGTGCTCGTAGGAGGTGCACGGCAGGTACTGGGTCCAGGTGTTGCGGGCCCCGGCGGGGCTCACCGCGGCGCCCGCGTCGGCGACGAGGTCACCCGAGGCGGCGGCCTGCTGCTCGTACATCTCGTTCACCCGCCGGACCCGGTCGGGAGTGATCGGGTCCGGGCCCTGGAGCACCCATACGATCTTCGGCCGCGTGCCACCGCCCGCCGCGGCGATCTGCTCGGTGAGTCTGCGCAGGTCGGCCCGGTAGCGCGTGAAGTACTTCTGCTGCGAGGCGTTGTAGGTGATGCCGTCCATGCACCACGTGTAGCCCCACGCGTTGCCCCAGAACTGCAGCACCACATAATCCGGATGCTGCGCGCGGACCAGCGCGGCCGCCTTGTCCGCGTCCGGCACCAGCGAACGCTTTCCGGTGCCCTCCAAGTAGTCGCAGAGAGTGGTTCCCGAGTAAGGGGCGCTCTTGTACGTCGCGTTGAGGTCCCCGCGGAGTTGCTGCCCGACGACGTTCTGGGCCTCCATCGCGAGCGAGTCCCCGAGGTACAGCACCCGGGGCGCCACCGCGGGGACGTCGGGGGAGGCCGGCGCGCGCTGATGGGTCGTCGTGGCGGACGCTCCCGGAACGGCGGGCGAGGGCGGCGCCTCCGCCGGCCCCGACGACGGGTCACCGCACCCGCCGAGCAGCAGCGCTCCGGCCAGCAACACCCCCACGAACCACGGCTTCCGCATACGGCAACTCCCGTCCCGGCAACCGAAAACAGCTCCCCAGGCAAGCACAGGCGGGCCCAAGGCGGAAGACACAGGGGTGAGTTCAGGCGCCGTCCAGTCGCTCCAGTCGCTCCAGTCGCTCCAGCAGGTCCAGCAAGTCGGCCAGGGGCAGCGGTTTGGGCGGGTGGGCGTCGAACCCGGCCGCCGGGGACAGGGCGCGGTCGGACGCATTCCGCATCACCCGGCCCATCTGCCGTCCGCTCGTTGTGTCGCTGATGAGCGGGCGTTGATGCCCCGACCATGTGGTGAAGGTGGAACAGTAAATGCCCACGGTTCAAGGGGGAGCCGCCCGGGGGAGTTCCGGCACGGGCTTGTGCGATGCGGGGATGCGGGGATGTCGTATTCATCGCACGAGCCCGCGCCGGAACGTGCGCCCGGTGCGGAAAAGTCCCCACGGTGTGACCGCGGGGAATCAGACCCGGTCGGCCGCGATCAGCAGGTACTGGAAGCTGCCGTTCTTGTACGCGGTCAGGAACGTGTCCTCGATGCCCGTGACCAGGTGGTCGGCCTGCCGGCGCAACTCCCAGTAGGGGATGGCGTCGGCGGTGAGGTCCTGTACGTGGACGGGGACGAGGCGGTGGCGGGCCATCGCCCGGAAGTACTCCGAGCGCGGGTGGATGTCGCAGATGTAGTGGGCGTTGATCAGGGACACCTCGCGCGAGGCCTGACCGTAGGTGTCGTTGTAGCAGCCGGTGACCACCACATAGCGCCCGCCGCGGCGCAGCAGCCGGGAGTGCTCGGCGAACAGCAGGTCCAGCTCCACGTACATGGTCGACTCGTTGTTCCACGACGCCGCGTAGGCGCCGGTGGTGAAGCCGGTGTCGAGCATGTTGCGGTGGTGGTAGCGCACCTGGCCGTCGATGTCCCGCTTGCGGGCCTGTTCGTTCGCGAACCCGGCCTGCTTCGCCGAGATCGTCACGCCGTCCGCGTGGCAGCCGTACCGCAGATGCGCCACCACACTGCCGCCGCCGCGTCCGCAGCCGGCGTCGAAGACACGGTCGGCGGGGGAGAGCGGGCCGAGGTGGGTGGCGAGGAGTTCCGCCTGGGCGTGCTCCAGGCGGTGCAGTTCGCTGGTGATCCGCGCCCGCCGCAGGTCGGGGTCGGTCTCGTCGAGCACCGACCGGTCGACGTCGCCGATGCCGTAGTGGTGGTGGTAGAGGTCGTCGATCTTGCCGAGTTCGAGGTTGACCGGATTCTCCTCGGCGTTCCAGTAGTCCGCGATGCGGGTCTGGTACGTGGACTGGGTCGGCACCGGTGCCGCCGTGGTGTCGGCGTCGGGGGCGATGGTCAACGAAGACTCCTCGTGGTGCGTCTGACGGAACGTCAGTAGAGCGGGTGTTACCAGTAGTTGGGGAGGTGGTAGCGGTGGGTGTTGGTCGCGTGCCACTCGTGGTTGCCGGCCACCCAGTCGGACAGGCTCCGGGCGTAGCGCTCCACGAGGGGCGAAGTGGCGGACAGGAGGGCGGACTCGTCCTCGAATGCCGCCATGATCTCGTTGTGGATCTCGACGGCCTTGAGATAGGCGGCCTTCAGCCCGCACCGCTCGTTGGCGGCGACGACCTGCGGCAGATTGAGATGGGTGGGGTCGCTCGCCAGCTCCTTGGTGAAGGAGTACAGGTCGTTGACGATGGTGGTGGCGTTGCAGGCGAGTGCCGTGATGCGCTGAATCTCCGGGCGGGCGTAGACCGCCTCGGGCAGCTCGTAGCCGTCCACGGCGTCGACGATCGACAGACAGGGGCGGAAGTTGTTGAACTGCCGCATCACCAGGTACTCCCACACCTGGGGCACATACCGGATCTCCGACCACGCGGCCTCGGCGAGATAGCCGAGGTGCAGCCGGGCGATGTCATGCACGAACCGGTCGGTCTGGCTGGGGGTGGCGACGGCGGCGTAGTCCTTGAGTGCCCAGTGGTAGGAGCGCAGCGGTCCGTCGGCCTGCACCCCGTGCGCCCACTGCTCCTGCAGCGAGGGGGTGCCGTGGAAGGGGTCGAGCGCGGACTGCGCCAGGACCAGCCGCCCGCCGAGGCCGCGGCGGGCACCGCCCCGTCCCTCGTCCTCCTCGCAGTAGCAGCTGTCGACCAGGTTCTCGGCCAGCAGCAGTTCGCCGGCGGCGGTGAGGCGTTCCAGGTCGGCCGCCGCCGGATGCTGGAGTACGACGGCCCGGCCGAACTGGAAGCCCGAGAAGTCCCCCGACCAGGCGTCCGGGAAGAGATCGAGGCCGCGGGCCCAGGCCTCCAGTCTGCGGTCCACCTCCTCGGCCTTCGCCGGGTCGGCGGGGGCGACGGTCCGGTGTCTGAGCCCGGGAATCGCCCCGCCGCGCCGGGTGCGCACGGTGCGGGCCAGGTTGGGCGGCCCCGGCAGCGAGGGCCGGGAAGCGGGCGGTGAGGAATTGGGCGGTGAGGAAGCCGGCGGTGAGGAAGCCGTCTGCGGGAAAGCGGGCGGCGAGGAAGCGGGCGAGCTCATTCCGTACTCCACCCTCAGTCGGCCGTCCGGCCGATCTGGACGTTCTCCAGGATGCCGGCCGCGTCCGGCACGAGAATGGCCAGCGAGTAGTAGGCGGTCACCAGGTAGCGGATGATCGCGGCCGTGTCGATGCCCATGAACCGCACGTTCAGGCCCGGCTGGTACTCGTCCGGGATGCCTGTCTGGTAGAGGCCGATCACGCCCTGGTCGGACTCCCCGGTGCGCAGCGCGATGATGCTGCTGGTGTGCTGAGTGGTGATCGGGATCTTGTTGCAGGGGAAGATCGGGACCCCGCGCCAGGCAGGAATCTCATGCCCCTCGACGGTCGCCGTGCCCGGCACCAGGCCGCGCCGGTTGCACTGCCGGAAGAAGGCGGCGATCGCCTTGGGGTGGGCGAGGAAGACCTTCGTCCTACG
>Ga0307512_10003680_pt1 | contig 17473 bp, 9 predicted proteins | sample 14_EM_MG_FD_200267 | JGI IMG/M metagenome (GOLD analysis project Ga0307512, IMG submission 200267) | Populus trichocarpa ectomycorrhiza microbial communities from riparian zone in the Pacific Northwest, United States - 14_EM | ecosystem: Host-associated > Plants > Roots > Unclassified | place...
TGGGCCTGTGCAAGTTTCAAGCCCAAAGGGCTTTCATTTGAGGAGGTGTGTTAGAGAATAATATAAATCATATCTTGGGACCTCACCTAACAGCTTAAGCTATTGGGTGGCATTGTTGGATAAAGGTTAGTAGCTCTGATTTATCATATAAAGGATTTTACCTTATTTGTAGAAAGCATTCAATTTTTTGATGAATACAGGCAGAAAGTGTTCAAGGAATGAAATTTAGATTTTGATGATATTGATCTATTGTAATTGAATTTGTTTTTAATTTGTTTTAATTTTTTTTAAAATTTATAGTATTTTTCTCAGTTATTATCTGAATGATTGTTTTATTAATAAATTAATAAACTATTATATAAAAATATATATCATTTTGAAAAAGAAAATGATACCATAATCCTAAACACTAGGGCATCACCTTTTAGATTTGACAATAATAGATTGTGTGAAGGAAATGATTAGTAAATCGAAAGCTATGGTGGGTTTCCCAGAGCTATGGCCATGATGATAAGCTGCTGCTGCTTCCATCTTGAAGAGCGATCAAAATGGGTATAACCCTATCATTGATTTGTACCTAAAAGAAACAAATAATGATTAGCAGTACTGATTACTGCATGGAAATTAATAGTTAGATCAGATTATAGCTCTCTCGATCCAGTCTCCTTCGTCTTTGTTCCTTACATGAACTACCTGTCAGTTTACCCCGTGAAACATGGGGCACATACACTTTAATTTATTCACCTGATTGTTTGTTCTTTGGGCCCTCTCAAGCACTGGATCCAAGCTTAGTGTCTTGCTCACGCTATCTACTTGCCTTGGCAAAGTAAGTTTCACCATGATCGATGATTCTTTCTCTTACCTCAAGTGATCTGGTGCTTTTGAATCTCTATACCTAGCTAGTTCACGATTTGTCATTTGAATTATGAGCAGCTCTATCTAGCTAAGTAGAGTTTTGATGGAAAAGAGAAAATTAATTAAGATTAGTTGAATCTCCTTCTTACAGTATATCATGTGATTAATTACATTAAGATGATCTTCTTAACCTCCCAATATAGAAATATACAACAAGTTCACAATCTCAAAGTGGTGGAATTCTTAGATAAACTCAGGCATTTCAAACAATATTGCTGGCTTTTGGAGTGCCTTACAATTATACGTTTCCCCTTATGAAACAAAGATGTCAGGCCATGCATGTAGAGTGCCCAAGGCAGTGTCTCTTGGCATTTGCCACAAAAGATGAACAGATTGGCCATGGGGTAAGGGAAGAGGGCGAAGGCACGTGAGGGGCGCATGGTAAGGAGAATCGATCCTTTGCTTGTGGGAGGAGGCGAGTGGGTCCACTCACTTGGCCCCTCGAGTTAGAGTGCTCTTTCGGTATGCCCTGCCCTTGTTTCTTTATCGAAAACCCCAAAATCCATATTCTCTCTCTGTCTTCGACTTAGCTTCTGTCATGTCACATAATTTGGACCTTGTGACGACCAAGCCGCTATTTCTGACGTTACCATCACCCCCACTCACAATCCAACGTTCTCATCGTCACAGCTTAACATAAACAATGACATCACAGCCGTTCGTTTTGTTAAGGAGAGGTAGGTTTTGGTCCAAGATGAGTGGGTCCCTCTGTAATGGCATTGGACAGACAATGTAGGGACCTTCGAATGTTTTAAGCCCACCGACTGTGGACATGGACCGTAGCTACACTAGTGAGTGTAGAGCAGTAGGAGCTGATCAGCCCTTCTCTCTTTTTACAGTACTAGTGAAGTACCTTTTTCTTGCCTTCTTATTCACTGCCCTCCACCCCCATTCTTCCCATATCCATCCAATTCTCACTCCCTTCTGCGCCTCTCTCTCTCTCTCTCGCTCCCTATCCCTCTCTCACTATCTAGCTCTTAGAAGCGCTAATATGCATCAAGGTTAGACAAATGAAAGTAATGATCAAGTGTGACTGAATTAGGGAAGGGGAGTTGGTGACTGCTATCTACACACCCTAAACCGTGTGTTTGTGCCATTTGGTTCTGCGTTTTAATGGGTCTTACTTCACTGCAAGTTTGCATGGATTCAAGTGATTGGCTGCAGGTATGATATGTTCTCCTCTTGGAAATTTGAAACTCTGCATCTAGCTCGTACACTCCCATCACATGGGATTTTCACTTCTGCCTTACAGTGTGAAAAATTATTCTACATTATTCTAAATAAGATGAGTAGAATAGATGGACAATTCACCATAGAAAAGCCTGTCATTTTCTTATGGTTTAAACTAGTGAGATACATTAATCCTGTCAATGTATATATATAGTAAATGGGTATGGGATTTTACTCTTCTTTTCATATATATACATTACTACTGGAAAGAATATTTATAATGTTCAATGTAGAGCTATATTAGAACTGATTAATGCAGAAAAAAGATGTATTTCAGGCTCCAAAATATTGATCATAATCTGTTTTTACTAGATTTGGAAGTACATATTTAGAGAGAAGTTCTTGGCTTCACTGTATTTTTTGCAATTTTTTAGCGTTCATGACATGACATTCTAATGTATATGTTCTAAAAAGGCAAAAGAATGTCTAGTCCTAATGGGCACATTATTGATACCTCGAAGCATGAAAAGACAAGATAATTTCTTCTTCCCTCTTGTCCGTTGCACTATTGTAAATGACCTGACACATTTCCCCATTAAATTTCTTGCTTTCCTTTGTGTTTAGGGCACGATTAACGATGAGTCTGGAATGGATTCTTCTTCACCATCTGGGGATATGCTCACTTGTTCAAGGCCCTTGATAGAGAGGAGGCTTAGGCCCCCACATGACCAAGCTCTCAAATGCCCTAGGTGTGACTCAACACACACCAAATTTTGTTACTACAACAACTACAGCCTCTCCCAGCCAAGGTACTTTTGCAAGACTTGCAGGAGGTACTGGACCAAAGGAGGCACCCTGAGGAACATCCCTGTGGGTGGTGGATGTAGAAAGAACAAGAAAGTGTCTAAGAAATCAAATGATCAATCAGTTAACCAAATTAACCCTGGATCATCATCCTCCCACAATCCTACTGATCTTCACCTTTCATTTCCTGAGGTGCAACTTTCACACTTAAATAGCATACTTGGTTCACAAGGAACAATTGCAACCTCTAACTTCATGGATAGCAAGTACAATATCGGTATGCTAGAAAACCCAAGGCCTATAGATTTTATGGATAGTAAGTTAGAAGCTTTAGTGGGAAGCTCTAGGAATTATGATTTCATGGGGAATGGTGACTTGGGTATGGTTAGTGGGCTCGGAGATACGAGTCATCATCATGGGTTAGCACCAAATTTTAGTGATATTTGCTCTTCATTTGGGATGTCCCTTGATGGAAACAGTGGCACTTTCATGGAAACTTGCCAAAGGTTAATGCTTCCTTATGGCCAAGGAAATAATGATCAGAATGCAATTGATGTGAAGCCAAACACCAAGCTCTTGTCCCTTGACTGGCAAGACCAGGGTTGCTCTGATGGTGGGAAGGACACATTTGGATACCTAAACAATTTAGGATCATGGACAGGCATGATGAATGGTTATGGATCATCCACGACCAATACTTTAGTGTAATCCAATCCAAAGATCCTATAGTGTGATCACTGGTTGTGGACTCATCTGCATTCTAGGTCATCCAGTAATTACTAAGTAATTGCCTTTGATGGAAAGGTTTTTTTTAATGTTTTTTCTATGAAGGCGTGGTCTCCAAATCTCATTGACTCTACGAACAGCAAGAGTGTGAATGTGAACAACGAGAGTCCAAGAATGACTGCTTAGTATCTTACTATTTGTTTTTATGTTCTTATCTTGTTTCTATCTTTTATTAATTCGGTGTATGATCAGATTCAAACGTGCAGGATTTTGTTTTGTTGTTTAATCGAGGAAGATATAGCAGTGCTTTTTTAATTAGCTTAAAAAATATGTCTTAGTGCACTCTTAACTCGTACTTTTATGACATTCCTGCTGCTCTGTATATGCCTGGAGACTGGTTAAGTTGTTATTGACATGAAGATTTTTAACTGCCTAGGTGGTTGGGGCAGTTCGAGACATAGAAGTGGAAATTGCAGTTTTCAATGAAAAGCAGAGAACTTCTTCTCGGATTATGTAGAGTTTTTTTGTTTTTAATAATTTAGCACATTAAAAAAAATAACACAATCTAAAAATCTTTAGAAAAATAACATAACGTAGAGAGTTCTCAAGTCGCATGTCTCTCAAATTATAAAATGACCTATCACAAATTACAATAAAAAAGAAGAGAGGGAAAAAAAGAAAAGAGAGAGGAGAAAAAAAAATTAAAGAGATCTTGAAGTCACACTAAAACTCTAATTACGATACCATCATCACCGTAAAAAGAATCTCAATGAGATCTCAACAATATCAAGAAAAGTTACCAAAGGTGGTAGGTGGCTGATCACTTGCATTTGAGTGACTTATTTGGTCCACTCTGATCACTGTTGATGACCTTCTTTGATGTCATTGGATTTGTCTCATCGAGATCTTTTTTATGGTACTGATGGTATCGTCATCAGAGTTTTGATTTGCTCCCATGACTTTTTTCTTATTTTCCCTCTCTCCTCTCTCATCGTTGTAATATGTGAACAGAGGGTAAGAGAGAGAAGAAAGAAGAAAAAAAAGATCTGAAAAGCACACCAAAACTTCAATGAAAACACCATCGATACTATCGAAAAGATCTCGATGAGATGAACCAACAACACCAAGAAAGGTCATCAACAATGAATGGGATGTGGCCATATAGCTGTCCATAGGCAAGTGAGTCACCCACTACCTTTAGATGACTTGTGTGGCCAACTTCAGTCACCCTCAATTACCGTCCTTGGTGGTGCTGAATTTACCTCATTGAGATTTTTTTTATAGTACTAGTAGTGTCGTTTTTGGAGTTTCGATGTGCTTTTGAAGTCTCTTTATTTATTTCTTTTTTTTTCTATATCCGTTATCTTCTCTCTTTATTATAATCTATGTTATACCATTTTATAATTTGAGAGAGTTTAGTAAAACATGCGATGAGTCATAAAAATCATTTGCAACTCTCTAAATTATGTTATTTCCTTAAATATTTTATGGACAATGATATTTTATATATATAATGTTTTGGTGGCTCATAATGAATTTTTTTTTATTCATTTCTAGTGTTATGATTTTTTTATTAAGTTTCTATACTTAATAAAATAAACAAAAAAATATTTGAATTTATAAATAAGAAAATTATTACAACTAATGAAATATTAAAACAAGAAGCTAGTATTCTAAGTAAAAGTAAAAATTAGATGCACATGTAAAAATCAATAATGACAATGAATTTGAAGCCATGTTTAAGACACCACAGCTTATTTCCTTGGTTGAAAAGGTTTCGACTAGTACTTGGTTAACTAAAATAGAGAGTTGTCTAATACAGCTTGAAATAGATATGCATCACATTAGAGAGACACAAAAAGAGAGAGATGATATATAGATAAATGTGTAGGGGGAGAAAAAATATAGATAAGTATTGGGGAGAGATGAGATATGTGAGAGAAATGCATTTTAATAACATATGCATACATTTAAGGGGGAGAAATCTAATTTTCTTAATGCATAAATTATTATTGAATATGTAATCTTTTTATACTTACTTAGATTGTGCTAAATTGTTAAATTTTTCCATATATTACGATGCAAAAAATAAGGGGAGACATTTGTTCACATATAAATTATATATATTTATTGTCATCATAAAAAAGGAGGAAATTATTGACCTTTAATTCATATATCTATGTTTTTATATATTTTGATGATAACAATAATATAAAAATTAAAATAATACTTTGCTTAGTTGAGAATAAGTCTTAAAAAAGTTTTATACAAATATCATATCAACAAGCATGAAGGATTTTATAAAGAAATCAATCAAGGAGTCCAATAATAAGCAAGTGAAGACTTAGTTTAAATATTCTTTTTAATTTGGGTTCAATTGAAGGATTTAATTAAGTGTAAGGACTTAATTATCTTTAAATTGGTCAAATTAATTTTATTAGGGGCTTAAGTTGGCCAAAAAACCAGCCTTCACAGTTTTTCCAGTCGACATCTCCATCTCTTCTTTCTCTCTCTTCGCTGCTTCTTCAGCCACCACAACCTCCTCTACGTCATGACAGAGAGCGACTTAGCATCCCTGCAAAACTCATCTCCTTGCCGGCGATAGGGGCAACCACCACGAGCTCCTCCCTCTCCCCTCTGCAGGTTTCTTCCTTTTCTTTTTCTTCCAACTGCAACCAGCACCGCCAGCAAAACCACCGTCCTCTCCACCAGCTCCACGGCCAAGCCAGCAGTAGCTCACCATGATAGGTAATTTTTCCTCCCTTTGCCCTCTTTCTCGTCTTCCCCCATTTTCCATCGTTCTGCATGATCGAGAGGAAAAAATAATTACCCCCTAGTCTAGATCGGACCAATTCTGGGCCAGCCTAAATGGCTAGGTCGAGTCCGGCCCAAACCGAAAAAAGATATACTGGGCCGACATCGGCCCAACCCCCTGATTTTGAGCCGACATCGGCCTAACCTACTTGTGCTGATCTTGGCCCTACCAGGATGGGCTTAACCTATATAACAAGGTCGGGTCCAACCCAATATATTCAATAATATAATTATAATATTATATATTTAAAAAATTTTCAAAAATTTTAAAAATCCTTTCAAAAATATATGATTTTCTCACATGTTTTTCTATCAATTTTGCATAATATCGGGTTATATTTATACTGTAAGATACAGATCTGGTATTAAAATACCTAGTTTTCTCCAAAACATTTCTAAAAATTAAAAAAAAAATTAAAAAAATCTCAACAAAAATTCAAATCAATTTCCTCTTTCAAAAAAAATATTTTGTTGTTTTGCATACGGCCAAATTCTAAAATCCTAAAATTTTTCCAAGCATATTTTCATTAAAAAATTGTATCTTTCTCATGTTTTAAAATGCCAAATGGATATCATAACTAATTTATGAGTATCCATTAGGATTTGGCCAAAATATCAAAAATTCTTCACCAATCATTTTGTTCACTTTATATTTAAAGTGTTAGGATTTAGTTGTAGACTTTAGCATATGGACGTATAAAATTACACCATAGAGTATACCTTTGAATATTAAAAATACAAAAATAAATGTGATGCTAAAATTTGAACTTTAGAATGGTTAGGATTTAGCTTGAAAAGATAGAGACCTCCTCACAAAGGGAGATATGCCTTGGACCTTAGAAAAAGATCAACGAATAGAAACCTGACCTAGAAAAACAATCAAACAACAATGCAGGTTACCTTAGGTAGGATGCACTAGGGGTGATGAGTCTTCCCCTTACACAACTAGTCCCTTACCTGGACTCTCGCAGACCACAGGGTTTCTAGTAACCATAATACAAGTGACGACTCCTGAACCATAATCATAATTTTATGATTAAATCCAAAAGCCTTTCCTTCCCAACAACAATACCTCTCAGGAGGTACAAAAAGCATGTCAGCCCAATGTCACCCCGCGACACTAGAAATACAAATTTCTAGGACATCTAATGGATTTGTATCGTTTCAATCTCATTATGTTGAGAAAATTCTTGAAAAATCTTATAAAGGTGAAAACAACATTATTAAAACACTAATTTATATAAGTATACATTTATCTAAGAATAGAGGTAATGGAATAAACCAATTGTAATATTTTTGAATAGTTAAAAGCCTAATGTATTTAATGAACTGCATAGAGCCTGATGTTGGTTACTAGGTTAGTAAACTGAGTATATTTATAAGTAATCCAAGTATGGATCTTTAAAACGCAATAAAAAGGGTACTCAAATATTTGAGGTACACCTTAGACTATGAGCTACACTATATTAGTTACTGAATGGTACTATAAGGGTATAATGATGCTAATTAGATTTCCAATATTAAAGATTTGAAATCCATAAGTGGATATGTCTTCATACTTGGTGGAATAGTTGTGTCATGAAAATCCTCTAAATAAACATGTATTACAAGATCCACTATGAAATAAGAGTTTATTGTTCTTAATAAAGTTGAAAAGGAAGATGAATGGCTTTAAATTTTCTTAAAGGATATTTCATTTTGGCCAAAACTAGTGGCAGCTAATTATGTTTATTCCGATAGTTAATCAGTAATTAAAAGGGCACAAAGTAGTATATATAATGGTAGGTTTAGACATATATATCATAAACATAATATCATTAAATATTTTCTCTCAAATGAAATTATTCTCATTGACCATGTAAAGTCAAAGGAAAATATTTCAGATTCGCCAACCAAAGGTTTGTCAAAAAAAACTTGCATATAATTCATTGATAGGAATAGGCTTAAAGCCTTTAAAAGATGAAACAATGTAATGATAGTGATCATACCTAGTTTATTTAAGATCCTAAGATTTAGGTTCAAATGCAAAACTAAGTCATATAATAATCTTAACATTAGAAAATTATTATTTTCTACTTATTCCTATGATGAAATAAGTGTTAGTTGCAACGTGATAAAAAATGAGTTAAACTCTTAATGATTTTCATATCTTGGTATAATAAATGAGGTATAACATAATGCTTTTAATGAAAGATCACCTATATGAGTAAGAAATGTGGTTGTTTTTTTTAAAATAAAGACTGAATTCTATACAACACTCATGAGTCCAAGATTTGTTCATGGCCAAAATAAACACAACAATGAGAACCAAAATAAATGTCTAGGTAGATTACTATATAAGTACTATTGTCTTGGTTTACATAAAAGGCTAAATAGTTTAAGACATTGCATTTACTATTTAGTCAAGTGAGTCTAATAGTATTTCACTAAAGAAGGTTCAAAGTCAAAAGTTATCTATCTTGATGTAGTAATCTATCAAATTAACATCTCTCAACAAGTCTTTGACTCATTTTCAAACTAATAAGAAATTAACATGATTTAAAAAAATTATGGGTGAATGAAAAATTATTCTCAAAGAACTCTTGGTTTTTCTAGATTTAATTATGGATTTATAGTGGGTAATTAAAGGTTGATAATGGTGGGAATTAGTTCTTATTAATTCTTCAATCTTTTAGCTTCTAAAATTCAATATAAAAAAGGAGTGAATGAAGAGTTTCCAGCTTTAATTTTTAAAATTTTTACATGTTTTTTTTTCACCTTGTATTTTAGTGTTTTCTTCTTATTTTAATTAAGCATTGGTTTTTCTTCCAAATCTAGAGTTTAGGTTTATCTTGTTGACAAATATTTGAGTTTCATATTTGTTGGTTTAAATACCTTATTTAGAAGTGCATCTAAATAAGGTGGTGTTATTAAGACTTTGGGATGCATATTGCAAACATTTTAGTTGGACACGTGAGGAGCAGTAAAGCCTTAAGAATAAAGGATTTATCCTTGACAACAATAAAAGTTTCATTACTTTAAAATAGTTTAATAAGTAAACATCTTTATTTGTTTTAATTTAAACATAGCTATTTTTTATTACTAGTATGCATACTAAAACATTGAGTTAATATAAATTACAAGTTCGATTGTATGCTTATAATGCATGCTAGAATTCTTTTTATTATATTTTTATTGAAAACATGTTTGACATGAGTTATGCTTTTGCTTGCTTATAGTTTTAAACATGCATAAACTATAGGCTTTTGTTGGACATCTTTTGTTTAGCATGTCTTTATGATGATAAACTAAATGTCTTTGTTCACTAGTCTAATACACACACACACACACACACACACACACAAACTTTGATTTACAATTAATGCTCCAATCTAACTTTGGACGCAACAGACATTAATGACCTTAGCATCCTAAATTACAAGAAGTCAACTAGACCTATCCACTGTATTGACATTCTTTCATCCCAAACTATCCTGATCCAATATAAAAGAAAAGAATTTCAGATTAAAAGCAACAACTTCATTTTTCTAAAGACAAAACAATATGAACCCTAGAGTTAGCCAAAAATTTAATAAATTAAGCAAGATTGTTTAGTTTTTTTAAAAAAAAGACATGCTAAACATAGAAATATTTCAAGGAAAGCCTAGAGTTCAAACATGTTGAAACTATAAGGATGCAATAAACTTGTAAACATATAGATCATAACAATCATGCTATTAAAGAAGAAATTATATAAAAGTTCTAGCAAGCATACCAAGCATACATTCAAAGAAGCATAAGAGATTGAAAAATAATCCTAACATGCATACTAAAAAAAATATTAAACAAAATAAAATAAAGGTACTTACTTGTTGAAGCACTTTAAAATTGATGAAACTTTATTGTTGTCAATGATGAATCTTATGTTCTTCAAACTTTATTGCTCATCTTTTGGTGCAAAGGATGTTTGCAATAAACCTCTCAAGATTCCAATAACACAACCTTAATTTATATGCACTTCTAAACAAAATATTTGAACCAAAATTTATGTAACTCAAATATATCTCAATAAGATAAACATAAGTTCTAGATTTGAAAGAAAAATCAAAGCATAAAAACAGAAGGAAAACAATAAAAATAAGATAAGGAAGAGTTTATAAAAATCTTAAAAATATATTGTATCAAACTCTTCTTTCACCTCCCTTTTTATAGTGAATATTAAAAACTAAAAGATTAAAGAATTAATTATGGTAATAATCAAAAATAATTTTTATCATTATCAAACTTTGATTTGTCACCATAAATCAAAAATTAAATCTGAACATAGTAGTTATAAATCTCAAGTTCAAATTTCAGTTGACAGAAATAATTTTTTATAACCCAAAATATTATTTCACGAGTCGGTGTACGAGCTGGGCTAGCACACATTTATTTCTTTACTATGTAGGATAGAAGTTTTTAAAGAGTTTTGGGTTTCACCAAAACATATCAATCAAGAGTTTTTTAGATCAATTTCTCAGTTACTTATAATTTGTTTAAATCATGTTAATCTTTCATATTAAAAGGTTTATATGAAAGACTAAATCTACAAATTTAAACCCAAAATATAAATAAAGCTCATTTTAATATGAACTCAAATATATTTATTAACCATGTTTTAATAAATTTTTCAACAAATTATTGACACCAATCCCAATCACACCATCAAAAACAAAAAAATCTCAGGACCACACCATAGATCTCTACAATAGGAAACGCCGTCCACCACACCAGAACCGCTTCACCATACAACAGAAGACATCATTGATGAACACAAAAGCACAACACACAAAAATAGTACATCAAAAGGCAATCAATCTTGACCCAAGAGCATTCAAAAGTCTTATAAGAGACTAGCGAATTCCCAAGAGCAAATGAATAGTCATGGCGCCATTTCCTTATTTCTCCCATAATCTGACTTTTGAAGCTCTTTGTGAGAGCATCCTAATCAATTTGTTTGAAAAAAACAAAACAATCACCCACTTCCCAGGTTTTCAATGCTTCATCTTCAACCAAGTTTCACAAGGATGCTGCTCTTCTTGCACCAATCTTCATCAATCTATCTACGAATCCTTTTATTTGAAGCTACAACTCCAGCCCGACTAAGTCGACGTCCACATCTGCATAACTTGTATTCCTTCTATTCATAGCTGTATTCGATTCAGCTATAATCCAGATAACTTACAAGTACATTTCGATTTTTACCTTTCGCCTGCAATGAGGGAAGCAACTCCTAGCTCGAAAATGCGCATTTCGATTTTTTCGTGTTCATTGCTTTTAAAACTAGAGCTGTTTTCTGCCAGAATGTGGCGCTGGTAACCTGGTATACTTTCTTTATACTGGTGGTAGCCGAGGCAATATGAACTGAGTTATTGCAGAATGGATTATCCAGTGTTCGAACTGATTTCATAGCAATGTAGCTTCAATTCAAATGAAAAGGTGATGCTTAGGAAACATGTTCTCTTCTTACCTTGCTTTAAAGAATCACATGATATGATCTGATGAGAAGTATCGGGTCCGGGTAACAGGGTGATTTGCGTATAACAATATGAACAGAGTTATTGCAGAATGGATTATCCAGTGTTTGGGGCGAATTAGTTTTGTTACCGATCTCATGGAAAACCCTTTTCTTTCTCCTTCGGAATTGTTTATCTGGGTAGCAGGTAGAAATTCACTATTCAACTGATTATATCTTTTTGGTTTCAAGAAATTATATCAGAGCCAGAAGAGCACAACCAAGCTCATTGAAACCCAATCACAGGTGAATTGCAGGTCTTGAAAGCGCATTGTCAAGTTGCCAACAAATGTAAGTGTTTAATGTTAGCAATTCATAACCTGTGATACGTCACTGCCTAACTCATTAGGTTTTTCCAGTGTCAGAAGCTGAAACCTTAATCAGCAAGGCACTGGATCTCTTGAGTACCAAAAGGGTCGTGCCTGGCAATAATCAATTTTTGAAAGGGCTATACATCCAATGCTGAAAAGAAACCCTCATTCCAACAGCAAAACGCTAGGGAAATTTGGTTTGGACTGCAACTTTTGACAGCAGCAGGTCTATTTAAAGGGAAAGGCTTGCGAGCAGAATTACAAGCATTCTTGATGTTTGTGAGCAGACTGCTAAGCATCGTGCATGAGCAAATGGCCAAGATAAAATAAATAGAAAATTGATAAAACAGAACAATATCATTTTTATTGGAAAAATCTCCGTGCAGCATCATATGCTTTTAAAGACCAGCACGCTGATTCTTGCAGCTTCACCAAATCACATTAAAATAAATCGACATTGCATAACAGATTTCAAATTTGCCCGGTTAGCATGAATCCCAGTGGCAAGTACCAAAACCTAGAATCATGGTGGTTCAAGACACAACCTCTTGCAAATTTTGTCAAGAAACCCACTATTTCAAAATATTAGTCATCACAGTGAAATTTCACGAACAAAACTTCCAATTCTTGAAGAATACTGTCAATCAACTCTTTAAGCAAAACTGCATAACACCCTTCACTTTTCTGAAAAGGTTACAATTTAACAAGTGAGATGCCATGAAGATTTCTCACCTTTTCTTTTTCTTTTCCCACAAGTAAGGTTGAATTCTTATTTTATTCCATTGCCATCATACTGCCACCATTAATTTATTGCCAATTTCAATTCCAACATTTTAGTTCAAATCTTAATAAGAAAACAATGTCATTTTAGTTAATTATTGCTGATTGATTGACACTATCTATAGCATGCCCAGAAAATTTAAAAAACAGAAAATTAAGCAAATAGGCAATCACAAAATATATTGACTATGCAATGCAGTTGTGGGTGCATATGCACGTAAAACCATTCTCTACATGAAAACTTAACTGGGTCCTTGTAAACTGCTTCTTGTAGAACATCATAAGCACACAGCAGTACAAGTCTATTCATTAGCATAGGCCATGTACAAAATATATTGACTATGCAATGCAGTTGCGGGTGCATATGCACGTAAAACCATTCTCTACATGAAAACTTAACTGGGTCCTTGTAAACTGCTTCTTGTAGAACATCATAAGCACACAGCAGTACAAGTCTATTCATTAGCATAGGCCTACCAATTTGCTCAAAATAGACATTACTATCAAACAATATTTAAAGACAATTTCCAACTATTAAAACAAATTTTAACACTAAAATAGAACCTTGTCTGGATTATTTGGTTTTTTCCAGCGAGCTAGTGTTGTACCAGGCAAAGATTGGTTTTGTTTTGTATTGCCAGCCTCCTGCTTCAAACCTTTTTATTATTATTATTATGCTTTTGTGAGAAGGTGGATTTGAGCTTAAAGACTTCTTTTTTTTTAATTTCCTGTGCCCAACATGATCCACCTCACTTCCTAGAAAGATTTATGAGGCTTTCACCAAACATGCACAGAGATAAAGCAAATTGAGGAAAATAACTTGAAGTAATATTAAAACAAAGGATCCCTAGGCTTACCCACTGCTTATAACCTCTTAGTGCAAGGAACTGCACAGGAACTCTGTTCGTTAGAGGACAGACCAAAACAAACAACAGCTGATAACAGAGAGTCCAAAAGGAGCCTAAATAGAGAATTCTATTAAGTCGCACCTCCAATTAAGAGGAAGAACTAGGCAATGAGCTCACTTTTTTCAGGAGGCCTTTAATCTCAATCTCTAATTTGGCTCTCATCTCAGGAGAAAGATTATCTCCTGACTTCTCCAGCATCGATGTCATCATTTCTAGATTCTGCCTTATGAAGTCAATGGGCGGTGCCTCAGCAAGCTTTGGCATTGACCCAGACGTCTTCACAGGGGTCCCAAATCCCTTGGTGCACTGAGAGGATGAAGCAGCTGGAATTAGATGAAGATCGTAATTGACGAGGGTTGCACCAAAAGGATTAGCCTTCTCTAAACTCCTAGCTGCTTCAACTGCATCAGTGCTCTTCATGAAAACAACCTGTGCAGTAGAAGAATCCTTCATCACCTGCGTCTGCGATTTCTTCAAGGGACCAAACCTGCAAAATGTTGCAACCAGAATTTCTTTCGATGGCATGGAGTATCCTGGAGCAAATGTCAAGAGAAGAGCAGTTGCTGGAGCTTCCCCATTGGTCTCTGCTTTATAGTATTCCATGTTTCCAGCAGTGGTTTTCTTTCTTGGTCGCCCCACAATACCTTCTCCTTTTCTTCTTCTCTTCTTCTCAGATTTGGCCAAGGCACCTGATTCAGCAGTAGTCCCATTTAAATCTGGTATGCCAGCAGCAAGGATGCTCTGCTCAGAAGTTGATTCCTCCTTTCTCTTTCTTTTTTTTGGCACAGGCTTACCTTCAGCTGAGTGTGGCAATATGACTGGAATAGTACTGTTTCCATACAAATCTTTTACGCTAGCAGTAACCCCCTCCCTGTTACTTTCATCAGTAATAGCATTTATTGAAAATGGGCCCGTCACCTGCAAATCCACTAACATGGTGCCAGGTTCAGTAGTACTACCATTGTCTTCAACTAAGCCTACTTTCTTTTTCCTTTTGTTTGGCTTGGGTTTATCTTCAGAAGCAACATGGCCCACAATTTGTAAATTTTCTACCAAAAAATTCGGCATGGTACCATTGCTGTTCAAGTCTGGTATGCTAGTCGGGTGGTTGATCTGCTGCCCTGCTGGGATTGCTCCTTGCTTCGTTTGTGCTTTCTTAGGCTTGGGTTTTCCATTAGGTGTGGGATGGGCCATCTCATGGGGAGAATTCAAGAATACAGCACCTGCGGTTATGTTTATGTTTACATCTGACAAGCCAGAAAGAGATTTAACTTTTGATCTAGCTGAGTTTCTAGAGTTCTTTTCGCTCTGGGCCTTGGCATTTGGCAGTGTTTGAGTCTGATTCGTCTCCTGGGCATCCTTTCCCAGTGACGCATCATTATTTCTCCCAATCACATCCTTACAATACTTTTCATAAATGGATTCGTCGTGATACACTGATATTCTGAACCTTGAAAAGAACCACTCAGCTAAATCGAAGTTCTTACTCTCATTCGGGTACAGACAATCCACAGCTGTAAAACAGAGTTCAGAGAGCAAATCAGCAGCAGATGCATTGATCAACTCTGGGTTCTTGGATGTATCATTCCCACTTATGAATTTTCTGATCCATTTCTTCTGGAACCTCTTGCCACTAGACTTCGAAACTGAATGGGACCCAATAAACTGACCAGCTACTGGGTTCACATCCTCGTCCTCTTGAGAAACTTCCTGAGGCCCTTGGTCTTCTAATGGACCAGGCAAGCCTTTAGCTTCCCAGTTCACATAGGGATATGACAAATACTTGCTCTTCTTTCTTTCTCTCAACTCCGAGCTCTTCTCTACTGTTAAAGAAGAGCCCGAGTGGTGTTTCTCCTCCATAATCGGAGAAGAAAATGGATCGACATCAGGACCTTCCACTTTGAGTTCAGAATACTTTCTCTTTCTCTTCCTGGAATTTGATGCCATATCATTAGAGACAAAATTTTCTTGAGGAGCTTTGCTTCTGCAATTCTCGGACATGTCCAGGTCCCTTCCAAAAATCACAGCCAGGTCTTCATTTTTCATTTGTCGTAGACCTTCATCCTCTGTGCTCTGCAATTTCCCTCCAGATGGTGTTGAATTTGCGTGTGCACCATAGACCTTGGAATTGCCTTTTGCCACACACCTGTCACTGCCGTCTTCATCAGGAGTTGTATCCCAGAGTTGATTCGTAGGTAATTGTTGATGTCCTATGGATTGATAAAATGCTGACAAACGATTCTTTGCAACAGTTAACTCAAGTACGCTGAGCTTGGAAACAGCCAGCGCAAGATCTTTAATTTGTGCAAGAAGTTTCTCTGGTTCAAACTGAGTGATTGAATAGTCACCAAATCTGCACTCTAGAATGGAAAATCCGTCCTGAAATCCATCATTGCCGGCTGACTGCCAACCTTCTTTGAGAATACAAGAACAAGTCATCTCTGATTTGAGGCACCTACCAAATTCATCCACAGCCTTCTCCACTGCTCCAAGGAAGCTTCTAGCCTTATTCTTTACCACCATCTGTTCAAAATCCTTATGGAAAGGCTTCAACTGAGATGGCAAGCACCAAGCAATGTGGCAACTCCCCAAGTACCCAACCAATAAGCCGTTCCTCTGGTCACTCTGGACAGCATACTTTGTCACACCTAATGGATCAAAAATTTTTCCAGGCCACCAAGACTGATTTTTGGTTTTAACCCAGACAATATCACCGACGTGAAACTTACCATTTAACTCTTCCTTCTCGTCATCAGCTTCTTTAGACTCCTCACTCACCACAACCCCAGGGCAATTCACAACATCAAAATCAACTCCAGTCAGAGAACCAGAAAGATCAACATAAATTGATAGATTGTCTCCCGAAACATCAATCTTCCGAGCAGAATCGACAGCATTAAATCCCAAGAGCTCATCTTCCTTCAATTCCTCATCTCTCACAATATTCTTATCAACAACTCCATCTTTCTTCAGTTCCTCATCTCTAACCGTATCCTCAACAACAACTCCATCTTCCTTCAGCTCCTCATCTCTCAAAGTATCTTCAACAACAACTCCATCTTCCTTCAATTCTTTGTCTCTCACAGTATCCTCAACAGCAACTTCCTCCCTCACAGCAACCCCCAAATCCACTAAAGCTTCACCCAATGCCGTGTCCACATGACCCTTTCCCTCCTCAACAGCCTTAACAATACCATCATTCACCAAATAACCCTCTTCATTTCCAACAACATTAATACCACTCGCTGCAACATCAAGCGTTGCATATTCATCGCCACCGGAAATCTTTCCTTCAACAACATCAAACAGCCCAGAAGGCCAAGAAGGTCCTCCTAGATTTTTTTCATCTGGTTTTTGAGCTTCTGGGGTTTTAGGGTTTTCCATTATCAGAAAGCTTCTCTTTTTGACCAATCTCAATACAGCCAGCTGATCATAAACAGCAATAAAAAATAAATAAAGTTTTAACAACGTGCTTATCACAAGAAAGAGCCACTAAATTAAAAACAGTAATT
>Ga0307512_10003682_pt1 | contig 17453 bp, 26 predicted proteins | sample 14_EM_MG_FD_200267 | JGI IMG/M metagenome (GOLD analysis project Ga0307512, IMG submission 200267) | Populus trichocarpa ectomycorrhiza microbial communities from riparian zone in the Pacific Northwest, United States - 14_EM | ecosystem: Host-associated > Plants > Roots > Unclassified | place...
TTTAGGGTGACGCAAGTGGCGGGGGGTGGGGCCAAATAAGGAGTATGAGTTGTTTGTATAGCCGGGGGAAGATCAACATTTAGGGTGACACAAGTGGCTGTTGGGGTGTGGTTTGGAAGTCCATTGACTGTCGACATGATTCAGTGTTCAGTAGACTACGGGAACGGGTTGCATACCTGGCAACGGCAGTGTACTCAGTGGGACTGTTCGGGCGACAGGAGTCTTCTTCGGACTCTTGGGGGGCCGCGGAGATTTGTATTGGTACGTCGTCGTGTGTGGGGTCATCTGCGGCTTAGGCTCGTCTGGCTGTGGAGACGGAAGACGTTGGCCAGGCTTATACTTGATGTCGTCACTATAACCATAGCCGCCATCTACAGGGCTAATGGCTAATGGGCAATTAGGGAGGTGTAGTGAAACGGATGTAGGAGTTCCTACCTATTGGATAGTGGATCGTGGTGGTGCTTGTGACGGACTTGCTGGGCAGACACCCGAACTTGTGCGCGACTCGGCCGACCCAACACAATTTAGGCTCTGCGTTCGTATATCCAGTCATTCTGAGTTTTGGAGAGGAGAGGAGAGGAGATTGTGTCTCACTACCCTCGTTTAGCATAAGTTCTTATACTGGGAGACTGTGGCGTCGTACGTCCAAGCATCGCAGAAGGATACGAATGGCCCTCACTTTCCTCGAGGAAGAGAATAATGGCTCAGCCTCAGCCACAAAAAACCTGTGTGTAAATTCTGGACGTTCCGCCCTTCACAAACCCACAAAGCTGTCAGAGTTATTCAAGATTCAGTGACTCAGTACTCAGCCATTATACAAAGTGACGAGCGGTAGTTGTGGCGGAATCAAAGCGTAGGAAGGCGGGACTATTCCTTGCTGCATAGCTTGATGAATGCGTGGAGGAGACGGAGATTACGCACTGTGGCGGAGATCACACTTTACTAAAATAGAGAGAGATAGATATATTTGGCAGGTTTCTAGGGTTAGGGTTAGGACTAATTACCGGCCAAAAAAAAAGAGGCCTGCCCAGCCCGAGGGCCGAAGCAGGACAGGGAAATATTTAGAGGGTGCATGAGCCGAAGCCCATACAAACCATAGATCTCCTCTGAGGACAGGGTCGCCGTGCTATGGAACAGCCCTACGGCCCGTAACCCCGATACATGAAGGGGATCACGCCCTCAAGGTAAGTATGAAGAATTCCAATCAATCCACCCGAGACTTTATACTCCCCCAACCTGCGCACGGACCATGTTTGGTCCAGTTTATGTTTCTCGCCTTGCTCTCCATGTGATGCTCCACTCCCGTCCCAGATCCAACCGTTCCATTCCCCGATAGAAGTCCCCTGCACGAGAAAACTACGGATACAAAATCCCTAAAAATTAGCACCGACCCAACTGGATTCTGCGGTGGATTTTGACCACAAACGATGTTTTTTCCCCCACACGGACAAACACCGGAGATCGTGAGAGTAATCGAATATCACTCCCCGGAAATACTTAAATATAGGACTGATCGCACCATCTCTTCCCCTTGGGCTCGTTTTTTTCCGGAAACCCTCTTCTCACCGCCTATCATGACCACCAAGAGCAAATCCGACGAGCTTTCTCCCACCTACAATGACGTTTCCGAATTGGCCTCTACCGTGGATCAAGACGAACTCCAGCTGGTAATACCCCGTTGAAGGACGGGGAGATTCTTTATGCTTTGTGTTCTGCTGTATCATATCGGTAACGTCCTATTCTCGGTGTTGTACACTGGAATGGCTACGGGTATCCGTATTGCATCTTTCCTGACCTTGCGGTCGAGATGCACACGGATTGAGATTACACCGTTTGAACCTGATCAGCGCTCATACCTGCGTAGGGAAGCCTCCAGCGTTCTTCACTATTTTCTTACCGTCCTTCCTCGTTCATGAGGAGGGGCCAACACATGATCACTGATCCTTTACCTTTTCATGCCGCGTTTAGACAAAGTTGGGGTACAAACAAGTATGTTTCTCAGGGGGGGCGCGTTCGGACCCACCGTGCTAACTTTTTACAGCAACTCCATCGTAGCTGGAACCTTATCGAAAGTTTCGCCGTGAGTTTCGTCGCGATGAACTTCATCGGCGGTGTTAGGTGCGCCAAGCCAACCCGGTAGGGGTCGGGGTCGGAAAATGACACCGCAAACAGGGCAGGCTTCTTTCTCGGTTTACTTGCAGGCGGCCCAGCAGCCGTTTGGTAAAATTCTACTGACACCGAGGTTCGGATGTTCCACTAATACGCTCCAGGTCTTCGTACATCATCACCTTCGTGTTCATGTGTATCACTGCTGCCGTCCTGGCAGAGATATGTTCGGCCCTACCCCTCAGTGGGTCTATCTACATATGGGCCGCCGAAAGCGCCGGTCCAGACTATGCCAGATTCTTCGGTTTTGTGGTCGCCTGGTGGTCCTCGACCGCCTGGATGACATTTGCCGCCGGTAATTGCCAGGTTAGGGTCTCGCAATCCCATAGCTTCAACACCTTAACCCCTGGAATTGTGTACAGACCACTGCCAATTATATCGTGTCTCAATTGTCGGTCTGGGAAATCGATTTCCCTGGAGGGGCACACTATGATAATGTCAAGTGGCGTGCTCTCATCTGGGTCATCTCCGAGGGTATTTTGGTGTTGGCCATTGCCATAAATTACCTCCCCCCAAGAGCGTATTCGTCCGTGTTCAAGTTCTCAGTCGGGTTGTATTTCGTCGATTTCCTTCTATGCCTCATCTGGCTTCCCATCGGCGTATCGAAAACATACGGGTTCCGTACCGCGAAGGAAGCATTCACTGCAACATGTTTGTCTTTCCTTTAAACTTTCATCGGGTCTGCCTGACGTGCAATTGTACAGACAACGGTACTGGCGCCCCAGCTGGATGGAACTGGATCTTGTCCTTGTACGTCCCGACTGTTGGACCTCGCTCACGCCCCCATACTCATTCCTTGTAGTTTATTCACAGCCGGAACGATGATCGGTTTCGACGCTTCTGGTCACATCGCAGAGGAAACCCGTAACGCTAGGTACGTCGAGCCCCCTCTCGTCCTTTCGTACCTCTCATTGACATCAAACCACAGCGTTGTTGCCGGTCGGGGAATTTTGACCAGTGCCATCGCCACCGGAATCATGGGATTTCTGACCACGATCCTCTTCCTGTTCTGCACTCCGGATTTGGACACCCTGTTTTCCTTGGACGCTCCCCAACCTTTCGTCCAGATCTATGCCATGGCTTTGGGTAAAGGACCTAGCATTTTCATGACCATCATCGCAGTGGTGGGTTTAATCTTGGTGAATCCCCTTTCATAACTTTACCGCGTCAAAAATTGACATCACCTTGCGCAGAGTACCAGCGTCGCAATCGTCGCAGCGTCCCGTCTCATTTTCGCTGTGGCCCGCGATGGTGTTCTTCCCCTCTCTTCCTGGATTAGCCAGGTCGACAAACACAAACAGCCACGAAACGCCGTGACGGTCATGTACATCTTCGGTGCCGCCCTCCTCTGCACGATCCTCCCCAGTCAAGTCGCTTTCACTTCCCTCATCTCCGCAGGCGGGATCCCCACCACCGCCGCGTACGGCCTCATCGCGTTGTTGAGGTTGTTCATGACCCCAGATGATTTCAAGTCGTCAAAGCTCAAGTTGGGCCCCTTCGCCAAGTACTTTTACGTCGCAGCGGCGTTTTTCAACGCTATCGTGTTTGCGGTCCAAGTTTCGCCGTTCTTCTTCCCTGTCACCGCCGAGACGTTCAACTTCGTGAGTGGATTCGTACGCGAATCTTTCTCCCTCGGGGGCCCAGTTCGCTGATCTATTCTACTATCTGTGGTAGGCTGGAGTCATTTTGGGTGCAATCACCGTCTTCGCGATCTTGAGTTGGTGGTTCATCCCTGAAGACAGATGGCTTCCCAGAGAACAGGTGGTTAAGGTTTTAGAATCCGCCGACGAAGAACCCACCACTGCAACCTAATCAGAAATTTCAAACTCGCTCAACATCCCTCCTTCCCGCTTTTTATCTCAGAATCTTGATTTCAAGTCCTTCGTGAAAAAAATTGTGTTCCGTTCAACGATCATGAAGGGCAATTATTGATATACGCTGTATCCTACAGCTTTTCTTGGTATCGATATACACAATGGGATGCTCGTTATACAGTTTCACCGTTGTTCACCAAAACCAAGTCTAAAAATCATTGTCCATTTTTCTCTAAAGACTTCCTCGCTTCCCTCTTGACCATCTCCTCCTCGATCCACTTCCCGGCGCACTCGACAGCCCTATGTGGCTGGTTCTTGTGCATCAAGAGGTACCCCTGTAACGCGGCCATCGAGAACTCACTCTCAGGAACCAACTCCCTGAATTGCTCCGTGAGAACATCGAGTTCCTCAAGTGGGACCTTGACGTCACATCTCTTTTGACGAGAAATGGCGGCAAGAGATTGATCCCGTGCTTCTGAGGGTAACTCGACGTCGATGAGTTTCTCGGCTTCGGCCTCAGTCGGGGTATTGTAACCAGAGTCTGAGGTCTCGTGGCCGTCGTTCTCGTCCTTTGAGATCGCAGTGTTCTTAGACGTTGGCCGTTGAGTGGTGGAGGTGCGAGGGGTGGGGAGGTAGAACCGCTTGAATAACTCTCCGACTTGGTATTGACTGGCCAAGTTGAACTCGACGTGGACATCCATCCTCCCAGGACGCCGAAGCGCGGGGTCAAGAGCCTCATACCGATTGGTAGTCGCAAAGAGCAAGCGACCCTCCTGAGCGCCAACTCCATCGAGCGCATTCAAAAGCCCGCTCAGTGAAACCCGACTCGACCGATCCTGAGGACTCGCAGACCCATTAGATTTCTTGGCTTCCTTGGCTTCCTCTCCTTCACCGGGAAGATCCCGACTCAGCGTATGATGAAACGCGGCGTCGATATCCTCCATAAGCGCAATGCAATGCTCGGGAAGGTCCGAAATGAGCTCTTGCAAAGAATTGTCGTCCAGACCGACTCGAGAGAGCGAGATGACATAAACGTCCAAATTGAGTTCGCCGGCGACGCTTTGAATTAGGGACGTCTTTCCGGATCCGGGAGCTCCATACTACGAAGAGACAAATTGTGGGACGGTGTCAACAACAACGTGGACGTGAGGTGTGGGTGTCACGGTGACGCCCAGATGTGGATGTGACTTACGAGAAGGTAACCCCGTCGGAACGGAATCCCGCGTTCCGAGTACCATTCTTTACTATCCAGGAAGTCGAGGGCATCCTCAAGGATGGCCTCTTTCACGCCAGTATCGAGGATGATCGAGGTGAGGGGGCGTTTAGGACGAGAGGTGATAAGGCGCCATTCGTTCCTGATGTCGGAAGCGTAGACTGAAACCTGCTCTGCCCTCGCCCTTTGCCAACATGTCCTGGCCTCCTCGAGGATATCCTGGACGATTTGGTGACTCCCGCCAAGGATTCTAAAAGAAGGTCAGCGAGTTAGCAAACTCTAACGTCGATGCCCTTCTCACCTGACATGTAAAGATCGAGCAGCATAGAAGCTCAAACTCTCGGCCTTTGACCTCATCACCTTAACGTACCGCCGTTTGTACCAGAAAGCGGACATGTAATCGTAAGCGACGACGAAACGGACTTTTCGACCGTTCCTCTGGTTGCCGAAATCATCAACAGGGGTTTCCAGTCCAAATGACGAGGTGCTGATGGCAAGTTTCCTCGCCTCGACCCAAGCTGGATGTTGCGAAAGCCATACCATCATCCAGTCTGTAGGAATAGAGCATCGTCAGCGTGCTCAGTACATGACACGGGCGGCATCACGGTGGTGATCAAGCGTCCAACCGGAGGAGCTAAATTCTCACCATAACTGTCATCACCCTCTTCGAAGTCGACGGTAACCCAAAACGAATCGACGATGTTGTTCCAGGCCTGGGAGACGACCCTCCGACACGTCTCGAAGATACCGCCGATGAGGAAGAGTTTGAGCCAGTCTTGGAGTCCAGTGAAAGAGAGTAGGACGGTCGCGAGGGTCGTGAGGGAAGGTTTCTCAGCGAGAGTGGTGGTAATGTTCGTGAGGTTCGCTGAAAGATTGTTCAAGTCCATGACGCTAGCGTCGACAAGGAGAGAGAGAGAGGTGTGAGGGAAGAGAGAAGAGGCTCTCGAGCCTTGCTCCTTTTCACCTCACTGCAACCCGGCTTTTTATAACCGTCCCCGGTCAGGCGAAGGAGCCGGTCTAACAGCTTCGAGTCATGTATTGACTCGGGCTGAGTACACTAAACTCGGGCTGTGCGTGAGTCCATTGACGTTTTTTTTTTCACCGCTTCCCGGACTGTGCCATCATTTCACTTTTAGGCGTCCACACCTACAGTGTCCAGTGGTCGATATCGATGGTGTTATTCCCAGAAGGTTAAAGTCGAGCCTGCGGTGTAGTAGAGAAGCATTGAAGTTTCGGTCGGATGTGTCAATTATTAGCGCTTAGCGCCAACACAGCCGACCTTCTGGATCGATAGGCGCTGACGACTGCAATCAGCCCGACCGGGGCTCGCACAATGTCGACTCCGACATCGGTTCATCCGAAGGCACTGATAGCAAAAGACGGATCCCAATATGTAGCGCGGTAAAATCTAGGGTTCACACCTATCGCCAACGCCCATGATCGCATCGTCCGATCATTCAACAGTACATGAATGAATTCATCGTCGCGTTTGAGGGTTTTTGAGGGGCAAAGAACACTTCGAGCGAAATTGTGGATCTTCCCTGCTCGGAACTTAAGCATCATCCTGTCTCCGGAGAACCTGGTCTCGCCAAGCACAGGCATATGTCGGTCCGATCTACGACAAAGCCAGACTCACATAGTGATCCATTACGACTGGTAAGGCCAAAATACCCTGACGCTTATTCGCCTTCCATAAGGACGAAGCTGGAAAGATGTGACTGTCCAAAAGTTGTTTATGCAAGCATTATTCCCAATAAAGCTAGCGCCGTGGGCGTCCTGCATAACGAACCCTTCAACTCGTCAAAAAACCATCGAACCTTCACGTTGCCACAGACCGCTTTCACGAATCTTCCCATATGAGGTTGGGCTGTGGGCGCAACAATACTATCATCATCATAGTGTAGTGGCAGCGTTTGATCCACGGTCACTCGCTGGATCGGATCACCGGTTCAAGAGTCCCTCAACAAAGGCGTCAAGCTGTCGTCGAACCTTCCTAACGTCCCGTACGGCGTCGTAAGAAAATCCGGCATCTTCTGACCGCCCGTTACGATTTTCTGGTGTTCAGCGTATATGGGTTCAGACCCTTCGGCAAGATCCCGGGCTAGGGAAATCCCATGCCCTGGACAGTCCAGCACTGCTGTTGACCATCGACCGTTGGAGTGAGACCCTGGAAAATGGATATCGTGGTTCAGTGATCCATGGGGTATAGACGTGTCTCTATCCGATAGAGCCCTCCAATTGCGTTGAAAGTCCGCACGTCCAATGATCAGTGCAACTTTCTGCGGCAACCGACCACAGCTAAGGGCCCTTCACAACCAAGTACCAACGCGAAGGCAAGGCGGCCGCGCCAATGGCCAACGCCTCAACCGACTCAGAGGCAAGCGGCAAAAGAGAATCGTCGCATCAAATGGTTAGGAGGCTGCAGACACGCCGTGTCCATACTTGGGATCCTATGCAATACACATACTCTCGGCTTCTTTTCCCTCGTGCCTCGCCGTTGGAGGTTGGCGACTGAATTCAGTAATCAACTAACCGCAACTAGGGCGTTGTACCCAGAACAACTACCGATACTTCCCACCACATCGCAGAGTGTCGTCAGGGGATCACAAGGCATCATGGCGGGAGGGACCCACATACCCTTACAAACACCAGTATTCAGTGTGTCCATGGAAGATGGGAATAAAAAATGAAACAGGGGTTTCCATGTCCCCAAGATTACAATTACACCCTAATTATGCTCACGCGGGCACGGTCTCTCCGAGAGGTCAGTGTATGATTGACAGGTCGGTAGTGTACAACAAAAAGGGGAATCAACTATGTAGTGTGTGGTGGTGTGCATGCGAGTGCGTGGGAGGGATAAATTACTGAATGTTCAACCGCTAGAAGTGATCATCACAGTCAACACTCTGCGCCAGACAGCGGAGAAATCAAAGGGAAGGGGGTAAGAGAGTAACTTACCGGTTTCAGTGCCTTAATGAGCAGCCATTCTTCGTTGGAAACATCGTCCTTGAAAGAAGTCTGCGGGGGACAAAGGCAGAGGAGGGAAACAACCCCGATCAGCAACACATCATCGACGCGGCTATCATCGAGAGGAACCCGACGACGGTTTAATAATCCAAACATACCTTGAGAACATCGATACTCTGCCTCGTGATGTGACTATAAACCTCGTCCTTGTCGTCAAAGTGTCGACCGTACATCTTGGCAGACTGGTACACGGCGTGCTCAATCTTTACCGCAACGCCACCGCCAGCTTGTGACTTCTTGATAATCTGAGAAAGAGAGACGCGTGAGCTTGAGCTAAGCCAAATATATAGGCGCCAAACTCACGTCTTGGTTCTTGTGGTTAATTTCCAGCGAGGTTCTGCGAAGAAAAAGAAGTTAATAACCAGAGTTTCAGTGGGATCTCCGAGATGACACGCTGGGGAGGGGAGGGAGGAAATGAAACGGGGTGCTCACATCTTTCCCAGGGGAATAATCTCCTTCTTCTGTGTGACCGGATCAACCTTCACGACACACAAAGGTGTTCCAACCCTCAACGTCCCATCCAGAATATCCACCCCCATAATAATCGGATCCCTCTTCGCAAACACCGCGATGATCTTCAGCCTACATGGCCAAACCGCCTGTGGCGCCGCGTCCTTCCTCTTCGCCTCCGTTATCTCGTTGTTATACGCCGTGAAAGCGTCAAACAGGTGGTAGATGATATCGGCTTGAAAGGTAGAACGTTCTAGCACCCACGCAAAACGGACGCACAGCGGTTCGACCTACCTTTGAACAACCGTATCCCCATCTCCTCCGCCAACCTCTCAGCCTCCTTGTCCACCGTCACGTCGAAACATAAAATGCACGCCAGCTCCTTTGCTTTCTCCAACATTGTTGCGGACCTCATGACGTCTTTCTTGTGCACCGGCCCGATATTAATCCCCGACACAGGGATCTTACTGACCTTCAAGAAGTCCAAAAGGGCCTCCAATGAACCGAGCGTACTCGCTTGCACGCACACACCACGACCAGATTTATCGATGGAGTTGAGCAAGGTCGTCAAATCGGACATGACTTCGTCCATCATTTCCTCTTCGTCATCGTCGGGACCGACGATAAGCAATCGTGAACCGGCGATAGCCTTCTCCAGGTCAGGGGCAACGACCTTGACTCCAAGAGCGGCCTTGACCTCCTTGTGATGGACATAAGAGGACTACACGAGTCGGTTAGCCTACATGTCCGAGGTACACCTCTGAGTAAAACCTACCTTGATACGGAGCTCCCGAAGTGGCTGTGGCGTGAGCAGAGCACGGACTTGTGTGACGATTGGCCCGTTCAAACCACAAACGACGATCCTGTCTCCTTCTCTCAGAATGCCGTTCGACAACACGACATCGATCGTCGTTCCAAGACCCTCGATGACCTTGACCTCCAAAACCGTGCACTCCAACTCGGACAGATACATCAGCCTGTCGCTCATCCTCTGTTGAGTGAGGTTGACCAACAACATGATCATATCGGGGACGCCCTCGCCGGTGTGCGCCGACGTTGGCACCAACGAGACGTTCTTGGCAAAGCTCTTGTTCTCATAATACAGAATGGCATTGAGACCCTGCTCGGCAAAGGCAAGGATAGTGTTCTTGACCCGATGCTCGAACTCCCGTTGGACCGTTGGTTTCTGTTTCGCAAGGGAATCTTGGAAGGAGTTGTCAGGTGTTGCTTCCCATCCGTATATACGATCGATCTAAGGTTTTGTGGGTGCGCATGGACAGAAAGTCAGCGACGTGAATGAATGCACGGGCGACGGGATATGGTGGGGACAGGAACGGGAACAATCCGAGCACTGGAAAACAAACCTTATTCAGGGCGACTATGAACGGCGTCTTCCTGTCCCTCAATAGCCTGAGTGACTCCAGGGTTTGGGGTTCCAGACCATGCTACGAGAATGAGCAATCAGAAAAACCTCCCTATATCACTGTGGGAAAGTGGTGACTTCCTTACCATGATATCGACGACCAAGATAGCGATATTACATAACGAACTGCCACGAGACCGCAAGTTGGTGAATGATTCGTGTCCAGGTGTATCAATGACAAGAAGACCAGGAATCTTGTATTCTTGTGATCCATCCTAAAAGAGACCAGTGGTCAGCCCCACCTCCCACCATCACCGAGGCAAGTTGGAGGGTACCTTGTTGAGAACAGCAGTCTTGGTCTTGATAGCGTCCACAGGGAAGTAGGTGGCTCCGATCTGTTGTGTAATACCACCAGCTTCACCCTCCTGAACGTTCGTTTGCCTGATCTGGAGGCCGGTGAGCGAACGCTCCCTCAGCAACGATCCATCCGCTGCGACGTACCTTATCCAAAAGCTTCGTCTTTCCGGTATCGACATGCCCGAGAATACAGCAAATAGGGCTCCGCAGATTATCCTTACTCCTGGCAGCAAGGGCAGCTTCGCGGACCTTGGTTCTCCTCTCAGCCGCCTCGGCCTTCTTCTGAGCAGCCATCTGCTGTGCCTTGGAGAGACCTTCATCGGAGTCTTCGTCGGAATCGTCAGAATCCGAGTCCGAAGAAGAAGAGGACTCTGATGATGACTCCGATGAAGACTCCTCGACAGGTTTCTTCGCAGCCGTGGCTTTGCTGGGAGGAGCAGCCTTGGCGGGTCCTTTCGTTGGCGCCTTCTCGGTCCTTGCAGGCGCAGAGGTGAGTTTTGGGGCGGCTGGCCAAGAGTCCTCAGATACCAGTGAACCCGATGTTATCGAGAACAAACCTTTGGGCTGAGCGGCAGGCCTCTCGTCCCCGGAAGAATCGTCCCAGTCGCTCTTCACGTCTGCAGCAGGAGCAGGGGCCATCTCAGGTTTCTCTCCCTCGCTTTCAGCGTCCCAATCGTCCTTGACATCAGCGGGCTTCTCTTCCGGGGTTGGTGGTGAGGGTTCGGGCTCGGGTGAAAGGGCTTTTGTGGTCAGAGATGGCGTCGATATAGGTGTCGACTCCTTCGTCGAAGTACCGGTTTGAGGCCCCTTCTTCTTCTTGCTGCCGTAAGAGAATTTCTTCGGGGCGCTACCAGATCCTCCAGCTTGCTGTTGTTGCAGTCCCTCGATGACGACACCAGAAGCGAGGAGAGCCTGCTTTCGTATCTCTGCGGCTCGTTGCTCCTCCTTCTGCTTCTTGGTCAACAGCTTACCCTCCTTCCTCAGCTGCTCTCGCTTGGCCTGGGGGGGAATGTTTAGTAGACAAAATTAGTTCACAACGCTCGCTGACCTTTTCCTTCTCTTTCCTCCTCTGTTTCTCTGCCTCGCGTCGCTCTTCCTCCTCCTGGGCCTTCCTCTCCTCCTCCTCTATCCGCTTTCGCTCCTCTTCCTCCTTCCTACGAATCTCCTCTTCTAACCGCTTCCTCTCCTCCATCATCGCCTTCAAGGCACCAACACCACCCGCCTTCTTCTTGGGAGCAGGCGCAGGCTCCTCCTCCTTCTTGGGCTTTTTCTTCTTCTTCTTTTTGTTGCTCGAGGCACCAGCTGTAGGACCTTCTTCATCGTCTTCTCTCTCTTCGTCTGCTTTTTGTTCCGGTTGTGCCGGTTTTGAGGGTTCCGAAGGGGCAGGTTCAGCGGAAGCAGGAGCCTCTTCTGTGGCAGCGACTTTCTTTGCAGCAGCTTGAGCCTTTTTCTTCGCCTGGATGGATACGTTAGCGAACCATGAAAAAAAAAAACGCCCGTGCAGTCGGGATGAAAAACCTTTTCCCTCTCCTTCTTCAGCTTCTCTTTCTCCTTTTTCGATAGCAGCTTCGGGCCCGCATCTTCAGCATCCTCAGCATCCTCAGTAGGAGCAGCCTTCCCCTGAGGTTCTTCCTTGGGTTGTTCTGAAGGGGGAGCGGCTGGTTCTGGTCGGGTACACGATCAACATATAAGTATATCGGAGAATCGAACGCAGATCGACCCACCTGGCTCTGGTGTATCATCGTCGTCCTCGTCCTCATCTTTTACAGCCTTCTTCTCCTTGCCCTTTTTACCCTTCTTGGGCTTCGATTTCGTAGGACCGAACTCTTCATCGAGTAGATCGTCAGGGTCGATTTCGGCGGGTTTTTTCGGCGCGCTAATATCTCCTTTGGCGTTGGCAGCTTCCGTGTCTGAGCCTTCACCAGGAGGAGGACCATCGGCGAAGGACACATCGGCATCCCTCTTCTTTTTATCCTTTTTGCCTCCCTTTTTCTTTTGGGACGCCTTTAAGGTAGACTGTGTGGGGAGTAGTCGCACGAGTGACGTGAGATAAGATTTACGATCAAAGTGGTAATGACCGCACCATTAAGCCACCAAAGTCCTCCTCTTCATCGGCTGGGTGGTCCATTACGCCCAGAGCGGCAAGGGATGAGAAGGATCCTGCTGGATGCGATTGTGAGGGGCCTTCATCGTCATTCACGACAGCAAGGACGAGATCGTTGTTAGCGATGGGTGTCCCGGCCCTCTCCCTATAGATTGATCAGATGCGGTGTGTAGACTAGATGAAGGGGAGTTGGACCAGTAATCGTCGTCGTCGGCCTTTTTCCCCTTCTTTCCCTTGTTCTTGGGCGCCATCAAAGATCTTCAGGAAGAATCCGACAAGTTTGGATGGAAGTAACAACGGACACAGCCCGGCTCTCGAAACACTTGACGTTTTTTATGCTTCCTCTCCATCACGTGCCTTACTACAGACGCTTAAAAAACATGTCCTCCATTTATGATTCCATCCTCCTCTCTCATGCTCTCTTTCCCTTTGACTTGGCTTGGGGATTACTCGGGTTGCAGTTCTCGGGTGTGTAGAATGGCTCTGTGTATTTTCGAGAGGGGATACGGAAAAATGAGTCCCCACCGCCCATGTGTCAATTCTCTCAATGCCAATCCCACGCATTTATTTGATAAATAATGGCAGACATGGGTTTGCCGAGTACAAAAGGTTGAGCTGGGCCCTGTCACTTTCTCAGCTCTCTTTTTCTTTTCCTCTCATCTGTCACCGCAATGCCAGTGTCCCTTCCTCTCGTTAGAACTGTCGTTCTCGGTGAGATTTTACTCATCCTTGTCTCGACGCGTCGCAAATCTGACGGGTCTGTTTTCAGGAACGACCAACCTCTTTGCTTTGATCGTTCTCGGTCTCTCAGCATACACCTTGTCCGAAACTGTGGGCTACTTGGGACTTTATTTCACCTATTCCTCCCTCGGTGTTGCCACCGCAATTCTTCACTTGGCCTCCGTGAACTCTATGTGAGCCCCGTGCATTGTGTGCGTCTATCGGAAACTAATGGTGCATTGCTTAGGATCCTCGTTGGGCGCATCCGCGATGGCGTCTTTACATCCAGGGTTTCCTTCCAGATCGGGTGGTTGTCTTACCTGTGCATCATGTGGCTCGCTACTGGTGCTGAGACCGCTACCACCATCGGTGGTGTCGTTCGTTGCGAGTTCGCCTGTGTGCTTCCTGCCTCTCTCTCCGGGTACTGGGATCTGATAATATGCTGTAGTCTGTGGAGCCACCCAAGCAATCGCTGCGTTTGGTTTCTTCAACTGGATAATCCGTAGGCAAAGCATCTGTCGTGGTTGTGTTGGTCGCACTGATTTTGAGCCTTCACAGTTCTCGCGTATGTTATCACACTCATTATGGCCGCCGCCAGAGCCAGTCAAACTGGCAGCAACATCTGGTTGATCGATGTGAAGCAACTTCAGTGGGTCCCGGGATCGACCAACTACGAAAAGAACAACATCAACTCTCCCCACCCCGCCGTTATCACCTACCCCCCTGGCAGCGTCCCCAACTACGGTGCTCCCCCCGTTACGCCTCAACCTCAGCCCAACTACCATCAGTACGGTGGAGGGCCCCCAGTTTAAATTTGTATATCCTTCCCTTTCAATTTTGTCTGATTTTGTAAGCGTAGTTCTTAAATATGCACTGAAGGTCGTCATCTGTCCTATCTCCGTTGATATATATATTGTCTGTCTTTACATGAAGAAAAAAAAAAGTCGGAGTGAACGTGGGAAGACGTTGACGAAGGGCGCTGGCCGTCGTCAGCCGTGATGCGCGTTTACTCGGTTTCCCCAATCCCCATCTTCTCCCCCGTAGTTGCTCCAAAGCGGTGGCACGCTTGTAGACGAGCGTTCACCATCATCCGGTACCCTCCACCATGGACGGTCTCTTCACTTCCCTCGCAGATTCACTCGGTGCCTCCGTAGACCAGATCAAGGTGAGCGGCCACTTTCAACCACAGCGGATGATCGACTCTCGCCCACCGCCAACGCATCAAAGGCGTCTCTTTTAAACCCCTCGAAAACTTGTCAATTCTGACTTGCTGTGAAATTTTGTAGTTGATCACTTGTCTGCTCATTTCGTATCCACTCGGAAGCGTTTTCGTTCGCGTCCCATCAGTCGGGCTCAAGCATGTCTTCAACATTGCCGTCACGCTGTTTTACCTCCTCGGGATGCTCAACATGTTCAGCGCGTTTTTGCAACTTTTGTTGGATATTCTCGTGACATACTACCTGGCGAAGGGTATGACGGATAAAAGGATGCCTTGGCTCGTTTTCATGTGCGTATCTTTGCTTCTCAAACCCACGCGTTTACTAAACAGTGGCTCTCATAGATTCGCGATGGGGCATCTACTGATAAAGTACGCGTGCACTTCATGTGAACATTGGACGAGCCTCTTGACAATAATTCGAATAGCCATATCGTTCGAGCCTTCTTCGATCTCAGTTACGAGACCATGGAAGTCACAGGTCCCCAAATGGTCCTCGTTATGAAACTCACCACGTTCGCTTGGAACGTGCATGATGGTAGGCGGTCCGCCGAGGTCGGTTTCCTACCTATTTTGTCGTCACTATTATCACCATTGACCTACGCATAATAGGAGCTGGATAAATGGCAACTCCAACGACGAGTAACAGACCAAAAATTCCCATCCCTTCTCGCTTTCCTCGGATATGCTTTCTATTTCCCAGGTTTCCTCGTCGGTCCGTTCTTGGAATACGCCGAATACGACGCTCTGGTCACAGAGAAGCTGTTCAAGAGCGTCACACCGCCTAGACACCTCCACGATCCCAGCTTCGTACCGAAACGACTCCTGCCGTCTGGCAGGAAACGTGTCGGGTACTTCAAGCTCGCCACCGGACTTGTGTATTTGGGACTCTTTGTCACCTTGTACGGTAAATTTAGTTTTGCGGAGACGTTAAAACCATGGTTTGGAAGGATCACCCTTGCGGAAAGGTATACCCTTTGAGGATCCACGTGTCCTAACTCACAGGGCTGACGCGCTTGGTTCCAAGGCTTTTCTTTTTCCAGATTGCTGGGTTCTTTGAAAGATCCAAATACTATGCCATCTGGACTCTCACTGAGGTCCGTACAAACCAACCCTACATAGACGATCTCTATTGACCCGTACCCCCGTACAGGGTGCCGCCATAATCACCGGTCTCGGATTCACTGGGTACAACGAAGAAGGCAGGACGCTTTGGGATGGAGCTGCCAATATCCGTGTGCTTAATATCGAATTCGCCGAAAACTTCAAGATGTTGCTCGATTCGTGGAACATGAAGACTAACGTTTGGTTGCGAGAGTGTATCTACAAGAGGATCACCAAGAAGGGCGAAAAGCCTGGATTCAAGAGCAGTATGATGACTTTCGCCGTCAGCGCGATCTGGGTAAGCTTCCTTGACCGAAATGTCTGTCGTAAGCTCTAGTTCCTTATTGACATTGTGTTTCAAGCACGGTGTCTCCCCAGGATACTATCTCACGTTCGTATTCGGCGGTTTCGTCACCACCGCCGCCCGACTCGTCCGTTCCACCGTCCGCCCACTACTCATTCCAGTCCCGGGCCAACCCGCCACCCCTCCACCATTCAACAAAAGGATTTACGATTGGTCCGGAGTGATTCTGACCACTATGCTCGTGAACTACGCCGCAGCTCCGTTCATGCTGCTCACCGTGGAAGATACCCTGAAATGTTTCAGCCGCGTGGAGTGGTACGGGTACACCATCGTCGGAGGATCCCTGTTCTTCTTCTACGCGGGAGGGTCGAGGGCACTCAAGAAGGCTCAGGTGAGGAGAGTTAAGAATTACCAGGACAAGCTCGCGGAGAAGGAAAGAGAGAGGGAGGAAGGAGAATCGGTTGATGAAACTGCGTACGAGACTGAAGGTGGAAGTGGGACTGCTACCCCGAGCAGCAGCGACGAAACTCATGTTGTCCCTCCTATTTCGTTGATGGCAGAGGAGATGGAGAAGTCCCGAAAGTCACTCTAGAAAGTGCACAAACGCATATTCTTCATTTCCTCTTGGTCACGATCCTTCCGGATGATGGTGCTCTGACGCTCTGTGTTCGCACTCTAGAATCGCTATCAAATTTGCTTTTTTTCCTCTTCGTATTGGCCCTGTCCTTATTAGAGTATTTCAGGACTTGATAGAAAGTGGTGAGCTGCGTTTCTATAGGCGACGTGCGGTATTTTTCCTCGACTCGGCTCACCGCTACAGTAAGAACAGAGGAATGTTCCGCGGGGTTGAACGGAGTCACAAATTGATGAGAAATTCTGGGCAAAACCTCGGGTCTGAAGCGAAAGTCAATTCTGAGCCAAGTGAGGTCATCTAACCAGATTCGGTGACCCAACCTAACCCTCGTCATATTAGAGTTCTCCGCTCCTCTGCTTAATTCACCACATCCCCGTCCCCCCCCAATATTCCACCATGCAACTAACAATTCCCGATTGCTGCCTTGGCGAATTTTGTCCTGGAATACACGTTGAGGGTCATCGCAAGAGGGAAGATGTAAGTTCACACTCAGGAGTCGAAGATTGCCGAGGATATATATCACCCTTTGTACTACAGGGTACTTACTATTCAACCGACGACCACGAGAGTAACGCTTATCATTATCACAATACGTGCGTTTCCTCACTCCCAACTCAGTAAACTGGCCGTACTAACATCCCCGTCGGGACACATGATAACAGTGACGGAAGCGCCTTCTATCGCTATTCCGACGGGAGCGAATATTACCGTCGTAAAAACGGAAACATAACATTCAGAGCTCCACCCGAGCCTTACGAAAAGGTTGAGGAGGCATGTCCGATTTACAGGCCGTGGTATGATTGGCCACCGAAGTTGAATCTTTCCGTCAAGACCGACGGAACCTCCGTCATCATTCATGACGTTTCTGGTTCGACGGTTACTTTTGAGCCCGTCGGATCTAATGCCAGAGCAGACCTGGTTCCAGTTCACGATAAGTCCGTCTCCCCCTTTCCACGATGTTATCGACCGTGGCGAACATTG
>Ga0307512_10003683_pt1 | contig 17448 bp, 13 predicted proteins | sample 14_EM_MG_FD_200267 | JGI IMG/M metagenome (GOLD analysis project Ga0307512, IMG submission 200267) | Populus trichocarpa ectomycorrhiza microbial communities from riparian zone in the Pacific Northwest, United States - 14_EM | ecosystem: Host-associated > Plants > Roots > Unclassified | place...
GGTAGTGCCGGGTGACCGTGCCGTGCGCCGCCTCCGCCTCGACGGTCTTGCCGTCCGGGGTCATCAGCACCGAGGTCATCAGGCCGAGCGAGCCGAAGCCCTGCGCGACGGTGTCGGACTGCACGTCGCCGTCGTAGTTCTTGGTCGCCCAGACGTAGCCGCCCTCCCACTTCATCGCCGCGGCCACCATGTCGTCGATCAGCCGGTGCTCGTAGGTCAGGCCGGCCGCCTTGAAGTCGTCGGCGAACTCGGTCTCGAAGATCTCGGCGAACAGGTCCTTGAACCGACCGTCGTACGCCTTCAGGATCGTGTTCTTGGTCGACAGGTAGACCGGGTAGTTGCGGGCCAAGCCGTAGCGGAACGAGGCGCGGGCGAAGTCCCGGATCGAGTCGTCGAAGTTGTACATCGCCATCGCGACGCCACCGCCGGGGTAGTCGGCGACGTGGAACTCCAGCGGCGCGGAGCCGTCCTCGGGCGTGAAGGTCACGGTCAGCTTGCCCGCGCTCGGCACGACGAAGTCGGTCGCCTTGTACTGGTCGCCGTGCGCGTGCCGGCCGATGATGATCGGCTTGGTCCAGCCGGGGACCAGTCGCGGCACGTTCGACATGATGATCGGCTCGCGGAAGACGACGCCGCCGAGGATGTTGCGGATCGTGCCGTTCGGCGACCGCCACATCTTCTTCAGGCCGAACTCGTCGACGCGAGCCTCGTCCGGGGTGATGGTCGCGCACTTGACGCCGACGCCGTGCCGCTTGATGGCGTTGGCCGCGTCGATCGTCACCTGGTCGTCGGTCTCGTCGCGGTACTGGATCGACAGGTCGTAGTACTCGAGGGGTACGTCGAGGTAGGGCAGGATCAACTGCTCCCGGATCTGCTTCCAGATGATCCGGGTCATCTCGTCGCCGTCGAGCTCCACGACCGGGTTGTTGACCTTGATTTTCGCCATTCGGCCGGCGCTCCTCTCCCGAAACACATGCTTAGCAGTACGAGCGTACTGCAGGCGATAGCAAGATCGCTGGCGGGTTCGGCCGCACGCTGTACCACCAAGGCTTGCCACTCGGGCGAATGCCGTTCGAAGTGACGTAACCGGCAGCGAGTCACATCGAGGCATGTCACTGTATGCGGAAAAGCTGACTCGCCTCGGCCACTCCCCGATCTGCAGTCGCCGGAGGCGTTCCGGGCCCGCCGGATCGCGGCGTTCCAGGCGTACTACGAGCACATGCCGCTGCGTCGCGGTTCGCTGCCCGACGGGCTGGACATGCAGGTCTACCGGCGGCTGCGGTTCGGCTCGCTGGCCAGCGTGCACGTGCTGGACACCCGGCAGCACCGCAGCGACCAGCCGGCCACCCTCGCCGCCGCGCAGGATCCCGCGCTGACGATGACCGGGCCCGACCAGGAGCACTGGCTGACCGACGGCCTGCAGTCGTCCGGATCGACCTGGAATCTGCTGGCCAACCAGGTGATGTGGGCGCAGAACGACCGCAAGGCCGGCTCCGAGCAGGTCTTCGACTTCGACAACTGGGACGGCTACCGGGGCGCAGCGCAAGCGGCTGCTGGAGTTCTTCGGCGCCGGGCGGGTCGCCAACCCGGTCGTGCTCACCGGCGACCGGCACTGCACCTGGGTCTGCGACCTGCGGCCCGACTTCGACGACCCGTCGACGCCCGCGGTCGGTGCCGAGCTCACCGGCACCTCGATCACCTCGGGCGGCAACCCGAACACGGCGGCTTTCCACGCCAGCTACGACCCGATCATGGCCGAGAGCCCGCACTGGAAATACATCGACAACCAGCGCGGGTACGTCGTGTGCGACGTCGACCGCGACCGGATGCTCAGCAGCCTGCGGGTGGTCGACACGGTCTGGGCGACGTCCGCGACGGTTCGCACGGCCGCGGAGTTCGTGGTCGAGGCCGGCCGCCCGGGCATCGCGTCGGTCAGCCAGACGCCGCCGACGCTAGCCGCCCGAACCGGCGGCCCGATCTATGACGTACACGATGACCAGGACGCCTTCCCGCTGCGCAAGTAGGCCGTAAACGGGGAAAGGCCGGGGCTCCCGCCCCGGCCTTTCCGCAACGTTGATCAGAGGTCCGCGACGTCCGCCTGCTTGGCCCGGACCGCCTCGGCGGCCTCCTTCAGGCCGGCCAGCTCGTCGGCCGTGAGGTCGGTCTCGACGACCTTCTTCACGCCGCCGGCGCCGATCTCGGCCTCGACGCCCAGGTAGACGCCGCTGATGCCGTATTCGCCGTCGACCCAGGCGCAGACCGGCAGGACGGCGCCGGAGTCCTCCGCGACCGCCTTGGCCATCCGGGCCGCCGCGGCGGACGGCGCGTAGTAGGCCGAGCCCGTCTTGAGCAACGCCACGACCTCGGCGCCGCCGTTGCGGGTCCGGGTGACCAGCTCCTCGATCTTGTCGGCGGGCAGCAGCTCGGCGAGCGGCTTGCCACTGACCGTGGACTGCGACGGCACCGGCACCATCGTGTCGCCGTGCGAGCCCAGCGTCAGCGTCTTGACGCTGCCGACCGGGACGCTGAGCGCCTCGGCGACGAAGTTGGTGAAGCGGGCGCTGTCGAGCATGCCGGCCTGGCCGAGGACCCGGTTCTTCGGGAACTGGGTGGCGATCTGGGCCAGCGCGGTCATCTCGTCGAGCGGGTTGGACACGACGATGACGACCGCGTTCGGGGCGTACTTCGCGACGTTCTCGGCGACCGAGCGGACGATCTTGGCGTTGACGCCGAGCAGGTCCATCCGGCTCATGCCGGGCTTGCGGGGCAGGCCGGCCGTGATCACGACGACGTCGGAGCCCTCGATCACCTCGTAGCCCTCGCCGTTCGGCCCGGTGGTGGCGCCGACGACCTTGGTCTCGAAGCCCTCGATCGGGCGCGACTGGTTGAGGTCGAGCGCGAGGCCCTCGGGCTTGCCCTCGACGATGTCGGTGAGCACCACGGTCTCGAAGACGTCGTACTCGGCCAGACGCTGTGCGGTCGTGGACCCGTAGAAACCGGCGCCTACGACGGTGACCTTCTTGCCCATGCTCTCACTCCCAGTCGGTTTTTCCGGACGGTATCAGTCCGTTAACGGCGCATTACCTGAAGGGCCGTTCACCGCGACCTAAGCCACTGTCGCGCCGTACGCTCGGGCGAACTGCGCCGCCTGGGCCAGGTCGATCTTCGCTCCGCTGATGTCGACCTCGCGCAGCGCGACCCCGTCCAGGTCGGCCCCGCGCAGGTCGGCGGTCTTGAGCTTGACGTCCTTCAGCCGGGCCCCGGACAGGTCGGCGTTGCGCAGATCGGCCCGGGTCAGGTCGGCGCCCTCCAGGTCGGCCTCGTGCAGGCGCAGGCCGGCCAGCTTGGCGCCGGTCAGATTCTGCCCGCGGAGCAGCACGAACGCCCAATCCCCGCCGTCGATCCGGAGCGGCCGCAGCCCGCAGTCGAGGAACTGGGTGCCGGTCAGCTTGCAGTCGGTGAACGTGGCGTCGAAGAACGAGCATTTCCGGATCGTGCACTGCAGGATCGCGCAGTTGGTCAACTCGGCCGCGTTGAACCGGGTGTTGCCGAACTCGCAGTGCTCGAACGTGCAGCCGGTCAGCCGCGCCTCGGACCAGTCCACGTCGTGGAACGCGCAGTCCAGATAGTGCGCGCGTTCCACCTCGGCCAGGGCCCAGTCCTCGCCGGAGAAGATCTCATTGCGGACAATGTCGTCCATCAGTGATAGAAGTGCCGGGTGCCGGTCAGGTAGACGGTGATGCCCGCCTGCTTCGCCACGTCGATCACCAGGTTGTCGCGGATCGAGCCGCCCGGCTGGACCACCGCGCTGACCCCGGCGTTGATCAACACCTCGAGGCCGTCGGGGAACGGGAAATACGCGTCCGAGGCGGCGACGCTGCCCCGGGCCCGCTCGGCGCCGGCCCGCGACACCGCGAGGTGCGCCGCGTCGACCCGGTTGACCTGGCCCATCCCGACGCCGACGGTCGCGCCGCCGCGGGCGAGCAGGATCGCGTTGCTCTTCACCGAGCGGATCGCCCGCCAGGCGAACGCCAGATCCGCGAGCTGCTCGGCCGACGCCGGCTCACCGGTCGCCAGCTCCCAGCCCGCCGGGTCGTCGCCGGGCGCGTCGATCCGGTCCGCCATCTGCACCAGCAGGCCGCCGCCGACCTGCCGGAACTCCGCGGGCGCCGGATTCCACGCCGGGGCCACCAGGACCCGCAGGTTTTTCCGCTCGCGCAGCACGTCGAGCGCCTCGGCGGCGAACGACGGCGCCACGATCACCTCGGTGAAGATCTCCGCCACCTGCTCGGCCAGCTCGAGCGTGACCTCCCGGTTGACCGCGATCACCCCGCCGAACGCGGACGTCGGATCGCAGGCGTGCGCCTTGCGGTGCGCGTCGGCCACGTCGGCGCCGACCGCGATGCCGCACGGGTTGGCGTGCTTGATGATCGCCACGCACGGCTCGGCGAAGTCGTTGCAACTGCGCCACGCGGCGTCGGAGTCGACGTAGTTGTTGTATGACATCTCTTTGCCGTGCAGCTGCTCGGCCTGGGCGAGGCCGACCGGGGTGGCCGGGTCCACATACAGGGCCGCGGCCTGGTGCGGATTCTCGCCGTAGCGCAGCTCGCTCTGCCGGCGCGCCGCCAGGCCGACGAACTCCGGCCACTCGGCCGGGGCGAGGGTCGTCGCGCACCAGTTTGCCACCGCGACGTCGTACTCCGCGATGTCCGCGAAAGCGCGAGCGGCGAGCAGCTTGCGCTGCGCCAGCGCGAAGCCGCCGGCCTGCAGGGCCTCCACCACCAGCGGATACGCGGCGACGGCGGTCACCACGGCGACCGTCGGGTGGTTCTTTGCCGCCGCCCGCACCATCGCCGGGCCGCCGATGTCGATCTGCTCCACGCACTCGTCGACGCTCGCGCCGGAGGCGACCGTCTCGGTGAACGGGTAGAGATTGGAGACGAGCAGATCGAACGGCTCGATCCCCAGCTCGGCCAGCTGCGCCTCGTGGGCCGGCAGGCGCAGGTCGGCGAGCAGCCCGGCGTGCACCTTGGGGTGCAGCGTCTTGACCCGCCCGTCCAGCGTCTCGGGGAAGCCGGTCAGCTCCTCGACCCGGGTGACCGGAACGCCGGCCGCCTCGACGGTCGACGCGGTGCTGCCGGTGGAGACGATCTGCACCCCGGCGCCGTGCAGGGCCCGCGCGAGCTCGACCAGGCCGGTCTTGTCGTACACGCTCAGCAGCGCCCGCTTGATCGGGCGACGACCCTCGCTGGTCATGGAATGGTGACCCTTCTGTCACTGATGGTCCAGCCGTCGCGGACCAGCCGGCCGATCTGCTCGACGAGCTGGCGCCGCTCGGCTTCTTTGATGCGCTCGGTGAGCGTCTCCTCGGTGTCGTCGTCGAGCACCGGGACGGCGACCTGCGCGACGATCGGCCCGGTGTCGACACCCGCGTCGACGAAGAACAGGGTGGCCCCGGCGACCTTCACGCCGTAGGCGAGCGCGTCCCGCGGGCCGTGCATCCCCGGGAAGGACGGCAGCAGAGCATTGTGCGTGTTCAGATAGCGATCGCCGAAGGCCGTGAGGAACCGCGTCCCGACCAGCTTGAGGAAGCCGGCCGAGATGATCAGGTCGGGCTTGTGCTCGGCGACGTGCGCGGTGAGCGCGGCGTCCCAGTCGTCGCGGGTCGGATAGGCCTTGACGGAATCGACGAACGTCGGCACGCCCGCGGCGGTGGCCCGGTCAAGCCCGGCGATGCCGTCCCGATCCGCACCCACGGCGACGACGTGGGCCCCGTATGCCGGATCGGCGCACGCGTCGAGCAGGGACTGCAGGTTGCTGCCGGAACCGGAGACAAGGACGACCAGGCGGGCGGGCGCGGGGTCTATCACCCGAGCACTCTATCGAAGCCGCACCCAGGGAAATCGGCCGGGCCGGGGCCGCCGACCGGGGCCGGAAGGGGTTGATCAAGGGTCCAGTTTCGGACTCTGGGGCAATCTTCTTGTCATGGAGCCGTCTGGAGGGCATCGCAGCAGGCAGCAATCGGTTACGCTCCCGTTCGCCCATGCGATGGTCCGCGTGGGTATATGACGCCATATCGCCGCCTCAGCGGGGATTTATCTGGAGGATTTGCCCGTGACGCCGCCACCCTATTACGGTCCGCCGGCCGCCACGCCCAGCAACGACAAGACGACGCTCTGGGGCGTGCTCGGCATCGTTTTCGCTCTCTGCTGCTGGCCGCTCGGCATCGTGTTCGGCATCCTGAGCCTGCTCGAGGCCCGCAAGAGCAACAAGCAGCCCACGCTCGCCTATGTCGCCTTCGGCGTCATCGTGCTGGCGCTGGTCGTGAACATCATTCTGGCCGCCACCGGCGCGCTGTCGAACCTCACGTCCAGCTCCTGAGCTGAGCAAGACGAAGGGCGTACCGGCTGCGGCCGGTGCGCCCTTCGCTGTTTCCCGAGGGCCCTGTTTCCCGAGGGCCTAGGTGCGGGCCGGGCCGGCACGGAAGGCTCGGGCGGCCGCCGCGCCGATCGTCGTGGACACGCCCAGGACACCCGTTGCGACCAGGGCGACCTGCCACGGGACCGGGCCGATCGCGGACAGCCGGCCGTCGCCGAGGGCGCCGCCGGACAGCCAGGCCAGGGCGCCGAGAAGCACTCCGGCGACCGGGCCCGCGAGCAGAGCCGCGCCGATGACCCGCGACCAAGGCGCCCTCGCACTGTGGTGTGGTGGCTCGCCCGGGCGGGGCTGGCCGCCCTGGACCGGCCTTTTCGGGGCGCCGTGGCCGCGGCCGCGGGACAGCCGGCGGGTGAGCAGCCAGCCGGCGGCCATCCCGACCAGCACGGGAACCGCCAGCAGCAGCGCGCCGGTCGCACCCATCGGGCCGTTGGGCAGCCCGGCCAGCAGCGGCAGGGTGGGCAGCGGGCCGACGGTCACCTCGGTCAGCCGGATCGCGGAGCCGGTGCCGATCAGGAAGCCCGGACCCAGCAGGTAGCCGGTCGCCCAGACCGAGGCGTTCGCGCCGTAGGCCAGGCTGAGCAGCGTGATCCCGGCCTGGCCCGCGACCCCGGTGCGGTAGGCAGCGATCATGTCGGCCGCCTGGCCGCCACCGACCGCGACGGAGAGGCCCGCGAAGACGGCGCCCATCGCGACGAGCAACAGCGCGGCGACCACCCCGGTGCGCAGGCCGTGCCGCAGCACCGGCGGAATCCGGCGGGCCAGCACGACCAGGCCGTCCGTGCTGCGCACCGAGCCGACGAGCGAGCCGAGCAGGCCGAGCAGGAAGAAATTCAGGGCGGCGTGGGCCGCGGAGACGTCGGTGCCGGGTCCGTCGACCGTCACGGCCGCAAGCCAACCCAGGATCGCGTACGCGATCCCGATGCTCCCCGACACGCGCAGGGCGGCGCCGGGCGAGCCGCTGTGCCGGGCCCCGATCGCGCGGGTGACGTGCACGCCGGCCCGGTTCAGCCGCCAGGTGGCGAGCAGGGTGAGCAGCAACGGCGCCAGGGCGAGCGGGCCGATGGAGGTGCCGATCGGCACGCCGTGGCCGAGCAGCCAGCCGGCCAGTCCCGCGTGCGCGGCACCGGCCAGGCCACCCGACCCCTCGAGCGTGCGGGCGAGGCCGATGACCGCGGCCACCGGGACGTACGAGAGCAGGGCGGCCCACAGCGTGGCGAACGCGGCCGCGACAACGAGTGGCGGCCGGCCTCGGCCCCGGCCTTGACCTTTGCCGCCGCCGGAAGGCCGGCGCTGACCCGGCAGCTTGACCGTCTCGTGCCGGCCCAGCTCGGCCTGGTCGATCTTGACCGTGGGGCGCCCGCCGGAATCGATCGGGACGGTGCGGCGCTCCCCCGGATCAAGCGTCACGGTCTCGCGATCGAACAGCTCCTCCTCGGCGCCCCGAGCCCGATCCTCGCCCGGCCCGCCGGCTCGACGAGCCCGCTCGGGCGCCGGCGAACGCACGTCGACGGGGACCGTCTCGCGGGCGGCAAGATGCGCGGCCTCGGCGAGTTCCTCCTCCGAGCCGGCTGGTCGACCGTCGGGACGGTCGGGAGTGGTCGGCATTGCCGACTACTTTTCCACGTCAGGGCGCCTGCGGCGACGCAGATACAGCGGCGCGCCGCCGATCGGACGACCAAGGTCCGTATCGGTGGCGCGCCGCCGACGTACCAAAATCAGCTCATGACCTCGCGCATGAGCCGCGCCGTCTCGCTCGGGGTCTTGCCGACCTTGACGCCGGCGGCCTCGAGGGCCTCCTTCTTGGCGTCGGCGGTGCCGGCCGAGCCGGAGATGATCGCGCCCGCGTGGCCCATCGTCTTGCCGGGCGGGGCGGTGAAACCGGCGATGTAGGCGACCACCGGCTTGGTCACGTTGGCCTTGATGAAGTCGGCCGCCCGCTCCTCGGCGTCGCCGCCGATCTCGCCGATCATCACGATCGCGTCGGTGTCCGGGTCGTCCTGGAACGCCTTCAGCGCGTCGATGTGCGTGGTGCCGATGATCGGGTCGCCGCCGATGCCGACCGCGGTCGAGAAGCCGATGTCGCGCAGCTCGTACATGAGCTGGTAGGTCAGCGTGCCGCTCTTGCTGACCAGGCCGATCCGGCCGGCCGGGGTGATGTCGGCCGGGATGATGCCGGCGTTGGACGCGCCGGGAGACGCGATGCCGGGGCAGTTCGGCCCGATGATCCGGGTCTTGTTGCCGGACGACAGGTTGTGCGCCCAGAACGCGGCCGAGTCCTGCACCGGCACGCCCTCGGTGATCACCACGGCGAGCTCGATGCCCGCGTCGATCGCCTCGACGACCGCGGCCTTGGTGAACTGCGGCGGCACGAAGATGACCGTGACGTCGGCGCCGGTCTCCTTCATCGCCTCGCCGACGGTCGCGAAGACCGGCAGCGCAGTGCCGTCGAAGTCGACGCTGGTGCCGGCCTTGCGCGGGTTGACGCCGCCGACCACGTTCGTGCCCGCGGCGAGCATCCGGCGGCCGTGCTTGCTGCCCTCGGAGCCGGTGATGCCCTGGACGATGACCTTGGAGTCCTTGGTGAGCCAGATAGCCATGTCGTCACTTCCCCGCTGCAGCGAGCTCGGCGGCGCGCTCGGCCGCTCCGTCCATCGTGTCCACCCGCTCGACGAGCGGGTTCTTCGCCTCGTCCAGGATCGCCCGGCCGGCCTCGGCGTTGTTGCCGTCGAGGCGGACCACGAGCGGCTTGGTGACCTGCTCGCCGCGCTCGCCGAGCAGGGCCAGCGCCTGGACGATGCCGTTGGCGACCTCGTCGCACGCGGTGATGCCGCCGAAGACGTTCACAAAGACCGACTTGACCGACGGGTCGGAGAGCACGACCTCGAGGCCGTTCGCCATCACCTGGGCGCTAGCGCCGCCGCCGATGTCGAGGAAGTTGGCCGGCTTGACGCCGCCGTGCGCCTCGCCCGCGTAGGCGACCACGTCGAGCGTCGACATGACCAGGCCCGCGCCGTTGCCGATGATGCCGACCTCGCCGTCGAGCTTGACGTAGTTCAGATTCTTCGCCTTGGCGGCCTGCTCCAGCGGGTCGACCGCGGACTGGTCGACCAGCGCCTCGTGGTCGGGGTGCCGGAACCCGGCGTTCTCGTCCAGCGTGATCTTCGCGTCCAGGCAGAGCACCCGGCCGTCGGCGACCTTGGCCAGCGGGTTGACCTCGACCAGGGTGGCGTCCTCGGCCACGAAGGCCTGCCAGAGCTTCACGGCGATGTCGACGACGTGCTCGGCGACCTCGGCCGGGAACTTGGCGGCGGCGACGATCTCGCGCGCCTTGGCCTCGTCCACGCCCTCGTTGGCGTCGATGGCGATCTTGGCGACCCGGTCCGGGTCCGTCTCGGCTACCGTCTCGATCTCCATGCCGCCGGCGACGCTGGCGATGCAGAGGAAGGTGCGGTTGGAGCGGTCCAGCAGATACGAGAAGTAGTACTCCTCGACGATGTCGGCGGTCTCGGCCAGCATCACCTTGTGGACCGTGTGGCCCTTGATGTCCATGCCCAGGATGTCGGTCGCGCGGGCCTCGGCCTCGTCGGCGTCCGCCGCCAGCTTGACGCCGCCGGCCTTGCCCCGGCCGCCGACCTTGACCTGCGCCTTGACCACGACGCGGCCGCCGAGCCGCTCGGCGATCGCGCGGGCCTCCTGGGGGGTCTCGGCGACGCCGCCGCCCAGCACGGGCAGGCCGTGCCGTTCGAACAGGTCGCGCCCCTGATACTCGAACAGGTCCACGTGTCTCCTTTCGCTCGCGACGCGTCGCTGACGGCAAGCCGCACCTTTGCGTCCCGACCTTTGTCCGCGGCGCGTCGTCGCGGCGCCGCAAGCGTGAGAGAAATGTCCGGTTCCCGGCTACGCCGGAAGCCTCATTCGCAGACTAGTCACCTGGCGCGGCCAGTTGCCTTCGCGGGGGCTCAGTGTGCAAGACCGCACACCGCGTGAGGCAGGACACGCTCCCGGCGACCCCGCCAAGCACGCCCGGAAAAGTCCACAGCGGGCGCGTAACCCGTGCTGACGGGCGTCGTTGAGTGTGATGTCGGAGCGCTGAGCAGCCAACAGCCCCGGCAAGCAAGCGGCCGATGCCCTGTCGGTCGAGGGGTGGCGGCGGGGCATCGTGCATGAGGGGCCGGACGTGTGAGGGGTGCGTCCGGCCTCTCCCCTTGCCCCGGTTAGACTTCTCTGAAATCAGGCGACCGACGTCGTCACATTGGCGCGTACCCATTCGATGATGGATGCGGTGGTGGCGCCGGGTGTGAAAATCTTGGCGACGCCAAGCTGCTCCAATTCGACGATGTCGTCGGTCGGAATGATGCCGCCGCCGAATACCACGATGTCGGCAGCGTCACGCTCCGCAAGCAGTTCCAATACGCGCCGAAACAATGTCATGTGCGCGCCGGACAGGATGGACAGGCCGATCGCATCGGCGTCTTCCTGGATCGCGGTCTCCACCACCTGCTCAGGCGTCTGATGCAGTCCGGTATAGACGACTTCCATGCCGGCGTCGCGCAGCGCACGGGCCACCACCTTCGCCCCACGGTCGTGCCCGTCCAAACCGGGCTTCGCGACCACGACCCTGATCCGCTCCTGCATCTCGCGACCCCTTCGTCGGCGCACCCTGAACGAACGGTAACCCGTCTCGATTGAACCCGGGTAGCGAACGCTGCGTACTACAGCCCAGTGCATACGAACCCTTAACCGCGGAGGCAAGCACCGGATAACGTATTACGCGTCACATAACTATCTGTTTCTGGTTCAGTAACGGAGAGCAAGCAACGGAGCTCCTCTAAAAAGTAACGAATTCGGACAATCGCTGCGAACGCCGATACGGAACTGTCAGGGAATTGGCGCTGCGACTTGTGACCGGCGTTGCGTTTCGTTACCGTGGCCCACGGCTGTCAACCGGTTAGTTCCGGCGCGACGGCTCGGCCAGCCCCCGTTCACCGGATGTTCGGAGTTCACCGGCTGCCGCAGAACTTGCCAACTTCGGAGGGTTGTTCGTGCGCCAGCGCTTGTCGTCTGAGCCCGATCGCTATCGCGGCCGTCGCCGTGTGCCTACCCCTCCCCGCAGCCGCTACGCCGTTGTTGGGGTCTCCGCGTTTGTCGGAGCGGGTGTCGTCGCCCTGGGTGCCATGTCCACGATGCCGGACGCCAAGGCGGTAAACCCAAAGGTCCTGGCGAACCTGGAGAATTCCTCGCTGGCCTCCAGCCAGCTTGCGGAGCGCGAGGCCGACAACGGCGCCGCCTCCCGTGGCGAGGCTCGCGGCACCACCAACACCAAGGCGAGCAACGAAGCGGCCGAGGCCGACGTCTGGCTGCTCCCCCTGCAGCAGTACGCCTTCACGGCGCCGTTCGGGGTCCGCTTCGGCAAGCTGCACGCCGGCATCGACCTCGCCGCCCCCGAGGGCACGCCCTACCGCGCCGTGCACGCCGGTGTGGTGACAGCGGCGGGCTATCAGGGCGGCTACGGCTACGCGATCACGATCAAGCACCCCGACGGCACCGAGGCCGTCTACGCGCACTCGCGGCGGCTGCTGGTCAAGGCCGGCGACACCATCAAGGCCGGCCAGGTCATCGGCGAGGTCGGCATGTCCGGCTACGCGTACGGCCCGCACCTGCACCTCGAGCTGCTCGTGAACAAGATGCCGGTCGACCCGGTCGCGCTCCTGATGCAGAACGGCGTCGACATCAAGCTCCAGGTCGAGTCGGTGTACGCTGGCATGGCAGCGGAGTCTTAGGCCACTCCCGCCCCACGGATTCGTCCACCGGTTGCAAACCGGTTGGTTACGGCCGCCCGCTCCCGTTCTCTCTCAAGATCCGTTTCTGCGGACCGACAGGCATATGTCGGAGCAATCGGATCCCGGGAGGGCCAAGCCATCGTGCAGCATCGAGCCCACCGCCGAGCGGGCGGACGACACCGCCGAACGGAACCGCTGCACAACCATCGGGCCCCACACACCCCGCTGGTCCTCGGCGACCGAGGCCGGCACGCGATCCTGACCGCAACGCTGGTCGCCGGTGTCGGCGTGGTGAGCGTCTCCGCAGCCGCCACCGCCAGCCAAGCCCAGGTCTCCGCCCAGCGCGCGTCCTCCACCGCCGCCAGCCAAGCCCAAGTCGCCGCCCAACATGCGCCCTCCGCCGCCCCAACGGACGCCGCCTCAGCGGACGCCACCTCAACGGGCGCAGCGTCGACAGCAAGCGCCGGGCTCAACGCGACCATCCCGCCGGGAACCGGCACCGGCACCGGTTCCGGTTCCGACGCCGCCGCCGTCTCGGACGCTGACGCCGCATCGTCGGCTACCGCGACGGAGCTCGGCAGCGTCGAATCCGTGGTGATCCCGCCAACTGTGCCCGGCTCCGGCGGCACCCTTTCCTGGATCGCGCCCATCCGCGCCGCCAAACCCGCCGTCGCCGAGTCGGCGCAGTGGGTGAACCCGCTGCCCGAGGCCATCGTGACCTCATGCTTCGGCGAACGCTGGGGCAGACTGCATGCGGGTGTCGACCTGGCCGCGCCGTACGGCACCCCGATCCGCGCGGCGGGAGCGGGCGTCGTGGTGGCCGCCGGTACCGCCGCGGGCTACGGCAACGCGGTGCTGATCGACCACGGCAACGGCTTCCTCACCCACTACGGGCACATGTCGGTCATCGGCGTGCGGGTCGGCCAGCACGTTGCCGCCGGCGAGCCGATCGGCAACGAGGGCTCCACCGGCCACTCCACCGGCCCGCACCTGCATTTCGAGGTGCACCGGGGCGCCTACAAGAATCCGATCGAGCCGACCCGGTGGATGCACGAGCACGGGGTGGACATCCCGGGCTGCGCGCCCCTGAGCGACTAGAGCTTCTCGATCGGGGCGTGCCGCAGGATCAGCCACATCACCTGGTCGCCGAAGTCGATCTGGGCGCGGGCGCCGGGGCCGTGACCCTCCACGGTGACCACCCGGCCCAGGCCGTAGCGCTGATGGTTGACCCGGTCGCCGGCCTCGACCTTCGGGCCTTGGGGGAGCTCGCTCGCCGTGGTGAGCTTGCTCGCGTCCACCCCCAGCCGCTGCGCGATCTGCTGCGCTTTCGGCGTGCCGCCGGCGAAACCACCGCCCCGGCCCCGGTCACCGCCGCCGCGCCCGCCCACGCCACCGCCTGTCCCCGACCATGATGTGTACGACGAGCCCGTGCGCTCCCACCGAATCAGCTCGGTCGGCAACTCGTCGGTGAACCGCGAGGCCGGGTTGTACTGCGGCTGGCCCCACGCCGCGCGGGTGACCGCCCGGGACAGATAGAGGCGCTGCCGGGCGCGGGTGATCCCCACGTACGCCAGCCTGCGCTCTTCTTCCAGCTCGGCGTTGTCGCCGAGCGCGCGCATGTGCGGGAAGACGCCGTCCTCGAGACCGGTCAGGAAGACCACCGGGAACTCGAGGCCCTTCGCGGTGTGCAGCGTCATCAGCGTGACCACGCCCTGGTGGTCGGGGTCGTCGCTGGGGATCTGGTCGGCGTCGGCGACGAGCGCGACCTGCTCGAGGAAGCCGGCCAGCGTGGCGGCCAGCGCCTCCCCCTCCGCGGCCTGCGCCTCGACCCGCTCCGTGTACTCGCGGGCCACGCTGACCAGTTCCTGCAGGTTTTCCACCCGGCCCTGATCCTGCGGGTCGAGGCTGTCCTCCAATTCGGACAGCAGTCCCGAACGCTGCAGCACGGCCTCGAGGACCTCCTCGGGCGGCCGGGTCGCCGACATCTCGCGCAGCTCGTCGAGCAGGGCCACGAAGTCGCCGATGCTGTTCGCCGCGCGGGTCGAGATGCCCGGCGCGTCCTTGGCGCCGCGCAGCGCCTGGCCGAACGAGATCCGGTCCCGGGTGGACAGTGCCTCGATGCAGGCCTCGGCTCGTTCGCCGATGCCGCGGCGTGGCGTGTTCAACACCCGGCGGATGCTGACCGTGTCGTCGTCGTTGACGATCGCCCGCAGGTAGGCCAGCGCGTCGCGAACCTCCTTGCGCTCGTAGAAGCGCACCCCGCCGACCACCTTGTAGGGCAGGCCGACGCGGATGAACACCTCCTCGAACACCCGGGACTGCGCGTTGGTGCGGTAGAAGACCGCGACGTCGCCGGGGCGGACGTCCGCGTTGTCGCAGAGCCGGTCGATCTCGCGGGCCACCCAGTCGGCCTCGGCGTGCTCGGTGTCGGCCACGTACCCGACGATCTGCTCGCCCGCGCCCTGGTCGCTCCACAGCCGCTTGGGCTTGCGGGACGTGTTGCGGTCGATCACCGCGTTCGCCGCCGACAGGATCGTCTGGGTGGAGCGGTAGTTCTGCTCCAGCAGGATCGTGCGGGCGTTCGGATAGTCGCGCTCGAACTCCAGGATGTTGCGGATCGTCGCGCCGCGGAACGCGTAGATCGACTGGTCGGCGTCGCCTACGACGCACAGCTCCCCGGGCGGGAGCTCGGCGTTGTCCGCCGGGCCGACCAGCTCCTTGACCAGCATGTACTGCGCGTGGTTGGTGTCTTGATACTCGTCCACCAGCACATGCCGGAACCGCCGCCGATACGCCTCCGCCACGTGCGGGTGCGACTGCAGCAAGTGAACGGTCGCCATGATGATGTCGTCGAAGTCGAGCGCGTGTGCCTCTTTGAGCCGGCGCTGATAGAGCACGTACGCCTCGGCCACGGCCCGCTCCTGCGGACCCTTCGCCCGGTCCTTGAACTCCTCGGGCTCGACCAGCTCGTTCTTCAGATTCGACACCTGGGCGGCCAGGCCACGCGCCTGGTAACGCTTCGGATCCAGGTCGAGCTCGCGGGCCACCAGCTGCATCAGCCGCCGCGAGTCGTCGGCGTCGTAGATCGAGAACGTGCTCTTCAGCCCCGCGTGCTCGTGCTCGGCCCGCAGGATCCGCACGCACGCCGAGTGGAAGGTCGACACCCACATCAGCCGGGCGCGCGGTCCGACCAGATGGGCGACCCGCTCCTTCATCTCGCCGGCGGCCTTGTTGGTGAACGTGATCGCGATGATCTGCCCGGGGTGCACGTCGCGCTCGGCCAGCAGATAGGCGATCCGGTGGGTGAGCACGCGGGTCTTGCCGGAGCCGGCGCCGGCCACGATGAGCAGCGGCGACCCGGCATGCGTCACCGCGTCGCGCTGCGGGCCGTTGAGGCCGGTCAGCAGCGACTCGGGATCGAGTCGACGGGCCGGTGGACGCTTCGGCGGGGCCTCCTGCACGGGAGGCGTCGCGAAGAGTGGCTGGGAGTTTTCCGGAAGGGCTCGCATCGCGGGAGCAAGTCTATGCCGACCCCCCGACAGATTTTCCCCCGCCGGGGCGGTGTTATGACCCGATAGGCATGGTCGCGCTACCAACCTGTCACCCGCTACAGGTAGCGCTGACCAGCATCGATACACCAAGGTAGGAGCCATTCACCGATCACTACCCGACCGGGAGACCGAATAATGAACCACCCTCGCCGCCGCGGCTGGGTCGTCCTGCGCCAACTCGCGGCGCCGGCCCTCGCCCTGGCCGTCGTGGCCACGTTGCCGTTGACGAGACCCACACCCTCCGTGGCCCACCCGCTGCCCGGCATGGCACCGGCCAACGTCTCCTATGGCCTGCCGGGCGCGAACGTCAAGGGTCAGTTCCTCAGCTACAACGACTTCCACGGCGCCATCGACCCGCCCGGCGGTTCGGGCGCGGCCGTCAATGGCACCCCCGCCGGTGGCGTCGAATACCTGGCGACCTGGCTCAAGACGCTGCGCGCCGAGGCCAAGGCGCAGGGCCGGCAGACGCTGACCGTCGGCGCCGGCGACATGGTCGGCGCGACACCGCTGGTCAGCGCGGCGTTCCACGACGAGCCCACGATCGAGCTGATGAACGAGGTCGGGCTGCAGATCACCTCGGTCGGCAACCACGAGTTCGACGAGGGCGTCACCGAGCTGCTCCGGCTGCAGAACGGCGGCTGCCACCCGGTCGACGGCTGCCAGGACGGCGACGGCTTCCGCGGGGCGAAGTTCCAGTACCTGGCGGCGAACACGATCGACAACAAGACCGGCCAGCCGATCCTGCCGCCGATCAGCATCAAGTTCATCAACGGCGTGCCGGTCGGCTTCGTCGGCCTGACCCTGAAGGGCACCGCGGGCATCGTCAACCCGGCGGGCATCACGAGCGTGCACTTCGCCGACGAGATCGAGACCGCCAACAAGTGGGGCAAGCTGCTGAAGGCGTTCGGCGTCAAGGCGCAGGTGCTGCTCGTGCACGAGGGCGGCCAGCAGAACTCGTCGACCTCCGTACCCATCCCCGGCGTCTCCGACTGCAACAGCTTCACCGGCCCGATCGTGTCGATCGCCAAGGGCCTGAACCCCGAGTTCGGCCTGGTCGTCTCGGGTCACACGCACCGGTTCTTCTCCTGCGCGCTGCCCAACTCGGCCGGCACCTCCGTGGTGACCAGCGCCGGCAGCAACGGCCAGCTGATCACCGACATCAACTACACGCTGGACCGGCGCTCGGGCCGGTTCGCCGAGATCAGCGCGAAGAACGTGGTGGTCCAGAACGGCGTCTCCGACGGCAACGGCGGCTGGCTGAAGGACGCGTCGGGGGTGTTCCTGAAGAACCCCGACACCATCGACGCGAAGGCCAAGAAGGTCGCGGACAAGTACCGCACCGCGGTGGCCCCGATCGCTAACAAGGTGGTCGGCAAGATCACCGGCGATATCGTCCGGACCGCCGGCGCGAACGGCGAGAGCCCGCTGGGCGACGTGATCGCGGACGCGCAACTGGCGTACACGAAGGCCGGCGGCGCCCAGATCGCGCTGATGAACCCGGGCGGCATCCGGGCCGACTTCGCTGCGGCGGCGTCCACGGGCGGCGAGGCGCCCGGCGAGATCACCTACGGCGAGGCGTTCACCGTCCAGCCGTTCAACAACCTGGTGGTCACCCAGACGCTCACCGGGGCGCAGCTCAAGGACGTACTGGAACAGCAGTTCGTCGGTTTCGGCGGGCA